>Ga0308159_1000591_pt1 | contig 76410 bp, 56 predicted proteins | sample PhyCR1_FD_201040 | JGI IMG/M metagenome (GOLD analysis project Ga0308159, IMG submission 201040) | Phyllosphere microbial communities from UC Gill Tract Community Farm, Albany, California, United States - DLSLC.R1 | ecosystem: Host-associated > Plants > Phyllosphere > Unclassified | place: USA...
TAGTTATTTTCCTGAAAATTTTTGAAATAACCCAGCGCTACCTGATCTGCAATTTCGGGTTTAATGTTATTGCTGCTCAAAACATATTGATCGGTTGGCGAGCTTGATGTCGCATTTGTTAAAATATGGATATTCTGGGTGTTGCGATTATAAGATGCTTTTACAGAGTTTTCATCATTAAAAAGATAGCTTAGAGAGAAACGAGGCTCAAGATTGAGGTAATTTTTGTAAAACCGCCCGTTTTCTGCCCTATCTGTAGCTGTAATATTTCCCGCAGGATCATAGGTACTAAAATTACCTGGGCCAAGCAACGAAAATGCAGCCAATCTAACACCATATAGGAAATTAAGCTTTTCAGTAACTGCCCATTCATCAGAAACATACGCGGCTGTTTCCAGTCCGTATCTTTTTTCTTGCGTTAAAGGGTTAACCTGCGATTCCTGGCTTGTTGTAATGTCGATAGGTGAAATACGGTGATGCGTTGCATTTAAACCAAAACGAAGTGTATGCTTATTACTGAAATATTGAAAATCTTGCTTCAAATTAAAATCGCGAACCAATGAAGTTGCTTTAAAATTTGTAACATCATTTAACAATTGAACGGTGTAATTATAGTTGTTATAAATTAGTGAGGTATTAGAAAAAAGTCTGTCGTTAAAAATGTGATTTAAACGCAAAGTGGTGGTTACGTTTCCCCAGTTATTTTCAAATAAATCCTTAACGCCAATGTTATCTTTACCAAAATACCCAGAAAGATAGATGGTATTTTTGTCATCAATTTTGTAGTTTGCTTTTGCGTTAATATCGTAGAAATTCAAGGTACTTCCATTTATGGCCGAATCGGGCGAAAGCCTTAAAAATAAATCGATATACGTTCTACGAAAACTTACCATAAAAGAGCCTCTGTCTTTAACAATCGGTCCTTCGGCTTTAAGTCTTGATGCAATTAATCCAATTCCGCCCTGAAATTTAAATTCTTTGTTATTCCCATCGTCCATTTTAACATCTAAAACAGATGATAAACGACCTCCGTACTGTGCTGGCATTCCACCTTTGTACAAGCTAACATCCTTAATCGCATCGGCATTAAAAGTAGAAAAGAAGCCCAATAAATGCGAAGAATTGTAAACAACGGCTTCATCCAAAAGAATTAAATTCTGATCAGCAGCACCGCCACGCACATAAAAACCTGTATTTCCTTCGCCGCCTGATTTAACACCTGGCAATAACTGAATGGTTTTTAACACATCCTTTTCGCCCAAAAGAACAGGTATTGAGTTTAGAGATTTCATATCAACCCTTTCCAGTCCCATTTGTGCACTTTTTACGTTCTCGTTTTTCCGATTTTTTGCGCTTACCGTAACCTCTGCCAAATCGTTTGCCGTTCCTAGTTCCTGATTAAGTTTGGTATCCTTATTTAAACTAATATTTTTTGTAACGGGAAGATAGCCAGCATAGCTGATTACGACAGTATAATCGCCTTCAGACTGCGTTAAAGCATAATAGCCATACGCATTTGTAAGTGTACCTACCGAAGTTTTACCAGATAATTTTACTGTTGCACCGATTAAGGTTTCGCCAGTTGCTGCATCGCGAACCGTGCCACTTAAATTAAATTTACTTTGAGCTAAAACGACCTGGCTAGATAAAAAGAAAAGCAATAGAGATAAGCAAAATTTTAGGGGCATAGTGGCTAGATCTTTTAAATTATTGAAGCCAAATGTACGAAATACAAGTTCTTTTATATTAGACTGTAAAGCTTTTAACAGGATTGATACTTTAACGAAAACTATTTAGCTGGGTAAATACCGATGTGGTGCGAACGCAATAAATAAGGATTAACATTTTTATTACCAGCCGTTTGAAATGAAATTAGTTTGGACGCCTGCATTGGCATATGGCAATCGATACAATTGGTTTTTAAAACACCTTTTGCCAAGGTAGTAGCAGTATGCTTTTGAGTTTGATGACAACTTATACAACGTTGAGAATAAATAGCCATATTACCCTTAATACTTTCGTGAGAATTATGGCAAGACTGACAGGTCATTTCGCTTTTTTGGTAACATAGCGTACCTTGAAGCATTGCTGTTTGATTACCATGAACATCGGGGTTGGTGCCTCCAAAAGAGACGAAATCCTGTGAATAAAAATCAGCAAGCTTATCGCCTGGCTGGAAATTAAAAACAGACTGAACAGTTGTAAGCGTATTTCCAGAATGACAAACGCCACATGCATCCATTTTTTGCTTGCGGCTTAGTGTGTTGTAAATGGTTATAAATTTTGCTTTTTTTTCTTTCGGGTTTTCTAAATGAAAAACTGCGTGTTGTTTTCCTGGCCCGTGGCAACGCTCACAATCTATTCCATAAATCAGCGAACCTTTTTCCATTTCTTCATCCATGGCTAATGCCGAAACCTGTTTTACGCTCGTTTTAACAAAAGAACTGTGGCATTCCAGGCACCTACTGGTAACCTGCCGATCGAAGTACATTGCATTTTTAGGGAAACCCGGGCTATTTGCCCAGGTTTTTATTTCAGAGAAATGAGAAAGTGGTAATTGAAACAATTTTTTGTCTTTCCAATAGGCATAAGTAAAAGCCTTTTCGCCAGAACCAAAGGCTACATCAAATCTTTGGGCTCTTTTTTCCTTTCCATTAACATAAGCAACCTGATAAATTCCGCTATCTCGTTTTTCAACCTTGATTTTCATAATCTGGTTAAAAGCAAAAGAATTCGAATCGTTTGCCAGCAGCTTAAATAAATTCTTATTAACAACAGGACTTGAGGTTAGGCCATGTGAATTGTGAGCAAATGACTCTCCTATACTGGTGTGGCACTTAACACAAGTAGCCGCACCCGTATAATTTTCGCCTCTTATATCGGCTGGTATTTTATCTGCAATACTCATACACCTGGAAAGGGCAACAATTACTACAGCGATAATACCGATAATTAGAAATATGCGATTATAGCCTTTTAACACCTAAAGTTTTGTTAGTTATTTTACGAATTGAATATAACTAAAATTATAACCTCCTGTATCGGCAATAATTTTTATTACTTGTTTACCTGCATTTAAGGCTATATTTTTCACTTCGAATGGAATAAACTTTTTTGCTCCACCAGAATTAGGTACAGCAATATCTTTAGCTACAATTTTACCATTTACAGCAATAGATATTTTTCCATCGTCTTGCGCTGAAGCGGTATTTAATTTTAAGGTATAAATTCCCTTTTTTGCCACTTGTGTGGTGTACTGTAGCCATTCTCCACTTTCGATATTGGAAACATAATACATTTCGTATTTTGTAGAATCCATTTGTATATCTACGCCATCGTTTCTATAAATACGTCCACGATTTCCAGCCGTTCTTTTATTTGTAGCAACATGATAATCGGCCACATCTAAATCGAAATAAGCCTGGTTATTTTTACCTAAATCGTAATCGACAGCATAAATTATCGAACCCTCTTTTACCAGGTTTGCTTTAAATGGCTTGGTTTCATCGCTGTGTGGCTGGCGAATCATTGCATCGATTACATCTTTATGGATAATTGTATTTTCCAATCTGGTGTGAACAGCAAGTTCCATTAAACCGCTATACACATTACTTTCTTTAGGTTTATTTCCACCATTATTCATGTAATTTACTACGCTATTATAATTTAAGTTAGATTTTATCTCCATTGGATTATTAAAACCAATCTTTTTTAATGGCCACCAAGCCCAGCCAATATTGTTTTTTTCGAAAAGGCTAATGGCATCCGTAAACCAGGTATTTGAATTTTCGCCTGTTTCACCTACCCAGATAGGTGCGTTTTGCTCCTCTCTGGTTTTAATCATGTGTGCAATAGAAGCCTGGTCGTTATAGTTCCAGTATTTATGAAAACTTATAGCCATATTATTATCCCAAAGCGGGAAAACGCCGTTGTAATTATTTCCCCATCCATTTCCTTCGATAATAATTATGTGTTTTTGGTCGACGGCACGAATGGCTTTTGTTATATCAACCATTAGTTTTTTTAATGGTGCATTAATCTTTTCCTGTGTTCCGTTTTTATCTGCTGTCGGATTAGAGAAACCATAATTCGGCTCGTTAATAATGTCGTAGGCTCCAATCCATTCATCGTTTTTATAGCGTTCTGCCAGCTTTGCCCAAAGTGCAATTGTTTTTTGCTGATTAGCTTCACTCTCCCAAAGCATTGGTTTTGATGCATCCCGATCTGAAATATTGGTATCATTTCCTTGTCCGCCTGGCGCTGCATGTAAATCTAAAATCAAATACATTTTATTGGCCTTGCACCAGGCAAGCAAACTATCTGTTAAAGCAAATCCCCTATCCAGCCATGTATTTTGGCCAGCAACAGTTTCCTTCTCTATTGGTAAAGTATATAAATTATAATGCATGGGTAAACGAACCGAATTAAAGCCCCATGCCTTGAGCGAATCGATATCTATTTTTCGGGTGTGGTTATTTAACCATGCTTCATAAAATTCTTGAGTTTGCCTGGCTCCCATTAAATCTTCTAAACGCTCGCGAATTTTATATTGCTGTCCATCTTTGTTAATTTTAAGCATGTAGCCTTCCTGCAACATCCAGCCTCCTAAACCAAATCCGCGGAGCAAAACATTTTCTCCCTTTGCGTTAACAATTTTCTTTCCTTCGGCCTTTAAAAAACCCTGAGCATAACTATTAAAACTAAACGCAATAAGGCTAATAATAAATAATAATGATTTACTTTTTTGAACCAGGAATGATGGATTAAAGATTCTTTTAAACATAATAAATAGATTTTCGGTTAAGGTTTTAGGCTATATAATGCTGAGCGTGTGGTTATAAAAAGTGTACTTCCATCTTTACCGCCAAACGAAATTGTGGTTGGCCTTTCGGGTACATTAATTTGTTTAATTTGTTTTCCTGTTTTATCGAAAACATAGATTTCTCCATCGGCGATGTAAAGGTTTCCATCTTTATCTAAGCAAGAATTAAATTCTCCCTTTTCGGCAAAATATACCAAGTTTGATAAATAGCCTTTATTGTCGACCTGAAGGCTGACTGTTCGTTTGTCATACTCATCGGTTGCATACATTATTTTATTTGGGAAGCCTTCTACAAGCGCATTAGATCTTGCTAAATCGTACACTATCGGAATAATTGTTTCGTCATCTTCGGCTACAAACATTTCAGTTGGTTTGTTAAGACTAACCGTATTAAAATCGTGCGAATCTCGCCAGCGATTAGCGGGATAAAGCGCTTTATGGATTTTATTTACGGCGCCCATTGGTGCTGTTTTTAACAGTTTTATGGTTTTTTCTGCCTGATCAGGATTAATGGAATAAACCCAAACGCCAAAGCCAGAATTTCCCCAGCCGCTAAACGATGTTCCATCAGCATCGGCTGAGAGCGGAAAAGTTTCGGGTTTACCGTTTACCATATACCCAGGCGTAGGGTAATACTTGAATACAACCAATAAATTATCTTGCTTATCAACGCCTAAAGAAAGTGGCTCGAATGGAAAATCGGCAACTAAGCTTAAAGCATTCGTTTCAACTGACCATTTGTAAACTCTTCTCATTCTAGATTCGCTGAAGTAAATGTTCCCTTTGCTATCCTTAGTTATTCCATCGGCAAATTCAAATCCCTTTACCAAAAGCTTTGCCTGCGACGACTCTGCTTTTTTATTTCCCGTTGCATTTCCACTAATATATAGCCTGGTAAACTCCCAGGGCCTAACTTCAATACCTGTATTTATATCATATAACGGCAAAGTTGCCGAATATTTGGTTTGTGCATAATTGTGAACATTCAAAAATTCGATGTTCTTCGAACTCCAGGTTCTAATGCCTGTTGGCGATGGGGTGTTAACTCGGATAACCCTAAACATATAAAAGTTTGCAAAAAGCATATTTTCACAGCTTTCCACTTCCATTGGCAATACGTCTGAGCTTTCTCTACTTTCTTCTTCAAGCTGCATCGCATATACTTTCCAATTTGCTACGCGATTAAATCGAACCTCGTTTCTTACGTGGTGTTCGATAGACATGGCATAAATGCTTGATGGAGTTTTGGTATCAGATACATAAATGCCAGATGTAGAAAATGTATTTGCCGTCCAGATATTTTTAAAAACGCCACCGCCACCATCGGTAATCCATAAGCTCCAGTATTGCGAATCCCAAGCACTATCTTTTCCCTGCAAAATCCTATTTGGCTGTCTGTTTCCTGCCTGATTTGCATTTCGTGGTTGTTGCGGGCCAGGAGTCATAGAACCATGTCCACCAATAAATTTCACATCGTTCATGTAAGAATTACGTCCCGCCATCCATTTACACGCCACGGCAATGGTATTGTAAATTCCTGTGTTTAAACCGATCCCCGTTAAAAGATTTGTACCCTCTTTTGGTGCCTCGAGCAGTGCTTTTGGTGGCCCAAAACCGCCAAAAGCCTGCGTATTATCGGCCAGCATAAATTGCGTTGCAATTGGACTTAAACCGATAAGAGCGGTATTTTTTTTGAGCTTTATCGTTTCAGAAACCTTATACCAACCTTGAGGCACATAAATATTGGGGTATTTATCAATTGCGTCCTGAATAATTTTGGTATCATCCGTTTCTCCATCTCCTTTTGCACCCAACGTTTTTAAATTTACCCATGTTTTTATTTCAGGAAAATCGGGAATATCTTTAGGGGCTGGTTTAGGAAATATATTAAGTGGCTGAAAACTTTGAGTTGTTTTATAAACGGCATCTTGTCCTAAATCGTCGATTTGCAAGCCATAAACAAAGTTCTTAACCTTATAAATTTTAGCAATGCCATTTGTTTGCGTTTTACTCATTCTATAAGAAACCAGCACCGACACATTTTTACAATCTACGTTCCGAAGTACAATTCCATTGAATGCATTATTCTCATTACTGGTGATTATTGCCGGGCCAGAAACATTTTCAAACTGACTATCTTCTATGTATATCTTTTCAAAATAATTAGAATCGACATCGATTACGCGAGGTACGTTTTTAACATTCATCCTCACAATTGTTAAACCAGCTTCACGGGTTTTTATAGCAGCCTTACGTTGTCCTTCAAAATAAGTATCAATCATCATAAACTGCCAACCTGGAGAAGCCTTTGTTGTATAAATTCCGTATTCTCCTCCAAAATAACGAACATCTTCCATTTCGTTACCAACCTCAAACAAACCTGCTTTTCCGTTTCCTGCGTTAACATCAACATGAGCAATAAAACTATGCTGAGCATAATGCGTCCGCAGGGCTACAGCTTCAGGATTGCCATCTTCAATTTTAATATCACAATTTGAGAAAGCACTATAAAATGTACCTGGATTTGCATCGCGAATCGGTTGCCCATTCTGCACAATTGAACCCGTAAACCAGAACATATATTTTGCGTTACCTTTATCAGATGGTACAGGTTCTTGAAAGCCTGGTGATTTTTTAGCAAGGATAAATAGTGGCCGGTTATTACCATATCCAATTAAACGTATTGAGTTTGGAATGTAAATGGTTTTACTTATCAGATATTTTCCTTCGGGGATAAAAAGAATTCCGAAATTATTTTTGGTTTTAACACCATTTATTGCCGCTTGTAATTCGTCTGACACATCAGTTTTACCATCAGCAGTAATTTTGAAATTTGCTGGTGTAAAATAAGTAGCATTTGGGTCATCGAGCTTTTGTTTATAAAAAGATTTACTTTTTATGGGATCGGCCTTAACGAAAGTAATTGCTACAAAAACACAAAGGATTATGATTAAATACTTTTTCATTACCATTATCTTATTTTTAACTTTTACCAGATGTAAGTACCTACTGAGCCTTTATCCAAAGTTGCAGATACCATTTTTCCATTAAAACTGATATTGAAATTTGTGGCTTCTTTGCCTGTATTGGCTACAATTAATACCTTTTTTCCTTCAGGAGTTTTAAAGGCTACGTTTGATAAATCGGGCAACTCATTAGAAGCAATTCTAACGGAGCCTGGACGAACAAATTTAGACGCATGCGCTATAGAATAGTATGCAAGATTTCTGCTTACCTTATCTTTATCAATGGTAACTGCACCCTGGCAGGTTGGGCAACCGCCTCTATCGGTAAATGGTTTATTTTCAGGATCGGCAGCTAAATTCCACTCTAAAACATTTCTGCTCCAGTTGCGTGTAGCTCCAATAATTAAGCGCCTAACCGGACCTGTAATGTTTATTGTTGCGGCATTTGGTCTTTCTACAACCATTTGCTCGGTGAAATAAATATTCTTATCTGGATGGGCATCACGAACATCACTTAAAGCTTCTATTTTACCACCGTAAAGATGAAAAGCAGAACCATCGATGTATTTTCTTGCTTCCTTATCGTTCAGAATTGTGATGGGATAATCCGGGCGATCGGCATTATGATCGTAGATAATTATTTTGGTTTTGATGCCTGATTTTTCGAACGCAGGACCAAGATTTTTTTTAACAAAAATTGCCTGATCAGGTGCTACCATTAACAGGCTTGGATTATTACCAGGATGCAGAGGCTCATTTTGAACGGTTATCGCATCAATTGTAATTCCCTCCTTTTTCATTTCCTGAACGTATTTAACCAAATACTTTGCGTAAGCATCGTAATACTCGGGTTTTAACATACCTCCACGGGCATCATAAGTCGTCTTCATCCATAATGGGGGAGACCATGGCGAACCCAAAACCTTAATTTTAGGATTTATAGCAAGGATCTCCTTCATTACCGGGATTACATCAACTTTATCAAGCCCTAAATCAAATTTAGCCTGGTTTAAATCTGTCTGTCCTTCAGGTAAATCGTTATAAGAAAATACTTTTTCGTTCAAATCTGATGCACCAACGCTTAATCTTATATAGCTTACACCAATATTATTTCCATCGGTTGCAAATAACTCTTTAAGCAAAGCAGCTCTCGCAGGTGCCGACATCTGGATAATGTGCTGTGCGCTTCCACCCGTTAAGCTGTAACCAAAGCCATCAATTGGCTGGTAAGTTTCCTTTTCATTTATTAAAATAGTAGGGTTGCTGTTTTTAGTTGTCGAGAATTTGAGTGCATCGTTTTGTTTTGCAAAAAGTACAGAACGATCGGCTTTGGTAAGCCATAAAGATGCATCGGTTTGGGCAATGGATTGTACTGTAGAGAAGCTTAATGTAAGAGCAAAGCAATAGCTCATCGTCTTTAATTTCATAATGACAACAGGTTAGTAAGTAGAAGATTTAAGGTAATTTCAGAAGCTATGAGCCTTGCCTCGGTATTTTACAGTTTTGCAATATCTTTTGCAAAATTTAAAAGCGTAAAAGGGGGCAGGTAAAAAACCCCACCCCCTTAAATATTTTATTTAGTACCGCCGTACTCTTTGTTTTGAAGTATTTTAGTATTATTTAACTCTGCCTGCGGAATAGGAAAGATTTCATTTTTGTTTGCAGTGAAACCTTTGTATGCCAATACCGTTGCAGCTTTACCCCAACGAACTAAATCTGGAAAACGGTGACCTTCACCTGCAAGTTCCAACCTTCTTTCCTTCATTATATTATCCATGGTTACAGCTACTGGATTTAAGCCAACACGAGCTCTAACTGCATTTAGCAATAAGTAAGCACGACTACCAGGACCTACAGCACCACCGCTTTGCAAGATAGATTCTGCTTCAAGCATATAAGTATCTGCAAGTCTGATTTCGTATGAGTTTTGAGGGAAGTTTAACTCGGTTTGTCCTGTAGGCGCTTTATCAGCAACTCTGCCTATGGTTTTTTCTAAGAAGTAACCACTGTTTTGATATCCTTTTTCGTATGTAGCAATACCATTTTTTTCAAGACTATCTAAATTGGCAACAGTTGCTTTATTACGTGGATCGAAGTGAATAAAATCGAAGAATTCTTTAGTAAAAACTAAGAAACTATAACCCGAGTAATAGTCAGGTGCACTGGCTAACACTGGTTTGTATCCACGAGGACCAACAATAATATTTAACAAGTTACCTTCAGAAGCTCCAGCATCGCCCCAACCACCGTTAGAAGCATTTGAGTGAACAATTTCCAAAATCGATTCGGTATTGAATTTATTGTTCACTTTAAACAAATCGCCAAAGTTTGTAAGTAATTTGTAGCCATAAGTTGCGTTTGCCTGTCCTGGAGTAGTTCCGTTTACCAGCGCAAATTGTTCAGCAGCCTGAGCATATTTCGCCTGTTGTAAATAAACTTTACCCAATACAGCCTGCGCTGCACCCTTAGTAAGGCGACCACCTTCACTTGCCCCTTGCACGGTATTAGGAAGGCCTGGAATGGCTTCGGTTAAATCTTTCTCAATTAAGGCATAAACATCTGCAGGTGCTACTTGTAACACATCATAAATCTGTTTTGGATCTACTTCTGAGGTTAGTAATGGAATGTTTTTAAAGAAACGAACCAAATCAAAATAGAATATGGCACGTAAAGCTTTAGCCTCACCTGTATATCTTGCTTTTAACGTCGCATCCATATTAATGCCACCAATTTTCGACAAGAATACGTTTGCACGGAAAATACCTGCATATCCTTTATTCCAAAGATAACCCTGTGGACCAGTTTGCGAATTTAAGGTAAAGGTATTTACAACCTGAAGGTCGTTAATATCTGATGGACCACCACCACCTGCAACCTGATCGTCAGATGCGGCATCCATAATGGCAACTTTGTCATAAAGTCCACCACTTTGGAAACCAAATCTATCATAAATGGATACTAAAGCAGCAAATGCATCTTGGGGAGTTTTGTAATAATTATCTAAAAGAACCCGTTCCTGAGGATTAATCTCCAAATATTTTTTACAGCCTCCAAATAGTTGCATTCCAGCCAGGATTACAACTAAATAAGTTATTTTTCTTTTCATTTTAATTAATTAAAAATTAGCATTTATACCAAAAACGAACGAACGAGCTTGTGGATATACACCACGATCGACACCAAATACGTTACCACTGTTATTAGAACCTAACTCTGGATCGTAACCACTATAACCAGTTATTGTGAATAAATTTTCAGACAAGGCATATACACGGAATTTTTGAAGACCTATTTTGCTTGTTACTGATTTCGGAAGTGTATAACCGATTTGGAAAGTTCTCAATCTGAAATAATCTCCTTTTTCTAAATACAATGAAGAGAATTTAGTTAAGTTTTTATTTGGATCAGCATCCGTTAATCTAGGCTGAGTACTTGAAGGGTTTGATGGCGTCCAACGATCTAATCTGGAAGTTGAATAATTCGCGTTCGGAATATCTAATCTTCTCAATCCCTGGAAAATCACATTACCTGCAACACCACTACCAAAGGCAGTTAAATCCCAGCTTTTGTAAGTTAAATTAATTGTTAAACCATAAGTGAAGTTAGGCAGGCCATTTCCGATAAAATCTCTATCATTTGCATCGATAGCATTATCACCGTTTAAGTTGGCAAATTTAATGTCGCCAGGTTTTGCTAAGGGTTGCAAAGGTTGTCCGTTAGGACCAACATAAGCATTAATTTCTGCCTGAGACTGGAAAATACCTTGATTTACGTAGCCGAAGAACTCATTATATGAATGTCCGATTTGAGTACGTGTTATGGTACCAAGAGTTTGGAAACTCGCCTGGCTATCGTCGATAAAGTTGATACCAGGGCTTAATTTATCAATCGTGTTTTTAATAAATGAACCATTACCGCTTACGTTTAAGCCAAACTGACCAATTTGTTTACGGTATGATAATTCAAACTCAAAACCTTTGTTTGACATATCTGCAATGTTAGCTGCAGGGCTACCACTACCAACATAACCTGGTACTGGTGGATTTTGAAGAATACCCACTGTTTTCTTTTTGTATATATCAGCGGTTAAAGTAACGTTTTTGAAGATTGTTGCATCGATACCGATGTTGCTTGATCTTGTTTCTTCCCACTTCAAATCAGGGTTGGCAGAAGCATTCGGGCTATAACCAATGTTAACAACGTTTGCATTACCAAAAGTGTAGTTTCTACCGCTACCAACTGTAGGAACGTAAGCAAAGTCACCAATACCATCATTACCGGTAACACCGTAACTTCCACGAATTTTTAAGAAATTAACAATGTCGTTTTGCGGGAAGAAATCCTCTTTGGTTGGTACCCATCCAATTTGTGCTGACGGGAAATAACCGTATTTATTGTTTGCACCAAATCTTGATGAACCATCACGTCTGATTAAGGCAGAGAACAAATATTTCTCTTTGTAGTCATAAGTTAATCTAGAAAACAGCGAGAAGATTTTGTGATCTGTACCCTCGCTACCATCTGATGTTCTACTTGCTGCAACTGGTTTAAATCTCATAGATGCAGAATAAAAATCTGTTGCTGGTACATCAAAAAAGGTTGTACTCACGCTACGGCTAAATCCATCGCTATAAGAACCTTGTCCTAGTAACAAGCTTAAATTATGATTACCTAAAGATTTTGTGTAAGACAATGTATTTTCAAGATTGTACGTAATTACATAATTTATGTTTCTTGAAAACTGTGTTCTGCTATTTGAAGTAGATGAGTTTAAATAATAGATCGGGTTAAAACCATCACCACCATAAAAAGCCAGTTTAGAACCCAAAGTTGAACGGAAACGTAAACCTTTAATTGGTTCGGCTTCTAAAAATCCGTTACCCACGATATTGTGATCCCAATCGTAATTTCCGATTTGTCGTTTAATACTTGCTAAAGGGTTGCTGATTTCTTGTGCAACTCTAGTAGAAATACCATAAGGGAAACCGTTAGCATCTCTGAAAACAGGCTGATTGCTGTAAGGAGGTGCGTTGTAAACCGTTGGATCGGTAATAATTGCAGGCGTTAATGGATCTAAGTTGATTGCCGAACTTAAAGGCCCACCAAATTCGCTATTGGTGTTTCCAATTCCATTGGTAATTGAATGGCTATAACCTAAGTTTTCACCAATGGTTAACCATTTATAAAGCTTGTGTGTAGAGTTAATACGGATGTTCGCTCTGTTATATTTTGAAACCTCCGTAGAAACGATACCATCGATTTTAAAATAACCGAATGATAAGAAAAATGTAGATTTCTCGCTACCTCCACTTAAACTAACTTCGTGGTTTTGACGGGCAGCACTATTGTTAAAAATTAACGATTGCCAATCCGTTCCTTCACCAAGTGATGCGGCATTTGGATAAGGTAAAACAGGCGTTGTTCCAGTGTAATCATTTAAGTAAGATTCGTTTCTTAAGGTAGCATACTGTGTTGCATTTAAAAGATCTAATTTCCTTGCAGCACGAGCTTCGCCATAATATCCGTTATACGTTAAATTTAAATTTCCGGCTTTACCTTTTTTAGTTGTTACAATAATTACACCTGATGCTGCACGAGTTCCGTAGATTGCAGCAGATGCACCATCCTTTAAAACTTCAATGGATTCGATATCGGATTGATTTAAATAACCAATACCACCATTATCTACCACAACTCCATCGATAACCCAAAGTGGATTATTTTTGCCTCCGAATGATGTGAAACCCCTTAGCCTTACCGTTGAAGCAGAACCTGGCTGACCAGACTGAGCCGCAATTGTTAATCCTGAAGTTCTTCCTTGTAATGCTTGTTCTAAACGAGTTGTTGTTGGTTGATTTTCTAAATCAGCCGCTTTAACGCTTGAAATTGCACCAGTTACAACACTTTTCTTTTGTGTACCGTAACCTACCACAACTACATCGCTTAAATCTTTAGAATCTGTTGCCAGCGAAACTGTAATTTTTCCGCCTGCCGGAACTGTAACTGTTTGTGCTGCCATTCCTAATAAACTAACAGTAAGTTTAGCGCCTACCGCTGCCTGAATAGAAAATACACCATTTGGATCTGTAGAGGCGGCTCGGGATGTGCCTTCAACTCTGATTGTAACACCTGGAAGCGGAGTTCCATCTTTCTGATCTGTTACCTTTCCTGTAACGGCAATATCTTGGGCAAATAATGCCAGCGGAAATGCCATGATACAGTAAATGAAGAATACGAATGTAAATCTTCCTCTCATAGAAAATAATTTTAAGTTAATATTTGGTTAGTTTGAGTTTGGGTTTGGTGCCACAACTCAATTCAAATCTATGTACGGGATTTAATATTGTGTAATTTTCTTGTGCTACACAAACCCTACAAAGCTTAATTTCTATTGATAAGACCCTACTTTAAGCACTACATAAGCACTACTACACAAATACAAGTAACTGATTATCAATTATTTAATATTTAAAGAAAAACTCGTATGAAAATTGTTAAAAAAGGTTAAATTATGACGTTTTCTGCCTTGAAATCTCGATTAAAAACTCGTACAGATTGGTTTCTGGCTTTAACTGAAGTTTCTTTCTCAACCTGTAACGGCCTACTTCGACAGCCTTTATGGTAACATTCATTAGTTGCGCCATTTCCTTTGAAGATAAGTTCATACATAAGTAGGCGCAAAACTTCAAATCGTTCTGACTTAAATCGGGATAAAGGTCTTTCAGCTTATTAAAGAAAGCAGTATTAACATGGTTAAAGTGTACGCTCAAATGATCCAGTTCCTGATCTTTTTTCTCTACATCTTTAATTAACCGGATAAGATGTCTGAAACTTGGGGAGTTTTCGTTGAGCGTATCATCGTGATTTTTGATCACAGAAGAAATTACTTCTTTAATTTTGGCTAAAACCTTTCCACGCTGAACCAAATGCATGGTCATGGTAGAAAGTTCCTTGTTTTTATAATTAACATCGGCCTCCAGCTTTTCATTTTGTAAACGTACAATCTCCTTCTCGCTTCTATCAATTTCCAACTGGTGGAGATAGCTCATGCGCTCTTGTTCCTTTATGTGCTTCTTTTTTTGCCACGTGATTAACATTCTTAAAAGCAAGGCAAAAATTACCAGGTACACAAGCCTCATCCACATGGTGTTATACCAGGCGGGTAGAATTACAAAACTATAACTTACGATTTCTGATTCGTTGCCAACATCGGTTCGGGCCTTAATATTAAACTTATATTGCCCGGCAGACAAGTTGGTATAATCCTTCTCACTTTTACCATTCCAGGCAGACCATCCATCATCAAAACCAACCAGCTGATAACTAAATTTTGTGTTTTTTTCGTGCTCAAATAAAGTAGAGGAGAATTCGAAGTGAATGGAGTTTAACGCATTTTTATATTCTGGAATTTTCGATAAATTCTGCCTGGCAATCATTTGCCCATTCTTCACAAAATAGCCGCCAAATACCGTGCTATCTTTCGGTCCGAGTAGTTTAATGTTACCAATTACAACAGTTGGTTTTGCTATATTATCTAAATATTTATTGTAATTAATATGATAAGCCCCTTTGTTGGCGCCTATAAAAACGTTTTCATCATCAAGCGTATAAATAGACTCAAATCCTCCAACTATCTTTCCATCTAACTCTGGCAAATAGAAAACACTAAAAGCATTTGAACCAGAAGGTTTGTGAAAATCGATAATACCAACTTTTTTATTGCTTACGAACCAAACATTTCCATTATTATCTTCCTTTAAATACTGAATCGAGATGCCATTTAAAACCGTTCCAAACATTTTAAATCGAGTAAACTTATTTTGTACTTGATTATATTCGTATAATCCGTCTATTGTTGCAATAACAACATGGTTTTTTATATGGTAAACGTAATTGTATAACCGATTTGGAAGGCCGTTTTTATCGGTAAATAATGTTGTTTTGGTTACTTTTTTCTTATCGGGCGATAATTCTATTTTATAAACTCCATGATACGGATGAGAGGCCCAAATGTTATCGTTATTATCCACAACGATAAATCTTAAGGTTTCGGAAATCCCCTCAATTTTACCTTCGCTTATAAATTTACCATTTACAAAGCTTATTTTCTGCAGGCCTAAATAAGTGCCAGAGAGAATATTCTTAGCTGGAAAAACATTTTCTAATGGCTGAAACATCCAGGTACCAGGAAGTGAGTAAATTGGTGTAGCTATATTTCCATTAATAACCGACGCACCATCTTCATGCGCCATTATTAATTGATTATTAATTTCATCTAAGCCCCATACTTGTCCTTTTGTATTCTTTACCTCTTCAAAGCCTGATATAGATAAACTTAAATCCTTAGCGCTTGTATTAATTTTTGTTGTATAAAGTCCGTTGGAAGTACCTATATAAACATTCTGGTTTATTTTTCTGAAAGCATAGCTGGTAATTTGCTTATTCCGATCGGGCGAAATACTTTTTATGGCGCTGTTAATTGCGACGTAAGCAATTCCATCATCCAAAGCCAGCCACATGTTTTTATCATGATCTAATAAAATACCACGAACGTTATTATTTTGCAGCCCTTCGCGGTAGTTGTACTTTTGTACCAGATCGCCTTGTTTATTCATCAAATAAACGCCTCCCGAGGTCGTTCCAGCGGCATAAAGGTTATTGTTAATCCGACTTGCAAAGAAAATTCTATCGTTAAAGAATACATTATCCAGCTTAGTTTTTAAGGTACTTAGCTGGTTGTTGTAGAGCAGAAAAAATCCCTTTTTTAATGTAGATACCAACAAGGTATCGCCGTTGTAGTTAGAAATTGATGTTATGGAAGATTTTTTTAAAACATCATCACTACAAACGGGCTTCCATACCTCTTTATCGTAAACAAATAAGCCAACATTTTTTGCCTGAGCGTAAACTTTATTATTCGCCTTACCTAAAAAAGACCAGGTTTCTGCTGGCTTATAGGTTTTCATTGCGCCATCCTTATAATGAAGCATTACGTTTATGGAGCGAAAAAAGACTTCATCATTTAAAATGGAAATATCCCAGATATCGGCGATTTTTCGAAGATTTTCGGGAATAAGATTAAGTAAGGACGTGTACTTTAAAATACCACGACTATCAGGAAAGAAATAACCGATTTCATCTTGTGCACCTATATATATCCTATTTTTAGAATCAATACCGATTGAACGTACCGAAGTAAAATTTGGTAATCGGTAAATGTTCCAAAACTGTCCGTTGAAGGTGAGTAAACCCTCATTGTTTCCAAAATAAAGAATGCCATTTTTATCCTGCTGAACATCCCAGTTTTGCATTCCTCCATTGTATTGTTCGTTATTATAATTTACAACTTGCGGAATCCCCAGTAAATCCTGGGCATAGGTGATACAGGAAAAAGAAAAAAAAGTAATAAAAAGCAGAAATTTCTTCATGGTTAGAAAGGAAGGATTTTACACAATAATAAATATATAAAATTTAATTTTCTAACCTTCGGTTTTAGGTAGCTCTTATTTGAGTAAATGAGGCTTAACTGCTTTTCTCCAAATGGCATAACCTGCTGGGTTCATGTGGAGCATATCACCTACGTAAAGTTCGGTTCTTCCAGCTCCATCTTTGAGCATTGAAGGAAAAATATCTACAAATACTGTGTTTTTTTCTGTAGAAACAAACTTCTTAATCAAGGCATTAGCACCAATTACCTTATCCCGAAACTTATCGCGACTTGGACTAGGTTTTATAGAAATGTAAACAATTGGAACGGTTGGCAACTTAGCTCTTATTGCTTTATAAAGTGTAATTGTTCTATTCAAAACGGTATCGGCATTCACTTTATCATCAACCACATCATTTTCACCTACATAAAGTACAATCTGACGTGGATTATATGGGAAAACAATATCATTTAAATATCGGGTAATATCATTAATAACTGCACCACCAATTCCTCTGTTTAACGCATTATACTTAGCAAAAACCTGTGTTAAATCATCCCATTTCCTGATAGAAGAGCTCCCAACAAATAATACAGGGTTTACTGGTGGTTTAAACATTTGATCGTACTTCTTAATCGTTTGCACATCATCGTAAAAAGCTGGCTTCTTTTGAGCGTGCGATACAGAAATAAAAAATATTACGAGTGCAATCAGAGAAAAGTATTTTTTCATTTTAGGTCAATTAATATTCCACAAGGTTACAAACAAATTTGAAAATACAACAGCATTTATCGGGCATTTAGATGTAATTAATGTGTTGCTTTTACGTTATATACAACTCTATATTAAGTCGTAATGAAAAATAAGCCTGTTTTACCCTTAAAAAAAAGGTAAAAATACCCGCCGATAGGTATTTTAAATTATTTAATTTTGGGGCGTTCTTCTAATCAAATGAAAAAAATATTAATTGCATTGTTTTTTTGTGGCATTTTAACCTCTGGTTGCAAAAAGAAAATATGCGGTGTAATTTCAGCTATAAGTACAGAATCCTCTCCAGCGGACGGACAGCCTATATATAAAGTTTATTTAGAAACGGGCGAAGTTGTACCGATGAAATCGAAGGGAAGTTACCAGGTTGGCGAAGCTTATTGCAATGATTATTTTTATTAATTTTCTGTAGTGACCCCTCAGGGGTTCGAACCCTGGACCCACAGATTAAGAGTCTGTTGCTCTACCAACTGAGCTAAGGAGTCAAAATATTTACACTCAAATATAAATTAAAAAAGGTGATGTAAGTTCATTACATCAGCCTCCTAATCAATTAAATAAATTATTTACTATCTAAAACCGCACTTATCCCATCTGTAAACTTCTTTAATTTTATAAATCCTGTAATTGAGCTGTTTCGCTTATCGAGCTGAATTTGTAATGCCCCTTCGGTAGCCTTCATTCTAAACTCTTCCCCTTTTAATAAACTTACTTTTGTATCGATATTCTGATCCATCGGTAATTCATTCTTTAATTCTCGAGCAATATATTTTTCGAGTTCATCCGTTTTACTTACTGGATAAACAGCATTGTAAGTATATTCTGTTTCGGTATCTTTAACTCTGATACTTAAATTAGAATCGTTGCTTTTGCAACCCAGTGCTACCGTTATTACCAGAAGCACAATGGTGTAAATTACCTTTTTCATTTTTTTTGAGTTTATTGGTTCAATAGTAAATAGTTCGCTAGTCAATCTTTGCAATCTGACTATTGGAAATTGATTAGCAGTTTATTGAGAATTTAAATACTAAACTACCCTCCTGCTCTTCCTTTTATATCATCGGTAGCGGTATTTCTCGATCTTGCAGATTTTACATTTTGATTTCCGAAGCCATAACTGATACTAAAATTAGCTCTTCTACTGGTATATCGATTGGTAACCTGAAGATTTACATTTTGATATTCTAAAGCACCTTTCCAATAATTGGTTAAAAGAATATCATCCATATTTAAACGCAATTTTAACTTTTTATTGAGCAAACTTTTCTGAATACCCGCGTTTAATGCGTATTGTGCAATTGTTGTTTGCTCTACACCCGATACTTTTGGCGAACTATACCAGAAACTGACTTCGACTGTAAAGTTTTGCGGTAGAATAAAGGTTTGATTGGTGTTAAAATTATAAGCCACTTTCGAAGCACGAAAAGCCGCACCTTCTAAATTCCCATCTTCAAATTTGTTGTAGTAAACACTTGCATTATTTTGCATATTCCACCATTTTGCAACCTTAACCGGGAAATAAACTCCAGCCGAATAATTTTGAGCACGGCCTAAATTTTGTCTAATTACGCTAACAATTCTAGTTACTTCATCCTGCTGACTAATTTGAGTAATCATATCGCGGGTATCGGCATAATTTAAAGAAAATGATACTTGTTTGTAACCGTACGATACTTCGAAATTATCGGTGAATTGTGGTTTTAAATAAGGATTTCCCTGATCAACAGCGTACGGATCCATGTAAAATGAAAAGGGATTAAGCTGCTGATAATTTGGGCGATCCACCCTGCGGCTGTAGGAATAACGGATATTGTTATTTTCGTTAAGTTTCTGATTAACAAAAACGGTAGGAAAAAGCGACAAATAATTACGATCGACTTCTTTATTACTCGTGATTGAATTACCATTTGAGTGTGTGTGTTCTGCTCTTAAACCTAACTGAACCTGCCACACCTTCCATTCTTTAGAGAAATTACCATAAATGGCATTAATGTTCTCCTTATAAATAAAATTGTTCGATTTGTTTGGGTCGTTTTGCCAGCTGCCTGATAAAAACTGTTCTGATATGAAGTCGTTATTGGTAACGACATAACTGCTTTTTAAACCAGTTTCAAATTTCATCGTTTTATTAATAGGTAAGGTAAAATCGGCTTTCGCGGCAAAAATATCAATGTTTGCATCGGTATTATTTCTTAGCAAAGTAGTATTGGTCTGTTGCCCGCCCTGATTTAAATACCTGGCATTAAATTGCTCATCCTTCTTATTGTTGAAGTTAGAGTAATCCACATCGAAAGAAATATTTTTGCCTTTTTTATCAAAATCGTGTTTAATATTGAAGTTTGCGGTAAGGTTGTTAGCTGGCGAATTCGAATAAGCATCCTGAAGTACAGAATTTGAACTTGCCACATTTGATTGAACTTCATTAATCAATGTATTGCTAAAATTATTAAGTTTTGTTTTAACGGTATTCGCATCAATCATCACTCCAAAAACTGTTTTTTCAGAAGCATAATAATCGGCACCTAGCTTGCCCTGAAAACCTACACCTTTATTTTTACGATCAAAATCCTGAGTAAAAGCGCTTGCCAAACCATTAGCGAAAGTTGTTCTCGTAAGAAAAGTATTATTAAAACTAGCTTTTCTAGCTACCGTACCATTTCCAAAGATATTCCACTTACCTTCTCTATGATTTAAGTTCAGGTTTAAGCCTGCCCGAGCCAAATCTGTCGGCGAATCGGGCATAATGCCTTGTCCACCGTTTAGCGATAATGTTCCATTTGTACCGTAAGCCTTATTTCTTTTCAATTTAATATTGATAATGCCCGCATTCCCTGCGGCATCATATTTTGACGATGGGTTTGTAATCAACTCAATTGTAGCAATCTGGTCGCTACTCATGTTACTAAGCAAAGTGGTAATATCCGCTCCCGATAGGAAATTCGTTTTTCCATCAATCATTACCGTTACACCCGATTTATTATTCAGCTTGATCTGCTCGCTTTGGCGGTCGATTTGTACGCCTGGTGCCTTTTCTAAAACCTCTAAGGCCGTACTTCCAGATGATACAATGCTATTTTCGACGTTTAAAACCGTTTTATCTATTTGATGTTCGACATATGGTTTACGACCTTGAACACTTACTTCTTTAAGTTGCTTTGCTTCGCCATTTAAAACAGTTGATGGTAATTTTAAATCTCCTGTTAAAGCAAAGCTTTCGGTTTTTTTGGTTTTATGTCCCATCATCGAAACAGACAGACGATAATTACCCTCTTTTAACTGGTCGAAAATAAATTCTCCATCCACATTGGTAGAACCGCTTTTTACTATCGTTGTATCAGGAGAATTTAAAACTTTTACCACGGCAAAGGCCAGTGCTTGTCCTTTTTCATCAACAACTTTCCCCGAAAGTTTGCTGTTTTTTTGGGCAAAGGAAGCCCCACATGCGATTAAGCATGCAATTAGCGTAAGTAATGTTTTCATGGTTTCTTTTCTTTTTAAATCATCCCGACTTTAGCTTAGCGCTAATTAGCAGCACAAAGAAATCTTTTAACTTAGCGTGAGCACTAAAAGATTTCTCTGCCCTGGCCGAAATGACAAGTTATTGGTTGTCTTGATTTTCTTCAATGTTGATACCTAATTCTTGTTTAACTTCTCTAATCCTGTTTGATACAGAATCCTGGTAAACCGAATCAACTGGCTTCTGTTTCTGCAGCACTTTCAAATCAGATAGTTCCTGTTCAAGTTTTTGCTTTTTTACAGCTTCTTCTTTTAATTGAGCAACGCATCTTAATCCATCTTCAGTCATAATCCAGGTACTGTAATCGTTGGAGTCGTTTTCTTTATCGGCACAATCCCAGGTTCCATAATTGTTAATGTAACGGTAAGAATCTTCTTTGATAATCACTTTTGTTCCAACAGGTATTTCCAGATTGATCCATACTTCCTGATTTCTCCAGATACTTCCTTTTCTTAACTGAAAGCGAGGATTAAATATTAACGATGATTCTTTAGCTGTATAGGTATAACTTATATTTTGAGCGTTCTGTAAAGCACTTTGAAAGGTTTTTCCCTGCGATTCGAATTTCTGAACCAATCTGGTTACACCTGTTTCGCTTTTGATAATATTAATCCGAACGTTATTTGGCGATACGAAAGGTCCGTCTTCAAAATCATCAATCACAATCTTGTTTCTTTGGTTTCCATCAATGTGGTACGCAACACTATCTTCCTTACTGAAATATTTGCTTCTATCAATATCGATTATGTAAGTTGGCAAAGTTTTCAATTCGGTTGTTTCTGTTAATTCGGCATGTTGTTTAAATTCTGACGAAATTTTTGCAGCCTGATAACCAACCGTTGCAGCACCAGCTAACCAAATAATTAACAAAGCGAACGAAAGTGTTTTGTTTATAGCTTGTTTACTAAAAGCAACACGAATAGAGAAAAGTACCAGAGCTAATATCGGTATGAAACACACAATAAAGGCGCTGAATAAAATTACACCACGATTGCCTTCATTAATGATGGAGAAAGGAAAGAATTCATAAATGCTGGCATCCCAGAAACCCTGAAAGGCAGCTGTACCAATAATTAAAGCCAGTAAAAATAGTACCCCAAAAACGACAATAAAAATTGCAATTATTTTGAAAATGACTTTACCTGTTCCAGCCATAAAGCGACCTAACCATTCGAAAAACTCACCAACAAAGTTTCCAAATTTGGTTATTAATGGTTGTGCATGTTTGTTTACTTCGGTTAAGCGTTCTTTAACGGCCAATAACTCTTCGTCTAAATTCTTTTGAAAACCTTGAAGATTTGCTGGCTCGCCTTTCATTTCCATTTTCTCGATGCGCGATTTTGCTTTTGGCATAATAATCCAAAGCAAGGCATAAACCAGTAACCCCGAGCCGCCAATAAAGACAGATAAAATGGCTGCTATCCTAATCCAACGTGCCTCAAAATTTAAGTAGTGTGCAATACCCGCACAAACGCCCGCAATTACGCGTTCATCCATATCACGGTATAATTTCTTATCGGTAATTTGATATTGGTATGCGGTGTTCACAACAGGCTCTTCCTCTCCTTCTTCTACCGTATCAAAATCCTGTACCCTACCCATTTGAGCAATTACAAAATTAACATTGGCAGTATCTACAACTTGTTTTTTCTGCTCTTCCAGCTGCTCAAAAAGCAATTCGGCAATACGATTTTCTATATCAGTTACAATTTCCAAATCATCTGCATGATTGGCAAAATGTTGTTTCACCTCGTTTAAATAAGCCTTTAAAAGCTCGTAGGCACTTTCCTCAATATGTATTATGGTGTTGCCTATATTTATGATGATGGTCTTTTCCATTTCTTTGCGGTTATAAATAATTTATGAATTGGCTCCTTTTTGTGAAATACCCACAGCATAAGCCAGCTCCTGCCAGGTTTGATCTAATTGAGATAAAATGCCCCTACCATCTTCGGTAAGTGTATAATATTTACGGGGAGGGCCCGAGGTAGATTCTACCCAGTTGTAGCTTAACAAACCGTTGTTTTTAAGCCTGGTTAATAATGGATATAATGTGCCCTCAACCACCAAAAGTTTTGCCGACCTTAATTCAGCAATAATATCTGAGGCGTAAATTTCTCCTCTTGCGATGATTGATAAAACACAATATTCCAGAATTCCCTTCCGCATTTGCGTTTGCGTATTTTCTGCTATCATAAAACAAAGATATATGTTTTATACAATACTATGTATTACATAGTACTAAAATAATTTCAAGTCGTAATACAAAACACTGATAATCAATTAAATAATTTTATTATAAAAATTTAATAAAAGAAAATAATCCAATAAACTGATGTTTTTTTGAGTTTTTAGGAAAGCAGAGCCAGTGAATTTCCGGTCAATTCTGCCCCGCTAATGCTTCAATCTTTTTTCAATTTCGGTAATTGCTGATCGAAAGTTTTACAAGAAAAAAGGATTTTCGCGTATATCGGGTTTAGAAAATTTGGCCAGTAAAATAAACCTGGGTTGATAAAAAAAAGAGCAAGATTTGAACAATAAGTATCTCTTCAGGCCATCAAAGTATTACTACACAATATTCAGTTTAATTTAATTACTCCTGTTTAAAAACAAATAACTACAAACGCGATAGATTTAATATATTTTCATAATTTTGCAGCTCTATAACTTTTTTTCATGAAAAAATCTATTGCCAGCATTGTTGCAGAGGCAAACCAAAGTGGCGAAGGAACCTTAAAAAGAACCTTAGGACCAATCAATTTAATTTTAATAGGCGTTGGATTAACCCTTGGCGCTGGCTTATTCTCTATAACAGGTTTGGCAGCTGCTAATCATTCTGGCCCTGCAGTAACACTTTCCTTTGTCATTGCAGCATTAGGTTGCGGTTTTGCAGCTTTGTGTTATGCGGAATTTGCTTCGATGATTCCTGTTGCAGGTAGTGCATATACTTATTCTTATGCTACAATGGGCGAGCTTTTCGCCTGGATTATTGGCTGGGATTTGGTGTTAGAATATTCTGTTGGTTGCGCAACCGTTGCCATCAGCTGGTCGCAATATTTAACGAGGTTTTTGGCTAGTTTAGGTATTTACCTTCCTCCGCAATTAACCTTATCCCCCTTCGAAACCGCTAAACTTGCCGACGGAACTACCGTAAATGGAATCGTAAATATTCCAGCTGCGTTGGTGGTGGTTTTAATGACCGCAATTTTAATACGTGGCACAAAAGGATCGGCTATTGTGAATGGTATTATTGTATTCTTAAAAGTTGGCGTTGTGTTGCTTTTCATTGCATTAGGCTGGCAATATATAGATCCTGCAAATTATCACCCATATATTCCTCAAAATACTGGCGAGTTTGGCCATTTTGGCTGGAGTGGTGTTCTACGTGGTGCGGGCTTGGTATTTTTTGTATTTATTGGTTTCGATGCTGTTGCAGCATCTGCGCAGGAAACTAAAAACCCCGCAAGAGATTTACCAATCGGTATTATTGGTTCTTTGGTTGTTTGTACGGTTTTATTTGGTTTATTCGGTCATGTTATGACAGGCTTGGCTAATTATAAAGAATTTGCAAATAGTGGTGCTCCAGTAGCAATCGCAATCGAAAAAACACCTTACGCCTGGTTAAGTCAGGCAATTATTTTAGCCATATTAATTGGCTATACATCAGTAATTCTAATCGATTTAATGGCGCAATCCAGAATGTTTTACTCGATAAGTAAGGATGGCTTATTGCCGAAAATGTTTTCAGATGTACATTCGAAATTTAAAACCCCCTATAAATCGAATATTATTCTTTGCTTATTTATTGGTTTATTTGCAGCATTTGTACCCATGAATGTTGTAGGAGAAATGACAAGCATCGGTACATTACTTGCCTTTTTAATGGTTTGTGTAGGCATTCTGATTCTGAGAAAAACCGATCCTGATGCAAAGCGTCCTTTCAAGGTTCCTTTGGTACCATTAATCCCGATTTTAGGAATTATTACTTGTGTTGTAATGATGGTTTTCCTGCCATGGGAAACCTGGTTAAGACTTGCAGTTTGGCTAATAATTGGTTTAGCAATTTATTTTTGGTACGGTAAAAAGAACAGTAAGCTAAGTTTAAACTCAAAACAGAATAACGACTCAACAAGCTTATAACCAACCATATAAAAACCAATCTGTGTAATTTTCAGTACATACTGATTATCAAATAGATGGGTTTAAACCTTATTCACAACTAGATAAATATCAATTATTTAACATAAAAACATAAGTTATCCACAATTTAACATCCTGCTACTTTTTTGGCTTGGGATTTGCCTTGGTTTTATCAACCTATAAAACATTTCCCTATGATTATTAAATTAGACACCTCCGTTTTTAGAATCGCAAGACCTAGAACAGAAACCAAAGAAAAAACAATTGTTCCCTTAACTAAAGAACAATGGATTAAGGCTGATAGAATTGTTATTATCTCCATGTTTATTGCAACTATTGCAGGTGCAATACTTTTTTAATCAGTTTTGCTCAATCAAAAATCTTCCGAAATCAATGCCCTATTCATCATAACAGCAGCCATTGTACCTGATGCTGTTACTACTGATAGACCTCTGGCTGGTGAAATACAATCGCCTGCAGCATAAATACCTTTAGCTGTTGTTTCGTATTGCTCATTAATTACGATTAAACCACTGTCATTAAGTTCATAATTTAAGTCGATGTACAATTCCGCATGTTGTTTCATTTCTGGCCTTGCATAAACGGCTTTCAATGGCAAATGCTTTCCACTTTTAAAAATTACCTTTTGTAATAAGCCATTATGGTGTTGAAATTCCAGGATTTCATCTTCAATTATGTTAATCGATTTTGATTGCAGGTTTTCTCTTTGTTCATCGTTAAATTGCGAAATACCGTTGGTCAATACGGTTAAATCTTTATTCCAATGATACAGATTTTTAGCCATTTCAAAAGCCATATCTCCATTCATCATTAACCCAATGTTCTCATCCCGAACTTCATAACCGTGGCAATACGGACAATGAATAACTGAAATTGCCCAACAATCGGCAAAGCCTTTTAGATCTGGCATTACATCTTTTAAGCCTGTTGCAATCAGAACTTTTCTTGAGGTAAATTTTTCTCCATTTTCCGTTTCAATTAATACACCATTTTCTAAGTGCTTTGCAGAGATAACAAAATCATTTAAAAATTCAACCGTTGGATATTTTAGAACCTCAGCTTTTGCCTTTGCTGCGATATTTGAAGGCGCATCGCCATCATGAGTTAGAAAGTTATGCGAATGTGGTGTTTGAGCGTTACAAGGCTTGCCTGAATCAATAATTAGCACCTTTCGCATCGAACGACCTAGAGCCAATCCGGCTGATAAACCTGCGTAGCTGCCACCAATAATAATTACATCGAAATCCATAATCGTATCTTTTGATACAAAATTATAAATTCAATCTACAAACGCAATGTAGTTGCATTAAATATTTGTCATATTATTTTTAATAAACACAGAAGCTTTAATAAAACCCGCATAGTAAAATCGCTCTTCAACTACTTGATATTGTTCTGCTACAAAATAAGGCTTTACATCGATTAGGTTTGTGGCCTCTACTATGCCTAACATTTTAAAAAACACGTACATAGATTTTAAAACAAGCCACTTCCACCATTTGCCTTTATTTGTATTTAAGGAGAAATCGACCAGTAACCATTTGCCATTTTGTTTTAAAAGGCTATTTAGTTTTGAAAACACAACTCCTATTCTTTGTTCAGAAAAGTTATCAAATAAAAAGGGTGTTAGGATGACATCAAAAATTAGGTTGGTTTCAAAATCTTCAATACCAATATTTACAAACTCAACTTCATTACCTCCGTAGTTTCGAGCCTTAGAAAGTGTCAGCATTTTTGCAGAAATTTCTACGTAGATAATTTTAATGCCTGATGGATGAAGCTTAACAATTTGTTCTAAAATCCACCCTGTACCACCACCAACAATTAAGACAGAACTATCCTTAGGGATGTTATGTAACTGATTGATTTGCGCATTAACCTGCGATTTAAAAAACACCAATCGACTTAAGGTATCATAATGATTGGCTATTTTATCGTAGTTGTTGATCAAATTTTTAGGCTTAAAAAATTAAGATTTTGCTTGTACCGAATTAAAATTCACTAAAAGTTATTTCACAAATTGCATACCTATTATTCCGCAAATCGCCTTAAATAATATCAAGCCATCGATTACCATTAAATAATATAGGATGTTTTTTCTTTTATGCATAGAATAGGCAACATAAATGGTAAAAATGAATGGTAGTACATTGAAAAAAACCTGCCAAATACCAAAGCCTTTAAAATAGGCAAAAACACCAAGCGAGGCCAATCCGATTACTAATAATGGAATCAGAACATTGAAAATTGTTCGTCGTAACCCATAACGCACTACAAAAGTTCTCAAGTGTTTATTCGCATCTGTCGGGTAATCTTTGATATCGAAAATAATGGCATTAACAGTGCAAAACATCCAGTTTTTAATAAACAACCAAGTCCACAAAACTGAATCGTGGTAACCAATTCCTGTTTCAATTTTGAGCATTATTAAAGGCAAAACATTTGCACAGCAAGCCCAAACGAAGCCAATAACAAAGGCCTTAAACCAACCCGTGTTTCTTAAATTAAATTTAAGGAATGATTTGGGGAGCAAACCATAATATAGCCCTCCTGCAATAACGATCACGATAATCGCAATCCAATAGCTTAATGGCAATTCTAAAATATTGCGAAAGTTTTGATACAATAAATTTACCGCAAGCAGCATACAAACAACGAAGAGAATAGTCTGGCTCCAGTTTATAAATTGTTTGTGCTTAAAATACCACTGGTTTCTTGGATTGGTTGCCGAAGGTGCTACGGAAACCTTATTGTACGCATACGTGTAGTAAATTGTTGGGGCTAGAAATAATAAAAGGAAATAATTAATTGAATTATAAGGCAGGCGCAGTTGTTGTGTAGCCTCGAGCGTTAAGGCAACGGCTAAAATCCCAACAAAGTAATTTCCAAAAAAAATAAACCGAATAATTTTATTCAACATTTAGGGTAAATTATTTTCTGATTGCCAATTTCGGATATTAAACCGAATATATGCCTAGAAGTTTATATTTTAAAAATCAGCGCATAAAAAAAGCCTCTCATTTTAAAATGAAAGGCTTGATGTGGGAAATGAGGGGTTCGAACCCCCGACCCCCTCGGTGTAAACGAGGTGCTCTGAACCAGCTGAGCTAATTTCCCATTTGGGTATTGTATTAAAATCTTCTCAAATCCTTGAAAAGTGTGTGGGAAATGAGGGGTTCGAACCCCCGACCCCCTCGGTGTAAACGAGGTGCTCTGAACCAGCTGAGCTAATTTCCCTTTCCTTTTGGGAATGCAAATATAGTGCTATATTATTGTTTCGCAAATCTTTTTTATTTTTTTTCAGCTTAGCAATGTTTCTAAGATTTTATGGGATTGAACTTCGCCAAAGGAGGCTGTATGTAAGGTATAGAAAACCAATATCTTATCTAACAAAAATCGCCTTTGGGTGTTACTCATTTTTATTTCAGAAATTTTTTCAAGCGTTGTATTAAATAAATAAATAAAGCTTAATGCGTCTTCTAGCTGAAGATAATTTGCATGAATAGGCACTCTGGAAACAAATGCTCCTTCTTGTAAATCGAAATAAATTTGGTCTGTTCTTCTTTTTTCGTTTGGCGAAAAACCTAAAAAACGGGTTAATTTTAAGAGGAAAGATAAATGAAAGTTCGGATTAATTTCCTCACTCTCATCAAACCAGGCTATTGAATTAAAAATGTAGTCAAATAAACTTTCATCGGCCGATTGCTGACGGATGCTTTTATAAAGCACTTCATTAAGAAAAATTACAATACTTGTTTTAACTATATCGTAAGGAATAGTTTTGAAAACAGGCGTTTGCCTAACTTCTGAAACCCGTTGAATACTTGTATTTGCTTTGTGATAAACCACCATATCCAATAGATGCAGCGATTGAAGCATATTCATCTTAATCCTCGCTTTAGGCTTTTTCACACCGTTGATTAGATAAGATTGCATACCGAATTTATCAGTTAAAACCTGAACAATTACACTGCTTTCGCTGTAATTTGTAGTTTTTAAAACAATACCTCTAACCTTGTGCAACATTCGATTAAAACAATTTTTTCAAAAGTATGTTATTTGTGCAAATTTAATTGCGCAAAAAGTCATTCTGATTTATAAATAAGATTAGTTTTGCCGTTATCATTATAATTTAAAACTAGACTACACATGTGGGTAAAGCTATCGAGGTTTATTCTTCAGAACCGTATTGCTATAATCGTTTTCTTCGTACTCGGCACTGTTTTTATGGCCTATCAAGCCAAAAACGTAAAACTTTCTTACACAGGCAGTAAAATCTTACCTGTTACCGATAGTGCTTTTATTAAATATAATAATTTCAAAAAAACTTTTGGCGAAGATGGAAGTGTGATGGTTGTTGGCATACAATCGCCCGATATTTTCAAAAAAGAAATCTACAACCAGTGGGTTCAGCTTTCTAACGACATCCAGAAGTTAAAAGGCATAAAAGCAGTTTTATCATCTGGTAGAATTTTTCAGTTAGAGAAAGATACTGTCGAACAAAAATTTGTATTAAAAGCGATTCCTGGAGGCTTGATAAAATCGGATGCAGAAATGGATTCGATAAAAAGCATATTGTTTAACACGCCATTTTTTGAAGGCTTGGTTTACAATAAGCAAAATGCCACTTTAATGGCTATAACTTTTGATACTAAAATTTTAAATACCGCCCAACGTAATCCTATTTTAAAAGAAATTGAGGCAAAGGCAAAAGCATTTCAAGAGAAAACCAAAATACAGGTTCACATTTCGGGCCTGCCTTATATACGCACTGCGGTAAGTAAATTGGTAAGCAACGAGTTTGTATTATTCCTGGGCTTATCAATTCTTGTTTCAGCACTCATTTTACTAATATTCTTCAAAAAGTTTTATGCGGTTTTCTTCCCGATTTTAGTGGTGATTATGGGTGTAATCTGGAGCATTGGAACTTTAGTTTTATTTGGATTTGAGTTAACAATATTAACGGGATTGATACCACCGCTTATTGTAATTATCGGCATTCCTAATAGTATATTACTTTTAAATAAGTATCAAAATGAATTAAGAAAGGATGGAGATAAACAGCGTGCTTTAAGTGTAACAATTGAGCGAATTGCCATTACTACCTTAATTGCAAACATAACCGCAGCCATTGGCTTCGGCGTTTTATACTTTACGGGAAGTGAATTATTAATGCAATTTGGTAGTGTTGCATCTATTAACGTAATGATTACCTGGTTAATGTGCTTATGTTTAATTCCTATTATTTTCAGCTACTTACCTGCTCCAAAACTAAAAGCGCAAACTCATGTTGAAGAGGGATTTTTACACAAACTATTGGTTAAAACAGATAAGTTGGTTCAACAAAAAAGCAACTTAATTTATCTTGGAACAATCGTTATTTCTATTATCGCCTTTATTGGCGTAATGAAAATTAATGTAAATGGTTATGTGGTTGATGACTTACCTAAAAATTCTGAAATTTTAACGGATTTAAAATTCTTTGAAAAGAACTTTGAAGGGATTTTGCCTTTAGAAGTAAGCGTTGACACAAAGAAAAAGAACGGCGTTTTTAATCTTACCAATTTGAAAAGAATGGAAAAAATGGAGAAGATGATTTCTGCTTATCCAGAGTTTTCGCGTTCGATTTCGGTTAATATGGGCTTGAAATATGCTACACAAGCTTTCTATAACAACGATTCTACTTTTTTCCGTTTACCAGATAACATGGAAAAAAACTTTATCCTGGCCTATATAGCAAGCGGTGGAAAAGGCAATGCAAGTTTGTTAACCAACTTTGTGAGTAAAGGCAACCAAAGTACTAGAATTAGCTTCCAGATGGCAGATGTTGGCTCAAAACGCTTAGATGCAATAATGGCTGAACTTAAACCACGCATCGATAGTATTTTACCTCCAGATAAATTTGATGTAGAGTTAACGGGCTCGAGTGTAATCTTTTCGAAAGGAACTGATTATATGCTGAAACATTTATTCGAAAGTATTGGCTTAGCAATTGTTTTGATTTCTCTGTTACGTTTAGCGCAGTTTAAAAGCTTAGGTATCATGTTTATCTCTCTGTTACCAAATATTGTTCCTTTAATTATTACAGCTGGAATTATGGGTTATTTCGATATTTCATTAAAGCCATCTACCATTTTAATTTTCACCATTGCTTTTGGTTTGGCCTCCGATCAAACCATATATTTCTTAACTCGTTATCAGCAGGAATTGAATTTAACTAATTTTACTGTCCCTAAGGTTATTACCGATACAATTACAGAAACGGGCGTGAGCATGACCCATATTGCCTTAATTCTATTCTTTGGTTTTGGAATTTTCACTGCTTCTACCTTCGGTGGAACAGTTGTTTTGGGTCTCCTTCTTTCAATTACGCTATTCGTGGCACTAGTTTTCAATTTAACATTACTGCCTGCTTTGGTTTTGTGGTTAGATAAAAAGAAAGTTAGAAAATTTGTTTCTGCAGAAGATACAGCTAAGCACTTAAAAGAATTTGATCATTAATAAGTTAAGCCGTTCTAGATTCGCAACCATAAAAATTTAAAGAGATAATTACTTCGAGCTTAAATTAAACTTATGTTCTTAGATGGTGAAATAACTCAAGCATTAAGGAATTAAGGCTTCCAGCTTAAATAAATCTTACAATTCTTAGATGGTGAATTATTTCAAACATTAAGGAATTAAGAAAATTAAGGCTTCCAGATTAAATTAAACTTATGTTTCTTGATGGTAAAAATACCTTAAATATTAAGAAAATATAAAGCCACAAGCTTAGATGAGCCTTGTATACTTAGATGGTGAAAAAAATATATTAACCGTTAAGGAATTAATAAAAGTAAGGCTTCCAGATTAAATTAAACTTATGTTTCTTGATGGTAAAAATATCTTAAATATTAAAAAAATATAAAGCCACAAGCTTAGATGAACCTTATATATTTAGATGGTGAATTATTAACCATTAAGGAATTAAGAAAATTAAGGCTTCCAGATTAAATTAAACTTATGTTTCTTGATGGTGGAAATATCTTAAATATTAAGAAAATATAAAGCCACAAGCTTAGATGAACCTTATATACTTAGATGGTGAATTATTAACCATTAAGGAATTAAGAAAATTAAGGCTTCCAGATTAAATTAAACTAATAATTCTTAGATGGTAAAAGAATATCTTAACCATTAAGGAATTAAGAAAATATAAGGTTATCAGCGTAAATAAACCTTGCAATTCTTATATGGTAAAAATATATTAACCATTAAGGAATTAAGAAATATAAGCTATCAGATTAAATTAACCGTATGTTTCTTAGATGGTTAAAAATTATTTGTGCGCTACCTTCTTCGGGAAAACCAGCGATGCCACTACACTAATTACCAGAATACTTAGAATAACAATTAACGAATGTTCTGTGGTAAAACCCCATTTCTCCAAGTAATCGTGGGCGAGCATTTTAACTCCAATAAATGCTAATAAAAAGGCTAAGCCTGTTTTCAGATAATGAAATTTATGGATAATATTTACCAGTAGAAAGAACATAGAACGCAGTCCCATAATCGCAAAAATATTCGAAAAGAAAACAATATATGGATCTTTGGTTACGGCAAAAATTGCTGGAATAGAATCGACAGCGAAAAGCAAATCGGTAAATTCTACAATTAAAAGCACCAGGAATAATGGGGTAACGAATGTTTTGTGATTAATTTTTACAAAGAAATTTTTACCCTCATACTTCGGATGAATGGCAAATATTTTCGAGGCCCATTTTACCACAGGGTGATTTTGAGGATCTATTTTGTCGTCTTCCTCTTTACTGAAAAACATTCTAACTCCTGTAAAAACTAAGAAAGCGCCAAAAACATAAAGTATCCAGGCGAACTTTGTTATTAATGCTGCCCCAATGAAAATGAATATAAAACGCATAATAATTGCGCCCAAAATACCCCAAAACAATACTCGGTGATAATATTTCTCCTCTACCGCAAAAGCCGTAAAAATTAAAACGATTACGAAAATATTATCTACAGAAAGTGCATATTCTATCACATAACCAGTCAGGAATTCTAGTCCAAGATTTTGCCTGTAGATGGCCAAACTACCGTCAAAATCATCAGGAATAAGCTTTATTCGATGTTGGTGTTTGGCTACAATCTCCTTTAGGTGTGCAAAATCTGTTATTCCATGTAATTGGTGACCTTCAGTAAGCAAAATAAAGTAAAATCCGATTGCAAGCACAATCATAATTAAACTCATTATTCCAGCCTGTTTTAAGCTTACAACATGTTCCTTCCGACTAAAAAGACCTAAATCTAAAGCCAGAATAAGCACAATAAATAGAAGAAAGCCTATGCTAAAAAGTAACTCGTTGCTCATTTATTTTTTACGTTCAGTTGTGTATAATACAAGTTGTTCTAAGCCAGTTCTTGCTTCACCAGTTTCAAACTCGTGTAAAATATCAAAAGCTTCCTTTTGGTATTCCTGCATTTTCTGATTGGCATAGTAAACACCTTCTTTAGCGTTTACAAAATCTATAATCTGTTGAATTTTAACTGGGTCATCCTGATGATTCTTTACCAAATTAATAATCTGCTTACGCTCTGCTTTTTCTGCCTTATTTAAAGCGTAAATTAAAGGCAAAGTAACTTTCTTCTCCTTAATATCAATACCAAGCGGTTTACCAACATCGTCAGTTCCAAAATCGAAAGTATCATCTTTAATTTGAAAAGCAATACCAACCTTTTCGCCAAACAACCGCATTTTCTCTATAGTAGCATCATCGGCACCAGCCGAAGCCGCACCTGCAGCGCAACACGAAGCAATTAAAGAAGCTGTTTTCTGCCGGATTACGTCGAAATATAAATCTTCCGAAATATCCATTTTTCTAACCTTTTCAATTTGCAACAATTCGCCCTCGCTCATTTGTTTTACCGCTTCCGATACAATTTGTAACAAACGATGTTCGTTATTGTTTACAGATAGCAATAAACCTTTTGCTAAAAGATAATCGCCAACTAAAACAGCAATTTTATTCTTCCATAAAGCATTTATTGAGAAAAATCCGCGACGCTCGTAGGCATTATCCACCACATCATCATGTACCAACGTTGCGGTGTGTAAAAGTTCTACCAAAGCAGCACCACGATGTGTCGATTCGGTAATTCCACCGCAAAGTTTTGCGGCAAAAAACACAAACATCGGGCGCATTTGCTTGCCCTTTTGTTTTACAATGTAGTGCGTAATCCTATCTAGCAACGGCGCATCGCTGTGCATAGATTCTTTAAAGGTTTTTTCAAACGCTTTAATATCGGCTGCTATAGGTTTTTTTATCTGTTCGATTCCCGGCATTAAGTCGAAAAATTTTGAATGCAAACTTAAGCTAATTTCCCATAAAAAGATAATGTATATTGCTAATAATAAGGATTTGGAAAGCTAAGGAACTACAAATTACATTCTTCAGTCCTGCGCTTCACTTTACTTCTCCCGATTAAACCTGTAAAAGCTCGAAAGCTTCAATTCAAATCATTAGGGCAGATGTTAAAAATCGGGAGTCGTGCTCGTTCCGCTCAGGTTTATAAACACAAGTTTATGCAATCCAAACCGAAAATGCAGATTTTCAAATCCATTGCAGGTTTCAGTTATTCATTAAATATTTTACCTTTAGTTAGATTAAAAAGCAGTTAAATGTCCCAAAAACTAGAAGTCTGGCAAAGAGGCCCATCGCCCGAATTTATAACTGTATTGCAACCTATTGCTCACGCATTATTGCAAGCCAGAGAAGAAATTAATGAATACATGCAGCACTTCCCTGTAGAATTACTATGGTTACGCCCGGCAAACATGGCATCTGTAGGTTTCCATCTTCAGCATTTAAGCGGTGTACTCGATAGAGTTTTCACCTATGCAAGAGCAGAAAAACTCACAGATTTTCAATTCGAACAACTATATGAAGAAGGGAAGGATTCTACTGAAGGCTATAGTATAAATGCATTGGTTGAAAGATTTAATAAACAGGTAGATTTAGCATTGCAGCAACTCAAATACACTGACGAAGCGATTTTGGACGATTATCGTGGTATTGGAAGAGCAGGTTTACCATCAACAGTTATTGGCTTACTATTTCATGCTGCAGAACATACCATGCGCCATGTTGGGCAATTGATGGTTACCGCAGCAGTTGTAAAAGAGAAGCATTAAAAAATCAATTATCCAGATGAAAAAACGTTATAAAGTTCTGCTCGGGTTATCTGCAATTTTGGTTGCAGCTTATTTTGCTGGACCAAAGCCTAAAAAACCATTATATCTGGCCACACCTGTAAAGGTTCCCGAACTAAAAGAACTTGAAAAATATGTAGCCGAGATTGAAAGCAAGCATAAAATTAAGCCTGGCAACGAGGCAGAAATTATTTGGGCAGATTCTACACACCAGCAAACCGAATATGCAGTTGTTTATCTACATGGTTTCTCGGCTTCGAAAACAGAAGGAAACCCAGTGCATTTAAATTTGGCAAAGAAATTAAAAGCAAACTTATACCTGGCACGCCTTGCTGATCATGGCATAGATACCATTGCACCAATGCAATATTTTACAGCCGATAGACTTTGGGAAACCAGTAAACAAGCTTATGCCATTGGAAAAAAATTAGGTAAAAAAGTAATTTTGGTTGGCACTTCTACAGGTGGAACCGTAGCCTTAAAACTTGCAGCAACTTATCCACAAATCAACAGCCTAATCTTACTATCGCCAAATGTTGCAATAAATGATAAAAATGCCTGGATGCTTAACGACCCATGGGGTTTGCAAATAGCCAGAAAGGTACTTGGCAGCGATGAACGAACGGTTGATGGAAGAACGCTGGAATACAAAAAATACTGGTACACCAACTACAGAATCGAATCGTTAGTAGAGTTACAAGAATTTGTAGAAACCACGATGACTAAAAGCGTTTTCGAAAAAGTAAAGCTACCTGTATTAATGCTCTATTATTATAAAAACGAAACCGAACAGGATCCTGTTGTGCGTGTTGATGCCATGCTAAAAATGTTTGATGAGCTTGGAACACCAATCGAATTAAAAAAGAAAATAGCCATTCCAAATGCTGGAAATCATGTATTGGGTTCTTACTTGACTTCGAAAGATTTACCAAGTGTAGAAACAGCCATTGAAAATTTTGCGGGTAATGTTTTGAAAGTGCCAATAAAGTAATATGTTTTTCAAAAGCACAAAAAGCACCTATTTTATTGTTATCGTGTTATTTGCGGTTTTTGGACTGTTATTGATGTCTTTTTATCAGCTTTTTGCTAGAAATGATTTAATGGTAATAATTCCATTTCAGCTAATATGTTGGGCTTGCATTATTCTCTTAGTTTGGATTTATTTTAAAACCTATTACCAGCTTACTTCTGAATATTTATTGTACAGAACAGGCCCTATTACTGGAAAAATAAAAATAGATCGCATTTCTGAGATCATAACTGGAAAGATTGCTTTTGCAAATTTTAAACCCGCAACAGGTATTAATGGATTAATTTTAAAATATAATCGTTGGGATGAGATTTACATTTCGCCCGAAAACAAGGACAAATTTATAGAAGAGCTATTAAAACTGAATAAAAATATTTTGATTACCGATTTAAGTAAGAAAGTTTAAACAACAATATTCCCTATAATTATTTCAGCATGAACCCTCGAATTTTCGATAAAAAGCTTGTGCGTATCTAAACCACCGCAAACTACACCAGCCAGATACAAACCTTTAACATTTGTTTCCATGGTTTCTTCATTGTAATCTGGGCACAGGCTTTCGGGCAAATCGATTCCAAATTTGCGAAGCATAGAAAAATCGGGTTGATAACCCGTCATAGCAATTACAAAATCGTTGGCAATGGTTTTTAAACCTTCAGGTGTTTTTATATCAACTTCATTCTCTCTAATTTCTACTAATTCAGAATTGAAAAGAGCTGCAACTTCACCTTCTTTAATTCGATTTTGAATATCAGGACGAACCCAATATTTTACATGCGGACCAAGCTCTTCACTACGCACAACCATAGTTACATTTGCACCTTTACGGTAAGTTTCGAGTGCAGCATCTACACCAGAATTATTTGCTCCAACCACAACTACATTTTGAAATGCATATAAGTGCGGGTCTTTATAATAATGCGTAACTTTAGGTAAGTCTTCACCAGGTATATTCATTAATAATGGGACATCGTAAAAGCCAGTTGAAACAATTACATTATTTGCCGTATAATTTGTTTTTGATGTATGAATTTCAAAAACTTCATCATCATTTTTAACTACCTGCTTTACTGTTTCAAAAAGATGAATATTCAAATCGAACTTCTCAGCAACACGACGATAGTATTCAACTGCTTCGTTTCTATTTGGTTTAGGATTAATCGTTACAAAAGGCACACCACCAATCTCCAGCTTTTGAGAAGTGGAGAAGAAAGTCATGAAAACGGGGTAATTAAATAAACTATTTACGAGCGCACCTTTCTCTACAATTACGTAACTTAAGTTAGCCTTTTTTGCTTCAATAGCACAAGCCATACCAATTGGACCAGCGCCAATAATAAGGATATCGTAATGATTTTGAGTTTGTGACATATTGTTTTGTTTACCAGCTTAGACTTTTAAATTAACAGGTGAACATTGACTAGTTTAATATAACTCCCTCTAAAAGATCTTGGAGGGTGAAACCCAACTTGATTAGCCTTTCATTGCTTTACTAGGGCAAGCAAAATCTGTTCTTTTTAAGTTTGTATTTTTTATAGCGCCATAACCTCCTGCAACATCGATTACGCTTTCTACCCCACGAGATTTTAAAATCGAAGCTGCAATCATAGATCGATATCCGCCAGCACAATGAATATAATAAGTAGATTTATTATCGATCTCATTCGTCCAATCGTTTATAAAGTCTAGAGGACGACTTAGGGTAAACTCTAGATGTTCGGATTCATACTCGCCAGGCTTACGCACATCAAGCGCTATAATTTCACCCGAATTTGAAGCAATTTCAAATTCATCTGCAGAAATAGATTCAATGGTATCAATTTCTTTTCCAGCTTCCGTCCATCTTTCAAAACCACCATCCAGATATCCAATTGTACTATCGTAACCAACACGAGTTAAGCGTGTAATGGTTTCTTCTTCTTTGCCTTCATCGGTAATTAATAAAATCGGCTGCTGCAAATCGGTAATTAATGCACCAACCCAAGGCGCAAACTGCCCGTTTAAACCAATATTTACAGCATTTGGAATAAATCCTTTAGCAAAAACCTGTGGGTCGCGTGTGTCTAACATTATGGCTCCTGTTTGGTTAGCCAAATCTTCAAAAGCCTGAGGCGTTAAAGGATTTAATCCTTTTTCGTAAACGTCATCAATACTTTCTACTCCACCTTTGTTAATCGCTGCATTTTTTGCAAAATACTGTGGCGGAGGCATAATACCATCCGTAACTTCTTCAATAAATTGCGCTTTAGTTGTTGCCTTTAAGGCGTAGTTAACTTGTTTCTGATGACCTAAAGAATCAAAAGTTTCTTTACTCATGCTTTTGCCGCAAGCCGAACCAGCACCATGCGCTGGGTAAACAATTACATCATCGGCCAAAGGTTTAATTTTTTCATTTAACGAGTCGAAAAGCATTCCTGCCAAATCTTCCATTGTTAAATTGCCTTTTTGTGCTAAATCTGGCCGACCTACGTCACCAATAAAAAGTGTATCGCCACTGAAAATGCAATGATCTTTTCCATTTTCATCAGTTAACAAATAAGTTGTAGATTCTAGCGTATGGCCAGGCGTATGCAAAGCCGTGATTGTAATATTTCCGATTTGAAATTGCTCGCCATCTTTGGCTACATAAGACTTGAATTCAGTTTTCGCAGTAGGACCGTAAATAATTTCGGCACCAGATTTTTCGGCTAGATCTACATGCCCTGAAACGAAATCAGCATGAAAATGAGTTTCAAAAATATATTTAATGGTTGCACCAGCTTTTTCTGCTTTCTTTAAATAAGTTCCAACCTCTCTCAGCGGATCAATAATTGCAGCTTCGCCATTACTTTCAATGTAATATGCAGCTTCTGCTAAACAACCCGTATATATTTGTTCTATTTTCATGTTATCTCCTTTCCGTCATGCTGAAATAAATTCAGTAAGACGACTATGCTTATCGACAAAAATAGAGCTTATTACTTATAACCGAAATGATGAGGGTCATAATTGCAGAAGTTTTACTTAATTAGTTAATTCGCCACGCAAAGATTGTTCCATTAACTTCTTACTTTCATCGATCGGTAAACCTAAACCCATTACAAACATAAGTTTGGTTACTGTTGCTTCGAAAGTTAAATCGAAACCACTTAAAATACCCATTTGCTGTAATTCACGGCTTGTTTCGTACCTGCCTAACTGAACAGAGCCTTTCTTACATTGAGAAATATCGACAATAATCTTATTGTTATCTAACGCATGTTGCAAGCTATCTAAAAACCATTGTGCCGTTGTAGTGTTCCCCGAGCCAAAAGTTTCGAGAATAATGGCATCTACTTTAGATTCAGTTATGGCTTGTACTGCCTGTAATGTAATTCCAGGATATAGTTTTAAAACTCCAATATTAGAATTAAAATTAGTGCGCAAAATTAACTTTTCTGTTGGCGCATTTAAAATATAATTACTGTGAAACTGTAGATGAACGCCTGCTTCTGCTAACAAAGGGTAGTTTGGAGAACGAAAGGCCTCAAATTTTTCTATATTATATTTTATAGAGCGATTACCCCTAAATAACTGAGCATCGAAATAAATACAAACCTCAGGCACTAAAGCTTTGCCATTCTCTTTGGTTGCGGCTATTTCCAACGCAGTAATTAAATTTTCCTTTGCATCTGTTCTAATTTCGCCTATTGGTAATTGAGAGCCTGTTAAAACTACGGGCTTGCTTAGGTTTTCTAACATAAAACTTAAAGCAGAGGCCGTAAAAGCCATTGTATCTGAGCCATGAAGAATTACAAATCCATCGTATAAATCATAATTTGTATGAATAAGTTCGGCCAATGTTTTCCAAATTTCGGGATCCATGTTGGATGAATCCAAAACTGGACTAAAAGAATGAACATCCAAATGATAATTTAAACGATTTAATTCAGGAACATTTTCTTTAATCTGTTCGAAATTAAAGGGAATTAACATTCCGTTATCTGGGTCGTTTATCATACCGATGGTTCCACCAGTATAAATTATAAGAATTTTGTTCATTTGGTTTGGTAAGGGTTGCTCACCGCAAAGAAAGCAAAAAATTACAAATGATTAGATAATATTTATAAAATCATAATAAACAATCTCATAAATCAATTATCATTAACAATAACGTAATTTACAAGCGCTTTATTTACCAATAACGTAAAATAATCTACTTTTTTTAAACCCCGAAAATTTTCTTTGAATTTTCGGTTGTTACATTCGCAATCTCTTCAACTGTGCAACCATAAATATCGGCAAGTTTTTGCGCTACGTAAATCAAATAGCTGCTTTCGTTAGGCTTTCCTCTAAAAGGAACAGGCGCTAAATAGGGTGAATCGGTTTCTAAAACTAAATCAGCCAAAGGAATTTGAGCTAAAACAGCATCTAACCCCGATTTTTTGTAGGTTACGACTCCTCCAATACCCAAATAGAAATTCAAATCTATGGCTTGCTTTGCCTGTTGTTCGTTTCCTGTAAAACAATGAAAAATACCTCTAAGTTTTTCATCCCGCTCACTTTCTAAAACTTCAAAAACTTCATTAAAGGCTTCTCTGCAATGAATAACTATTGGTAAGCCCATTGTTTTGGCCCAGTTTATTTGCGTGCGGAAAGCGTCTTGCTGAATTCCCAACGTCGTATTATCCCAATATAAATCAATACCAATTTCACCGATTGCATAAATTTTTCTATCCGATATGCTTTTGTAAATTGTATTCAATTGAGCAATGTAATCTTCCTTAACATCGCATGGATGCAAACCCGCCATAGCAAAACAATTTTCAGGATATTTGCTTACCAAATCATCAATCATTGCAATTGATTTTACATCTACATTGGGCAAGAATAAACGATTTACATTATTCTCAAAACAGCGTTCCATTAACTGGGCTTGTTTTTCTGCATCTTGCTCGTAATATAAATGCGTGTGTGTATCGGTAAAAATCATGGTGCAAAGTTAAGGATTAAGCCGAAAGCGAAAAAATTAAAAGTTAAAGTTTAGCCATAAGAAAAGCCCTGAGATCTTAAAAATCTCAGGGCTTTCAAATATAATTAATGTTTTATTATTGAGCTGGAGTTGCTTGAACTGGAGGCAATGTAACTGGAGCACCTACTGGTCCTTTTTTAATTGCTTTAATTTCAATATCAAAAACTAATGGAGTAAATGGATTAATTGGACCACCACCATTTTCGCCGTAACCTAATTTAGAAGGGATAATGATTTTGATTTTACCACCAACACCGATTAATTGAACACCTTCAATAAAACCTGGAGCTAACTGACCTAAAACTAACGGACGAGCTGCGTATTGAGCCATTGGAGAGTAAAGACCTGCTTCTTTCGCAATTTTCTCGTCAGATGTATCAAATACATTGATTTTACCGTTACCTTTTTTATTAGTAAACTGACCTGTGTAATCAACAAGAGCTGTATCAGTTAAAGCTGCTCTTTCAGCATTACCTGGTTTTTCAATAATGTACTGCAAACCTGAAGCTGTTGATTTAACTTCTAATTTATTATCATCAATGTATTTTTTGATTTTAGCATTTTCACCTGCTTTGTTTTTAGCAATTAATGCTTTGTATTCTGTTTCAAAGAAATCTCTTTTCTTTTTCTCGAAAGTAGAATCAGCTTCGTTAGCTACTTTATGCAAAACTTTCTCAATTTTAACCGTGAAAGTTGCATAGTTGCTTTTTAAACCAGCTGGTTTTGGTTGACCAGAATATTTAGCCATTGAATCTAAATTCAATTTGAATGATGCGCTATCACCTTCACCTAACATTTTTAAAGCCGCAACTAAATCGCCTTTAAACATCGATTTGTTAATTGGGAAAAACGCAGGACGTTCGTTATCGTAAGTATTTACTAAAGTAGAATCTGCATTAGTAGTACCTTCAACAGTTTGAATACCATTTAATTTAACGAAATCGCCTTCTTTAATTTTTTCTTTGCCTTCGTCATTTAAGATTTTGTACTGCAAATCGCCTTCGCCTTTTTTGTAGTTGTTACAAGCAGCTAAACCTAACGTTGCTGCAAACAGAATAATAATTCCTTTTTTCATTATTGATTTGATTGTTTTTTTCTTTGTTATGAAGCTTGCTACGCAGGTTTCAATATTGATTTGATTATTTTTAATTACTATCAGGCTTGATGCCTGTTTATTTTTATTATACTATTAATTGACTTTTATAAGCTGGCAAAATTGATTTAAACTCTTCAATAACCTCAGTTAATGATTTATCGGAAGCACCACCAGCTGCGTTTCTATGTCCACCGCCATTGAAATACTTTTTACAAATTTCATTAGCAGGAAAATCTCCAGTTGATCGTAAAGATAGCTTAACCTTATCTGTTCTTTCGATGATTAATGCGGCCAAACGGATTCCATTAATAGATAAAGCATAATTTACCACACCTTCTGTATCGCCTGTTGCACTGTGGTATTTTGCAAGCTCCTCTTTAGTAACGGTAATAATTGCGGTGTTGTATTCGTGAAAAACCTCTAATTTGTTTGATAAGCAATAACCTAAGAAACGTAAACGGTCTTCACTGGCATTATCGTAAACCAATTGATGAATCTTCCAATGTTCAGCACCTGCATCAATTAAATTTGCCGCTATGCGATAAACATTAGAGGTTGCTAAAGGAAAACGGAATGACGCTGAATCGGTCATTATGCCAGTATATAAACAAGATGCAACATCTTTATTTATGCCTTTTTCATCTTCTAATTGATTAACAATAAAATCGTAAACCAATTGGGCAGCAGCACAAGCATTAATATCCCAGTGGCGGTAATCATCAAAATCTTCAGGATCGAGGTGATGATCAATCATCACTTTCTTTGCAGAAGCTGCTCTTACCAACTCGCCTAATTCGTTAATGCGACTTAAAGTATTAAAATCCAAACAGAAAATTAATACGGCCTCATCTACAAGCTTCTCGGCCTTTTCTCTTTCTTCAGTAAAAATTACTACATCTGCGTTATTAGGCATCCAATGTAAAAATGTTGGATAATCTGTCGGTGTAACCACTTTAACGTGATGACCTTTTTGAATCAGATAACTGTACAAACCCAAAGATGAACCCATTGCATCGCCATCAGGCTTATGATGCGTAGTAATTACAATTTTCTGTGGCGTAGCCAGTAAAGATTTTAGTTGTGTTAATGTAAGCATAATTTTGCGCTGCAAAGCTAAGTAAATTTAGTATTAGTTACGTTTTAATTTAATGCTTTAATTAGGTAACATATTAAGAACACATAAGCACTAATATTGTTATAGTTGTAATTTTTAATAGATGAGTTAATTAAACATTTTTCTTTCATCAATTAAAATGTACTTTTGCACAAAATTTGATATCAAAGCACAATGAGCACGAACAGAACTTTCACCATGATTAAGCCAGATGCAGTAGCAAACGGCCACATTGGATCTATTTTAAATGACATTACAAATGCAGGTTTTAAAATCATTGCATTAAAATATACTAAGCTAACTGAAGAAACTGCTGGTCAGTTTTACGCAGTTCACGCTGAGCGTCCTTTCTACAAAGATTTAGTTGGCTTCATGTCATCAGGACCAATCGTTGCGGCTATCTTAGAAAAAGATAACGCTATCGAAGATTTCAGAAAATTAATCGGTGCTACTAATCCAGCTGAGGCTGCAGAAGGCACAATCCGTCAGAAATATGCTAAATCAATCGACGCTAACGCGGTTCATGGTTCAGATTCTGATGAAAATGCAGAAATTGAAGGTAACTTCTTCTTCAAAGCTGACGAGCGTTTCTAAAACCTCATCACCCAAAAAACACAATTTAAAACCTCGAATATTCGGGGTTTTATTGTTTTATAAGTTTTGTATCTTTCGCACTTTAAAAACAATTATTAACAAATGAAAAAAGTTTTCTTTACGATATTAATTTCAGGTATCGCTGTTGCATCTTTTGCACAAACTAAAAAACCCATAGCTAAAAAACCAGCTACAACAGCAAAACCTGTAGCCGCTCCCATTGCTTTAAAATCTTCGTTAGATTCTGCAAGCTATGCTTTCGGAACATCAATTGGAGCAAGTTTAAAAACAACTGGTCTTTCTACCTTAAATTACGATATTCTACTTAAAGGATTAAAAGATGCTTTTACTGGTGGCAAATTAATTTTAGATCAGCAACAAGCGCAGGAATGTATTAGCAATATTTTAACCAGTGCTAACAAAAGCAAGTTTACAGGCCAAATTGCCGAAGGAAAAACTTTTTTAGAGCAAAACAAGAAACGTGCTGGTGTACAAACTACAGCAAGTGGATTACAATATGAAGTTTTAACTGCAGGAACAGGCGTTAAACCAACTGCAACAGATTCAGTATTAGTAAACTATAAAGGCACTTTATTAAGTGGCAAACAATTCGACAGTTCTTACGACCGAGGCGAACCAATTACATTTACTTTAAATCAGGTTATTAAAGGATGGACAGAAGGTGTGCAACTTATGCCAGCAGGTTCCAAATATAAATTCTTTGTGCCTTATACTTTAGCTTATGGAGAACGCGGTTACGGACCCGATATTCCGCCTTACAGTACTTTAATTTTTGAGATTGAATTATTAAAAGTTAACGGTAAATAAGCTTAGGTAAAACTTTATTTCTTTTCTGATGTTAGCTATTACAAAATTAACATCATTATGAAAAGAGCAATCCCTTTAGCACTAATTGCATTAATATGCAGCACCCTTAGCAGTTGTGAACTTGTAGGAGGTATATTTAAAGCTGGCGTTTGGTCGGGCGTTATAGTTGTAGTAGTTGTAGTTGCGCTACTAATCTGGATACTGGCAAAAGTATTTGGTGGCGGAAGTAAAGGGTAAATACTTTACTTAGCCGTAAAATTAAAGCTTGAAGGTTAAAAAAGCCTTCAAGCTTTTTTTATAAAAATACCATTTCGGTTATTACCTGGCTGCCAGCATGTGCATTCAGTTTTTGAATTATACCGTCTCTAACTAAAACCAATTCATTTTTAATTACCGAAGATTCTATCCTGATAAATAACTTTTTATCGTGAATGTAAATTTGCTTGGTACGATTGGCAATTGCGGTGCCCATTATTTCTGGCCAAATGGCAAGAATAGAAGTTTCGTCGAATTTACGGCGCAAACGATACACATCGAGCATTTTGCTGACTGCATCTTTCATGGTTAAATCATTAGGTTTACGCATTTTGTATTTGTCCGTTATCTACTTCAAACAAAGTTACATCAACTTCTATCTTTTTAAAAATTGATTTTACCCGCTCTATTCCAGTATCAGTAATAAATATTTGCCCAAAATCGTGATGAGAAACCATTTGCATAAGCTTCTGAACACGGTTATCATCAAGCTTATCAAAAATATCATCGAGCAAAAGCAAAGGTTTGAATCCTTTATTTTTAGCCAGGTAAGCATATTGAGCTAATTTTAATGCAATTAAAAAAGATTTCTGCTGGCCTTGTGAACCAAACTTTTTTAAAGGCATTTGGCTAATTACAAAAGCAAGCTCATCTTTATGTATGCCAGTTGTTGTTCTTTCTAAAACCCTATCCTTTTCAACCGATTTTTGAAGAAGTTCTTCAAAAGACTTTTCGCTTAACTGAGATTGGTAGTTTAATTCAACCGTTTCTTTATTATCAGTAAGGTAGGTATAATACTGGTTAAAGAGCGGAATAAATTCATCCATAAAAGCTTTTCGCGTAGCAAAAATTTTGTTGCCAGCAAAAACCAACTGCTCATTAAGAATCTCGAGTAAAGTTGGATCGTACTTTCTGGTAATAGCTATTTGCTTAAGTAAAGCATTTCGGTTAGCCAGAATTCGGTTATAGGTAATCAACTGATCCAGATAATGAGAATCGGTTTGCGAAATCACGTTATCAATAAATTTCCTACGCTCTTCGCTCCCTTCCATAATTAAATTCACATCGTAAGGCGAAACCATTACAACAGGAAATAAACCAATATGATCAGCCAATTTATCGTATTCCTTCTTATTTCGTTTAAATTGCTTTTTTTGATTACGTTTTACACCACAGCTTATTTTTTCATTTTTACTGCTCCGATCAAAATCGCCCTGAATCATAAAAACATCTTCATTCGTTTTAATCTGCTGACTATCAATCGGATTAAAATAACTTTTACAAAGGCAGAGGTAATGAATTGCATCGAGCATATTGGTTTTGCCAGAGCCATTATTACCCGTAAAAACGTTTACAGTTTCAGAAAAGCTGATTCCTGCATCGCTATAGTTTTTAAAATTGAGAAGGGTAATGTTTTTTAACCACATAAATATTGCGCAATTTACCTAATTTTTACCCTTCAAGTATTCAATGTTAAAAATTAAAGCTTACATTCATCGCAAGGAAAATTATATGGTAGCGCAAAAAATGTTAGAAGGAAATGTTCTTTGGTCATACGACTATGAGCTAAACGAAGAAAAAAGATATGGATGGTTAAAAAAAATTAGCGGAATATTTTCTTTTTTAAAGCCCATGCACAATCACGAAGGTAATATTTTACTGGCTTCAAATGGTCTTTTCATTACAGGCGATGAACATCTAGAACTTCCACTTACACACATTGAAGAAGTTTATATGGGCTTTGATGATGTATTTCCAGCATCATCTGTAAAAAACTTTGGCGCATTTTGGCAACCCATCCGTATTAAGTCTTTTATAAGCAACTCCGAAAGTCAAACCATTTACCTTATTATAAACTACAGCGGTCTTTTCAGCGATAATAAAACCTGGTTTAACACCCTAATTAGTTTATTGCGGTAACGAAAACACAATATCCTTTATTTCTAGCACTTAAATAACTACAGTTTAATCAAATACTTCAAAATAAAGGTTGATACTTTGATTGAAAAACGTATTTTTGCAATCTTAAATTTTTTAAACAAACATGTCTACAACAGATAACCAGACAACTCAACCTATTAGAAAAGGTTCTTTTTTACAGGAAAACAATAAAAGCTTGCTATTTATAGCTGGTGCTGTAATCGTTTTAATTGGTGTGTACTTTTGGTACCAAAACGTTTACTTAAAAGATCGTGCACAAGAAGCTGCAAGCAAAATGTTTAAGGCAGAGCAATTAATTGGTGTAGATTCTTTATCTAACAAAGCAATTAAAGGCGAAGGTGGTTACCCAGGTTTAGAGCAAATTGCTAAAGATTACGATAACACTAAATCAGCTAACTTAGCTAACCTTTACTTAGGTGGTATTTATTTACGTAAAGGCGAGTATAAACAAGCTGTTGAAGCATTAAGCAAATATACCGCAACAGGTAGCCCAGTAGCAGATCCATTAGCTTTAGGCTTATTAGGCGATGCTTACAGCGAATTAAAAGACTACAAACAAGCTTCTACTTATTACAAGAAAGCAGCAGATAAAGCAAGTAAATTTACTTCGCCAATGTTTTTAAAGAAATTGGGCTTAGTAAACGAAAACCTTAAAGATTTTAAAGGTGCTGTTGATGCTTACACGAAAATTAAAACACAATATCCTGAAAGCCAGGAAGCTCAATTAGTTGATGCTTACATTGCAAGGGCTGAAGAACAAGTTAAATAAATCATTAACTAAATCATATTAAAGACTATCGAAAGATGGTCTTTTTTATTGCCTTTATATTTTTGAGGTTGCTTTATTTTCTTTCTGAAAATTAATGGTATCGATGCTTTTGGCTTATGCAGCCCCGCTAATCGCTATAAGTCCTCGCTTCGCTGTGGGCTTTACGCTTATATCGGGTTTAGGCACATTGGCTTGTACAAAAAGCGCTAGAATCCATTGTAAAATAGACCTGATTGGAGTGAGCACGAAGCCGATTTTTTATCGGCGCAGTAAAACGTAAAGCAGGATTACCGGAACCGAAAAGCACAGAAACCTGCTCTACTAAAAATTATAATGTATGTTATGCAAATCAACCGCCTTTTATTTGTTAAAAGCCGTCATGGTATGTGCTGGCCCAATTGTTACGTAGCTCTTTATTAAATCGACACTTTTATCGATAAGAGCAGGCAACTCTAATTGTTCATTTTTATCAAACAAGCCTAAAACAAAATCAACCTGGCGGCCTTTAGGGTAATCGCTTCCGATGCCAAAGCGTAAACGAGCGTAATTTTGCCCGCCACAAACCTCTTCAATACTTTTTAAGCCGTTATGCCCTGCGCTACTTCCCTGTAGTTTTAAGCGAAGTTTACCTAAAGGCAAGGCTAAGTCATCCACAATAACCAAAACGTTTTCTGGAGCTATTTTAAGCTCTTTCATCCAATAGTTTACAGCTTTACCACTCAGGTTCATAAATGTGGTAGGTTTGATCACATGAAGCTTCTTTCCTTTAAAACCTACTTCAGCATAATAGGCCAAACGGATGTTATCGAAACTGCCACCTAAACCTTTAACCAGTTCATCGGCAATATCAAAACCTATGTTATGGCGTGTGTGCGCATAATCTGGTCCGATATTTCCTAAGCCAACTATTAGATATTTCATAGGCGCAAATGTAAAAGCTTAAAGCTAAAAGACCAAAGATAAATGGAAGATAGGTAACGGGGAATAGACAATAGGGAATGAATCTTCAGGATTAGCTGATGAGAGATGGGTTACGGAAAGCAAAATAAATTACATTAATACTGAAATCCTAAAAAATACAGCATAAAAAAACGGCCCGAATAAATTCGAGCCGTTCTCTGTAAAATCAAGAAAGCTTGATTATTTTTTACCTTTAGCAGCTTCAGTTTCTGCTTGTTTTAATGCTCTAGACATTGCAACTGAAACGATAGTATCTTCAGGAGTGTTAGTAATAACATAATTTGTTCCTTTTAAATCGCGAACGCGGAACAAGCTACCAACTTCTAATTTCTCTAAACTTACTTCTACGTTTTGAGGCATATCAGCAGGTAAAGATTTAACACGAAGTTTACGTAATTTTTGGATTAATTTACCACCCATTTTAACACCTGGAGAAGTTCCTGTTAATTTTACAGGGATTTCCATAACGATTTCTTTTTCTTCGAATAACTGAAGAAAATCGATGTGCATTAACACATCAGTTAATGGATGAAACTGAGTATCTTTTACGATAGCTTTAGTTTTAGTTCCGTTAACTTCAATTTCTACGAAGTTTACTTCTGGTGTATAAATTACATCTCTTAAGTCAGCAATTACAACAGCTAAATGTTGTTGTTCTTTACCACCATACAATACCGCTGGAACTTTACCTTCGTAACGAAGTTCCTTGGCATCGCGTTTCCCTACGTTCTCTCTTGGAGAACCGCTAATTGCGATTGTTTTCATTTTTATTTTATTTATTATTAGTATTTAAATAGTTAGTATCGAGTATTAAAATCTACATTTTAAACTTTTACCGCCTACTTTTTTCTTTATTCTTATTAATTGTGAATATCGCTTTGTTATTCACTATAAGCTTTTAACTTAATTATACTCTAAACAAGTCGCTAATCGAACCGTGTTCATTTACATTAGCAATTGCTCTTGCAAATAAACTGGCTGTACTCAACACTCTAATTTTCGGACTTTCCGTTCTTAATGGAATGGTATCCGTAACAATTAATTCAGTTAAAACCGAGTTCTCTACTGTTTCAATTGCTTTGCCCGATAAAACGGCATGTGTACAAACTGCTCTAACACTTGCAGCACCATTCTCCATAATTAAAGCCGCAGCTTTTGATAAGGTTCCTGCTGTATCGCAAATATCGTCAATTAACACAACATCCTGCCCAGTAACATCTCCAATAATCGACATAGATTCGATTTCGTTGGCACGTTTACGGCGTTTATCGCAAATAATAACTTCTGCATTAAAAAACTTAGCAAAAGTACGAGCTCTGTAAGAACCGCCCATATCTGGCGATGCTATTGTTAAATTTTTTAAGCCTAAGCTTTTAATGTAAGGAACAAATATTACAGAGCCATCTAAGTGATCTACTGGAATATCAAAGAATCCTTGTATTTGAGCTGCATGCAAATCCATCGTCATAATACGGTGAATACCTGCAGATTTTAATAAATTGGCAACTAACTTAGCCCCAATAGCTACACGTGGTTTATCCTTTCTATCCTGACGAGCTAAACCATAATACGGAACAACTGCCGTAATGTAATGTGCCGATGCTCTTTTTGCTGCGTCAACCATTAACAAAAGTTCCATTAAGTTATCGCTTGGCTGACAAGTAGATTGGATTAAAAAAACATCGCAACCGCGGATTGATTCGTCGAATGAAGGCTGAAATTCGCCATCGCTGAATTTGTGGATAGTAACTTCGCCAAGTGGCTTGCCGTAACTTTCGGCAATTTTTACTGATAACCCTCTTGAACCTGTTCCGGAAAATAATTTTACCGGGTTAAACTGCAATGGCATGGTCCGTGTGTAGTTTACGGTTTAAAAAAAATCGGATCATGTAATTTTTAAATACACGATCCGATGCTAAATTTTGTTGTCCGACCTGGATTCGAACCAAGACAAACAGTACCAAAAACTGTCGTACTACCCTTATACTATCGGACAAACTACTTATCGAGGATATATCCCCGATTGGGAATGCAAATGTAGGAAGCATATTTTAAATATGCAAGAGCGATTTAAAAAAAAATTAAAATTTATTTCATTGACTAAAATTTCTAAAAAAATCTTTTCATCCTATGCAACATTCCTTTTTTAAATCCGACTTTATATGTTAAACCTATAACCCTTTTACTATCAATCAATAACCGAACTATGACGTACTCCAGAATTAACACAATTACTGGTTGGCTGTGTTTTTTTACCGCTGCTGTAACCTACATTTTAACTTTAGATCCATCTGCAAGTTTTTGGGATTGCGGCGAATTTATTGCTTCAGCTTTCCGTTTAGAAGTCGTTCATCAACCTGGAGCACCCCTAGTTTCGATGATTCAAAGATTATTTTCTACCCTCGCTTTTGGAGATTTAACTAAGGTTGCTTACTTCATGAACATAGCTTCGGCTATGGCAAGTGCGGCAACTATCCTATTTCTTTTCTGGACCATAACGGCATTAGCAAAACGAACTTTAGCAAAACAGGAAGAAGAAATCAATTCTTCGAAAATTATAACCATTATTGGCGCAGGGCTTGTCGGCGCCCTGGCTTACGCATTTTCGGATAGCTTTTGGTTTTCGGCAGTAGAGGCCGAAGTGTATGCAATGTCTTCTTTATGTACGGCAATTGCATTGTGGGGGATTTTAAAATGGGAATCGCAAGCCGATAAGCCGCGAGCTGATAGATGGCTTGCATTTGTTGCCTACATTATTGGCTTATCTATAGGTGTTCATTTGTTAAACCTACTCGTTATACCTGCCGTTATTTTCGTTTATTATTTCAGGAGAACAACAAAACCAACAAACAAAGGCATTATCAAAACATTTGCGGTTTCGATTCTAATACTGGCTTTTGTACAGTTTGGAATTATCCAGTATATGGTTTCAACAGCTGCCTTTTTCGATTTGTTTTTTGTAAACACTTTAGGCTTAGGTTTTGGAACGGGAGTTTTACTCTTTGCAATTTTACTAATCTCAGCCCTTACGCTTGCGATTAGATACTCCATAAAAAGAAATAAAAAAGTATTAAATCTGGCATTAGTTTCTACCACTTTATTAATATTCGGCTACAGCTCGTTTGCCCTTCTGATTATCAGAGCACAAGCCAAGCCTAACCTAAACAACACAAATCCAGAAAACGCCTTTACATTTTTAAATTACGTTAATCGGGCACAATATGGCGACAGACCATTGCTTTATGGCGAAAACTATAATTCAGAGAAAATAGATCTTAAAGAAACTGGAAAACTTTACAGAAAAGGTTCAGAAAAATATGAATCTGCTGGCACGAACTCTAAATACGTTTTTGATAAAAACACCTTCATCCCTAGAATGTATAGTGATAAACCTGAGCACATCAGGTTTTACAAAAGCTGGATGGGCTTTGATGACGAGCATAAATTGTCGCTTGCCGATAACTTGAAATATATGTTTTCGTTTCAGGCAGGCCACATGTATATGCGTTATTTTATGTGGAATTTTGTTGGTCGTCAAAACAATCAAGATGGGCAATTAGGTGAAAACGGAGGTGGTTGGCTAAGTGGTGTAAAACCTATTGATGCAATACGACTGGGTGATCAAAAGAATTTACCTCCATCAATAGTAGACAATAAAGCTTATAACCGATTTTTCTTTCTCCCATTAATTTTGGGTTTAATTGGTGCTGTTTGGCATTTCAAACGCAACCAGAAACATGCAGGCGTAATTGCATTACTATTTTTCTTTACAGGCGTTGCCATTGTTCTTTACCTAAATTCAGTTCCTATCGAACCAAGAGAAAGAGATTATGCCTATGTAGGTTCATTTTATGCTTTTGCAATTTGGATTGGCTTAAGCGTAATTGGGTTAAAAGAATGGCTTTTTAAGAAATTAAAACCCGCCAAAGCTGCTGTATTTGCTTCCTCAATTGGTTTATTGGCGGCGCCAGTTATTATGGCTACTCAAGGCTGGGACGACCACAATCGTTCGGAAAGCTATCTGGCAAGAGACATTTCGGTAAACTACCTAAAATCATGCGCTCCAAATGCAATTTTATTCACATATGGAGATAATGATACTTTTCCAGTTTGGTATGCACAAGAAGTAGAAAACGTTCGTCCTGATGTAAGGGTTGTAAATTTAAGTTTGGTTAATTTCGATTGGGCAATTGATGGAATGAGAAAAAAGCAAAACGAATCTGCTCCATTACCCGTTTCTATGAAACCCAATCAATACGCCGCAGGAACGAGAGAAGTGATGTACTATCAGGATTTTAAAATTGCACAAAGTATTGAACTAAAAGATATTATGGAGGTTTTGCTATCAGATAACGATGCAGATAAAATAACACTTCAAGATGGGTCAAAATCCAATGTTTTGCCGACAAAGAACTTCAAATTAACCATTAATCCTAAAGAGGTTGTAGATACAGGAACTGTGCCAGTTGAAGATGCAGGTAAAATTGCCAATACAATGGAATGGACTTATGACAGTAACTACATCACTAAAGGCACTTTAGCGGTACTTGATATTTTAGCCAATAATGATTGGAAAAGGCCAATCTACTTTACTAATGCTATGCCAGATGAGCAATACATCGGCTTAAAAAAGTATTTATACTCTGAAGGATTAAACTTGAGATTACTTCCCTTAAAACCAGCTACGGCTAAAGAGGAAATATTTGAACAGGTAAATGTGAAACCATTTTATAATAATATTATGAACAATTATAAATGGGGAAATATTAAATATGCTAATCACCTCGACAGGCAATCGGCTGATGATGTTACCATGTTTACCAATATGTTTAACGGCTTAATTGGCGGCTTAATTAGTGAAGGAAAAATAGCGGAGAGTAAAAATGTAATTGATAAATATTATGCAGTTATGCCAGATAAGTTTTACAGCATGCGACAAATTATGAGTTCATTCTATTTCACAGAAAATCTTTACCGTTTAAACGATCTTAATCGTGCGAATGCTTTTATCAACAAATCTGCAGATTACATGAACAAAGAGTTAAGGCATTTGGCAGCAGTTTCTGAAAGTAAAAACCAGCTATCATCAGAAAGAGAAATTCAGGTTTACATGACTTATTTAGGTCAGATGGTAAAGCTTACTCAGGCATATAAACAAACAGAGCTAAGTAATAAGCTCGAAAAACAGTATAATCAGTTTATGACAAGGTTTACGCCTTTTCTAGGTAGCTAAGCTGTTCTCCTTGTTAAATCGAAACCCGTGAATACTATTATTGCATAGCATTTTACGTGTTTTATTGTTTATTTACAAAGCCCTACTTAACACTTTATATCACGCACAAAATTTTAAACCGTTAAAAAGTGTAAAAACAATGGGAGATTTTCCTCATTTATCGACTATATTAATTAATTTCGGCAGCATTTTTATGTGCGAAACATTTAATTTATCATTATCAAATACCAATGAATTATTCAAAAGTTAATAATATTACTGGCTGGATTTGCTTTTTTATTGCAACGCTAACTTACGTTCTAACCTTAGAGCCTTCTGTAAGTTTTTGGGATTGCGGCGAATTTATCGCTTCTGCACTTAAAATGCAGGTTGTTCACCAACCAGGTGCTCCCTTATTCTTAATGCTACAAAGATTTTTCTCTGTATTTGCTTTAGGCGATGTTACTAAGGTTGCTTATTGGATGAATATTGGTTCGGCGATTTCTAGTGGTGCTACTATCCTATTCTTATTCTGGACAATTACAGCTTTAGCTAAAAAAACTTTAGTAAAAGCAGATGAGGTAATAACTTCTGGCCAATTAATTAGTATTATGGGCGCTGGTGCCGTTGGTGCTTTAGCTTATACATTTTCAGATAGTTTCTGGTTCTCGGCTGTAGAGTCTGAGGTTTATGCGCAATCATCATTATTTACTGCAATTGTTTTCTGGGGTATCTTAAAATGGGAAGCTCATGCAGATGAACCAAGAGCAGATAGGTGGTTATTGTTTATAGCGTATATAATGGGTTTATCAATTGGTATCCACCTTTTAAACTTATTAACGATTCCTGCTATTGCCTTTATCTATTATTTCAAAAAATCAGAGAAAGTTACCACTTCAGGTATTTTTAAAACCCTTTTGGCAGGTATATTAATTTTGGGTGTAATTCAGTATGGTATTATCCAATATCTGGTTTCATTTGGCGCCTATTTCGATTTATTCTTTGTAAACACTTTAGGCTTAGGTTTTGGAACAGGTGTATTGTTTTTCGCTGTTTTGGTTATCGGCTTGCTGGTTATGGGTATCCGTTATTCAATTAAACACCAAAAGAAACTTTTAAACTTAGGTTTAATTTCTACCGTTTTAATCATTTTCGGTTATGCTTCTTTCTCTATGATTATTATTAGAGCTAAGGCTGACCCGAATTTAAATAACAGCGCTCCAAAAGACGCTTTTTCTTTCTTAAGCTACTTAAACCGTGAGCAATATGGCGATAGACCATTAGTTTTTGGGCCGAATTATAACTCTGAAAGAGTTGGTGTAGAACAAGGAAAAACCATCTGGAGAAAAGGTGCTGAAAAATATGAAGTAGCTGGTAAGAAAAGTGACTATCAATATAGCGATAATACTTTTTTACCGCGTATGTATAGCGACGACCAAAAACATGCTGAGTTTTATAAAGAATGGATGCACCTTGATGAAAGTAAAAAACCAAATACTGTTGATAATATTGGTTTCTTATTCAGCTATCAAATTGGCTATATGTACTTACGTTATTTCGGATGGAACTTTGTGGGTCGCCAAAACGACGAGCAAGGTCAGGGAAGCGGATTTGAAGGTACGTCATTAAGTGGCGTTAAACCAATTGATGCAATCTGGCATGGTAACCAAAGCAATTTACCGCCTTCAACAGTTGATAATAAAGCATACAACAGATTCTTTTTCTTACCATTAATTATTGGCTTAATGGGTGCAATCTGGCACTTTGGCCGTAATCAGAAAGATGCGGGCGTTGTTGGCTTATTATTTTTCTTTACAGGTATTGCTATTGTTTTATACCTAAATCAAAAACCTTTAGAACCTCGTGAACGTGATTACGCTTATGTTGGCTCATTCTATGCCTTTTCGATATGGATAGGTCTTGGTGTTTTAGCGATAAAAGAATGGCTGTTTAAAAAGCTTACACCTGCAACTGGCGCAATTGGAGCTACAGTTATAGGCTTGTTGGCAGCGCCAGTAATAATGGCTCAGCAAGGATGGGATGATCATGATCGTTCTACCAAAATGGTGGCACATGATATTGCTTTAGATTATCTTCAATCTTGTGCTCCAAATGCAATTTTATTCACCTATGGTGATAACGATACTTATCCCCTTTGGTATATTCAGGAAGTAGAAAAGGTTCGTCCTGATGTGCGTATTGTAAACCTAAGTTTATTTGATACCGATTGGTACATCAACGGGATGAAACAGAAACAGAACGATTCTGAACCGCTCCCAATTTCGATGAAAGAATCGCAATTTGTGCAGGGTGAACGTGATGTAATGCCATACGACGATTACAAAATTGCTGGTAGTGTAGAAATTAAAAACGTTGTAGATTTATTGTTATCAGATAATCCTGATGATAAAGTAGCTATGCAAGATGGCACTAAATCGAACTTCTTGCCGACTAAAAACTTCAAGCTAACCATCAATCCACAAGAAGTGATTAGCACAGGCACTGTTGCGGCTGCCGATGCTGATAAAATTACACCTGCAATGGAATGGAAATTTAACAAAGGTTATGTAACCAAAGGTACTTTAGCCATGTTAGATATTCTTGCACACAATAACTGGAAAAGACCTATTTATTTCGCTTCTACTGTTCCATCTGATCAATATAACGGATTAGGTAGCTATTTATACAGCGAAGGTTTAGCTTTGCGCTTATTGCCGTTGAAAGCGGATACTACTGCCAGCGATGAAAGAGAAGAGTTACTGAACACACCTGTATTGTATAAAAATGTAATGGAGAAATTTAAATGGGGCAATATGAAAACTGCCAAATATTTAGATCCACAATCATCAGATGATACATTCATTTTTACAAATCTATTTAGCAGCTTAACAGGTAGCTTGATTAAAGAGGGTAAAACGGAAGAAGCTAAGAAAGTTGTAGATAAATATTTTGATGTAATGCCAGATAAATTCTTCGGTATTCGAACAGTTGTGGTTAAGTACTACATGGCAGAAAACTTATATAAACTTGGCGAAACAGAAAAAGCAAATGCGATTTTACTTAAATCAGGCGATTATATCCAAAAAGAATTAACCTATTTAGCTGATATTTCTGGTTCGAAAGGCAGTTTAACAGGAACTCAAAATGTTCAAACAGGACTTTACTACTTAGATCGAATGATTAAAACGGCTAAAGCTGTTGGTCAAACAAAGGTTAGCACACAACTGGAGAAACAATTTGCAGGATTAGAAGCAAGGTTTTCACCTTATTTCGGTCAGCAACCTGGCCAGTAAATAAAATTTACAATTCAAAAAAAGGCAGCTAAATTAATTTTTAGCTGCCTTTTTCTTGCAAAGAATTATCCATTTGCTACCGAAAGTAATGGTTAAGTTCTAGTTAAACAATCTCGGTAAACCCAGCTTTATTTCGGTCATCTTAATGATTAATAAGCTGAGATAATCTGTAACCAACTAAATCTAATAATTAAAAGCATAAAAAAATCCTGCGAGACAAGTCAGGCAGGATTTCAGTTATAATTAGTTAATGATTATTCGTTCACAACACCCATCGCACAGAATTTATCAATTCTTTGTTCGATAAGTTTATCGGTTTTTAATTTACTTAAAGAAGCTAAATCCTTAAGAATATAGTCTTTTAAAGTTTGTCCCATTAATTCAGGATCTTGGTGTGCGCCACCTAATGGCTCTGGAATAATACCGTCGATTAATTTATTACCGAACATATCATCAGAAGTCAATTTCAAGCATTCTGCAGCCTTTTCTTTAAAATCCCAGCTTCTCCATAAAATAGAAGAACAAGATTCTGGAGAGATAACGGAATACCATGTGTGCTCTAACATATAAACTCTATCACCAATACCAATACCTAAGGCACCGCCCGAAGCTCCTTCACCAACAACTACGCAGATAATTGGCACACGTAAAACCGACATTTCAAGTAAATTGCGGGCAATTGCTTCACCTTGACCACGCTCTTCTGCTTCTAGTCCTGGGTAAGCACCCATTGTATCAATAAAAGAAATTACTGGTTTGTTAAACTTTTCAGCTAAACGCATTAAGCGTAAAGCTTTACGGTAACCTTCGGGGTTAGCCATACCAAAATTGCGAAACTGACGCTCTTTAGTATTTTTACCCTTTTGATGACCGATAACCATTACGGTTTGGCCGTTAATAGTTGCAAAACCACCGATAATTGCTTTATCGTCTTTTACTGTTCTATCTCCATGTAACTCAATAAAATCATCACAAATCATGCTGATGTAATCAAGCGTTTGTGGTCGATCTGGATGGCGGCTCATTTGAACCTTATTCCAGCCGGTTAAATTTTTATATAAGTTTTGGGTAGTTTCATCTAATTTACCATCAAGCTCGTCTAACGTGGCAGACATATCTACCTTAGTTTTTTCGGCAACTTGTTTAACCTTTTCTATCTGCTGAACTAAATCGGCAATAGGTTTTTCAAAATCGAATGATGTTTTTATCTGCTGCATAATTGGGTTACAAAAATAAGCAATTATTTTTAGTTTGCAGTTAACAGTTTTTTTTTGCCAATATTTTTGATTCCGATAAATGAAATGTATAACTCAAAACTCACACAATCTTTATTGTTAGCCACGCTCTTCTCTATTCATAATTATAATAATCATGCATTAATAATAGCGAACAATTTCTTGCAAACAGATGATTATTTTCGATGATTTTCTGCTTTCCTTTGCGACATAATTTAAACATCATGGTTAATTACAGCGAAATTTTCAACGAGCAAGGAATGGATTATCAAACCTACCGTACTTTGATCGATCAACTTCTTTTAGAGGGGAAAGCAACAGGCGATGTATCTTATGATTTGCACTACACTAAAATGAATGTGCAAAGGATGAGCCGCGTTGATAAGACTGTTAACTTAATTGATGAATTAACATCAACTATCGATGATCTTAAAGAAAATTATAAGTTTTTAGTAATTACTGAAGGCTGGTGTGGCGATGCTGCTCAAATTGTTCCAGTATTTAATAAAATTGCAACTGCCTCTTTAGGTAAAATTGATTTAAGATTTGTTCTTCGCGATAAAAACCTGCCTTTAATTGATGCGCACTTAACGAATGGTGGCAGAGCAATTCCTGTTCTTTTAGTTTTAAATGAAACTGCCGATAAAGTTTTAGTTAGTTGGGCACCAAGACCACAGGTTTTGCAAGAACTTTTAAAAGAGTGGAGAAAAGAAACTTCTGATATGACCATCTTATCCGAAAAACTTCACAGCTGGTATGCTAAAGATAAAACGCAAAGTACACAAGCAGAACTAAATAAACTTTTAAAAAGCTTAGTTGCCTAACGAGCTTGCTGCAGGCCACTAATCGGAAGCTGTGGTTAAAAGTGAGAAAGCGGCATTTGGTAAAAAGAAAGGCATTCTTTCCGTTTACTCAGATTTATCATCATGACCACACGCTGCTATTGAATCAAAATCATCTTTCCATATAAATGATGAGTTTTTTCATACCCAAAATTTAAAAACCATTTCGCTGGCAGCCAAAGTATTTCATTAATCAACAGAAACGGTCAATCCTTCTTGTTGAAGAATTTTGCGGTAAACCTCCATTTCAGTAAATGAACCTTCTAAAACAGGGCATTTTCCGTCATTATGTACTTTCCAGGCAATTTTTTCTGCCTGAGATTCGTTATAATCTAAATACTTCATCATGCAGTAAATTACATGATCGAATGTATTTACATCATCATTCCACAAAATAAGGCGATGTACGGTTTTAATAGAAGTTAGAATTTCTTCGAGCGTAAAGGTCTCTTCTTTGGTTTCTGTAGACATGCCGCAAAAATAACTATTTTTATGTAAGATGTAATAGGTTAAATGGAAGATGGTTGCGATTATTAGTTACACTTATATACATTTTCAATCCAACCTTGCACATCTTCCCTCCGTTTTAATACATTTGTTAACCAAATATTAATTTAATATGCACCAATCTAAAATTGCAGGAATCGGATATTACGTTCCAAAAAATGTATATACAAACAATGATTTAAGTCGTTTTATGGAAACCAGCGACGAATGGATTCAGGAGCGTACAGGAATTAAAGAACGTCGTTTTGCAGATAGAAATGAGGAAACTACAACCACTATGGGCATTGAGGCTGCTAGAATTGCAATCGAACGTGCTGGCATTACAGCAAAAGATGTAGATTTTATTGTATTTGCAACACTTAGCCCCGATTATTATTTCCCAGGTTGCGGTGTTTTATTACAGCGTGAAATGGGTATGGGAGAAATTGGCGCCCTAGATATTCGTAATCAATGCTCAGGATTTGTGTATGCACTTTCAGTAGCCGATCAGTTTGTAAAAACTGGTATGTATAAAAATGTTCTGGTTGTTGGAAGCGAGAAACATTCTTTCGCCATGGATTTCGAAACAAGAAGCAGAAATGTATCTGTAATTTTTGGGGATGGTGCAGGAGCCGTAGTTTTACAACCAACAGATGAAGCTGGCAAAGGGATTTTAAGTACTCATTTACATAGTGATGGAGCTGATGCCGAAATTTTGGCAATGTACTACCCTGGTTCTCATGCAAATAAATGGATGAAAGATAAACCCGCCTTCCCCGACCAGGAATTAGGAGGCTTGTTTATGACGCCTGAAATTTTAGAGAGCAATGCGATGTTACCTTACATGGATGGCCCATCAGTTTTCAAAAAAGCAGTTGTTAAATTTCCAGAGGTAATAAAAGAAGCGTTAGCTGCCAATAATTTAACCGAAAAAGATATTGATATGTTGGTGCCGCATCAAGCTAATTTAAGAATAAGTCAATATGTACAACAATTGCTCGGCTTAAAAGATGACCAGGTTTTTAACAATATTCAGAAATACGGAAACACCACCGCAGCATCAGTTCCAATTGCTTTATGCGAAGCTTGGGAAGCTGGGAAAATAAAAGATGGTGACTTAGTTTGTTTGGCGGCTTTTGGATCAGGTTTTACCTGGGCAAGTGCGCTAATTAGATGGTAATTTCGGTTTTAGTAACTAAATTTTGACATTTCGTGTAAAATAACTGGAATTCAGTTATTTAATACTTAATTTTATTTTGTTTCTAAAGAGATTTTATGGCGATAGAGGTTTACTCTGGAAATTTCGGGACAAAAGAACTAAATCATTTACTAAAACGCACTTTATTTGGCGCAAAAAGAAGTGATATAAATTCGCTTGTTGGTCAATCTGTATCTCAGGTTGTCGATTTATTATTGAAAGATTTACCCCTTCCAAATCCACCAGTTAATAATTACAATGACGCCAATTATACAGATGCAAATGTTTTAGCTGGGCAAACCTGGGTAAATGCAATTTATACCGATGGAACAGCAAACAGTCGCCGTGTTGCCTCGTTTAAAGCTTGGTGGGTAACTCAAATGCTTAATCAGCCGATCTCATTAAGAGAAAAGATGACCCTATTTTGGCATAATCATTTTTCTACTGAAGCTGATACAGTTGATGATGCCCGATACATTTACAAACACAATAATTTACTCAGAAGCCTGGCCTTCGGCAATTTCAAAACACTAACCAAACAGGTAACTATAGACCCCGCAATGGTGCGTTATTTAAATGGTTATGCAAGTACAAAGGCTGCCCCCGACGAAAACTACGCAAGAGAATTACAAGAGCTTTTTACCTTAGGAAAAGGCCCAAATTCGAAATATACCGAAGCCGATGTTAAGGCTGCTGCACGTGTACTAACGGGTTACACGCTGGATGGTACAAATATTACATCCGTATTTAATACTTCGAGGCACGATACTACCGACAAACAGTTTTCATCATTTTATGGTAACAAGTTAATTAAAGGCAGAACTGGCCTAGATGGCGCAAATGAAGTTGATGATTTGCTAGATATGATTTTTACTCAGGCAGAAGTGAGCAAATACATTTGCCGCAGGCTATATCGCTTTTTTGTTTATTATGATATTACTGCTGATGTAGAATCAAATATAATTGCACCCTTAGCGGAAATTTTCAAGACAGCCAATTATGAAATTAAACCTGTTCTTAAAGCTCTGTTAACCAGTAATCATTTTTTCTTACCCCAAACCAGATCTTGCAATATTAAAGCACCTGTAGATTTTGTAGTCGGTTTAGCCCGCGAATTTGAAATTGTTTTTCCTGATGCTACTGATTACGTAAATGTTTACTACATGAGCGATTATTTGCGCAGCACAGCGTCTAATCTCCAACAAAATCTTGGCGATCCGCCGAATGTTTCTGGCTGGCCAGCCTATTACCAAACCCCACAGTTTTACGAACTTTGGGTAAATTCGGATACCTTACCAAAACGGAATGTTTTTACCGATAGATTTATAAGCACAGGTTATACCCGAAACAGTAAAAAAATAGTTATAGATCCAATAGCTTATACCTCAAAATTCAGTAAGCCCGAAGATCCAAATATTGTTGTTGATGAATCACTTGCACATCTTTATACCATTGATGTAAGCGCCGATGTAAAGAAGTTTTTAAAAAGCATTTTACTTAGTAATCAGGTTAACGACGCTTATTGGACGACAGCTTGGCAAGATTATAAAGCAGCACCAACTACAGCTAAAACAGCTATTGTACAAACTCGTTTACAAGAGTTTTATAAATATATTATGAACCTTGAAGAATATCAGTTATCATGAAAAGACGGGAATTCTTAACCAAGGCAATGCCTGCAGGAGTAGTTCTTCCCTCCTTAATTGGAGGCTTTTCATTGAAAGCGTTTGGCGCTTCAAGCTTGTTATCGGCGATTACGGCTGCAAATCAAGAAACCGATCATGTTTTGGTTATTATTCAGCTAAATGGTGGTAACGACGGGTTGAATATGATTCTTCCTTTGGATCAATATGATAATTTAACATTGGCCCGCCCGAATATTATTCTTCCAAAAAATAAAATTATAAAACTCACAGGTTACAATACTGGAATTCATCCATCAATGTCGGGTTTGGCGGGATTATATGATGATGGAAAAGTTCAGGTTATCCAATCAGTAGGTTATCCGCAACCGAATTTCAGTCATTTCAGGGCAACCGATATTTGGCTTTCCGCATCAGATTCTGATCAAACTATAGAAAGTGGTTGGGCTGGAAGATATTTGAGTAATGAGTACACCAATTTTCCAATTGGCTATCCAAATACAGTAATGCCCGATCCGTTGGCTATCCAAATTGGCTCGTTTATTTCGCCAGCATTCCAGGGGCCATCTGTAAATATGGGCATGGCAATATCCGATCCTGTCAATTTTTACAACTTGATAAATGGCATTCAATCGCCTGCACCGAACACCAATGCAGGAAAGGAATTAACCTACATCAGACAAGTTTCTCAACAAACCCAACAATATGCCTCGGTAATAAAAACAGCTGCAGGGAAAGTGACCAAACAAGGGGTTTACCCTACAAATAATTCCTTAGCCGACCAGCTCAAGGTTGTGGCCAGATTAGTTGCAGGTGGATTAAAAACCCGCCTTTACATGGTTAATATTGGATCTTTTGATACGCATGCTGCTCAGGTAAATGCGGGCTCAACTGAAACAGGCACCCATGCTATACTGCTTCAAAAGGTGAGTGATGCCATTAAAGCTTTTATGGATGATTTGAAAGGTTTAGGTGCTTCTAAGCGAGTTGCTGGCATGACCTTTTCTGAGTTTGGAAGGCGGATAAAATCCAATGCCAGTAACGGAACCGATCATGGTGCTGCTGCGCCTTTAATCGTTTTTGGTGATGCCATTCAGGGCGGTGTATTAGGCAAAAACCCAACAATTTCTGCCACAACTTCGGTAAATGATAATATCCCTATGCAATACGATTTTAGGTCGGTTTATGCTACATTGTTAGAGAAATGGTTTTGCGTTGATAAGGCAACTCTTTCAGCTGTAATGTTAAAAGATTTTCAATCTCTACCACTTGTTCAGGCGAGTACAAATTGTATGTCTACCAGTTTGGCGCAAGCCAATCATTTAAGTGGCGAAAGTTTAATTTCCAATTACCCAAATCCATTTACCACATCTACTACTATAAAATACTCATCAAGAGGTGGTCACGTTTTAATTCAGGTGTTTAATACGATGGGCAAATTAATGTCGACAGTAGTAGACAACGTTAAAGAAGAGGGCACATATAATATCAATTTCGAAAATCAACATTATTCACCTGGAGTATATTATGCCCGTTTTCAAAATGGCGAATTGCAACAAGTTCGAAATATGCTCATCGTAGCCTAATTTAAAAATCGATACCTTTGTGCTTAATCTCCTCATTTCTTTGTGGAGATAATTTGATACTCAATCTGATAAAAAATGAAATTTAAGCTGGGTGATTTTGTGCGTTTCGTTGATGAAAAACGTGAAGGCTATGTTACTAAAATTATTGATGCACAAACTTTGGGTGTTACTGATGAAGACGGCTTTGAAATTCCCGTTGCAGTAAGCAATCTAACATCCGTGCACGGACATGGGGTTGTTGCAGAAGAAACTGATACACCAAAGCCTATTCAGGTTAATATACCAAGTTTAAGTAAAATAGAAAATGGAATTTATGTTGCCGTTGCTACTGATGATAAGGCGGGTAATGTTGTTCATTTCCATTTGCAAAATCAATCTGCTAATGTTTTATTGGTAAGCTTAACAACCGAAAGAAAAGAAAAATATGCAGGTTCTTTTTATGGCATTCTAGAAGCTTATCAAGCTAAATTAGTTTATTCTGCATCGCTTGCTGATTTAGATATCTGGCCAGAATTTACCTTTCAAGTTTTATTATTCAGCAAAGCTGATGTTAAACCCGCTGAACCTTTAATAATTAAGAAGAAGTTTAGAGCAAAGGATTTTTCTTCAGAACAAAAGGAACTGCCTCAACTAAAAAATAAGGGTTGGTTAATTCGTTTAGATGAATTGCCAATGGTTGCTATTGATGCTCAGAAATTAAAAGAAAGCTTTTTTAAATCGCCTGCCGAAAAGAAAACTGTTGATGCCCCATCAAAGGAAATTGATTTACATATTGAAAAACTAAGAGATGATCATCATTTTTTAGAAGCAGATGAAATATTGCAGATTCAGTTATCTCATTTTCAAAACACTTTAGATGCAGCAATTGTTCACCATTTCGATAAAATGATTTTTATTCATGGCTCTGGCAATGGAACTTTGAGAGATAAAATTCACAAACTAATAAGCAAAAACCCTCATATCAAAACGTATATGGATGCAAGAAAAGAGAAGTTTGGTTATGGAGCAACAGAAGTGGTTTTTAAATAGAAAGATTGTTTATCAGTTTACTCTTTTACTTGGCAAAAAATGCGCATTAAAAGTTTTTAGCCAATATTAATTCGTCTGTTAATCTACTTACAAGGCATATATTTCGTGTTGTTAAAAAAAAGTTAAAATTTCTTTAGGAAAAAGTAAACTTTTTAGGCACTGATATATAAAAGCCAAATAATAATGATTGATAGAAGTCAATTCGATGCAGAAGACTTTCTTGTAGATAGCACTTTCCAGCAATTTTGCGCTGGAACTGATAAGCTGTGTGTTGAATATTGGGAGAAGTATATTTCGGCTCACCCAGAGCAGGCAAAGGTTATTGCCGAATCAAAAAGATTATACTTTATTTTAAGCGGGAACAAACGTCCTTTAAATAATCAGCTTGAATTATTGAAGCAGAATTTCGACACCGAAAAGAAAAATTTTAAACTTAATAGAAATTACAACTGGTTAAAAATAGCCGCGGCTATATTTTTAGTTGCGAGTATTGGTTTCCTGTACGAAAACTATAAAACTAAAAAAGATATACTGGTTGCATCCGTGGCTCAAACTTTTTCGACAAAAAGCGGAGAAAGAAAAAAAATCACGCTTTCTGATGGTTCGACAGTTTTACTTAACGCAAAAAGTTCTATTTCAATAAGTGCAACGTTTAACGAAACAAATCGAGAAGTTATTTTAAATGGTGAGGCTTATTTCGATGTTGTTCATAATAAGGATAAACCTTTTAAGGTTCATACAAACGAATTCAACATTAATGTATTGGGCACGGCTTTTAATGTTAGGGCTTATTCTGATGAAATTTCATCGGAAGCTACATTAATTAGAGGTTTAATTACCATGGAAGCCGTTAATGGAAATGGTGGTACAATTACATTAAAGCCAAGCCAGAAGGTAACTTTTTATAAAAACGTTATTGTTGAAGAAAAAAAGAAAGTTTTAAAACCTGCTAAAATCAGTCCTGAGATTACCATAAACCACTATACTTTAATAAAAGATAGCACAATTGTAGAAACGGCCTGGACTCAAAACCGAATTGAAATTTATGATCAGGATTTCGACGAAATCCAAGGCGTTTTAGAAAAATGGTTTAATGTTAAAATCAAATTTGCTGATCCTGAAATAGAAAAATATCGTTTTACGGCAACATTTAGCCAAGAAAGTATTGAACAGGTTTTATCAGCCTTACAGAAAGTAGAAAATTTTAAATATGAAATAAAAGGAAATCAAGTAATCATCTCGAAGTAAGAGAAAAAAAGGACGGTGTTGGCGCACCGCCCCTTAAAAGTTCTTCTTTGATTAATCAATGGCAGTTTATGCGCAAACAGATTGCTGCCAACTAATTATGCAACCAAAAAAAACAAAAATATGATTTATTATTACTTATTGCAAGGGCATCCAAAATACAGGAGGCTTTTAAAATTCATTATGCTAATGAAACTAACCTGCATCATGGTTTTCATTACCTGCCTTAATGTTTCTGCATCGGTTTTTTCTCAGGAAAAAATTTCTTTAGATGTAAAGAAAACAAAACTAGCCAGGGTTTTACAGATTATAGAACAGCAAAGCAGCTATCATTTTGTTTACAGCTCTTCTTACGTTCCTGTTAATAAGGATGTAAGCATTACTGTAACCAATATTCCTGTTACTGATGTGCTATCAACCATCTTAAACAGAACCAATTTAAAATATTCAGTTTCTGATGGTGGTTTAATTGTTATTAGCAGAAACAAGGAAGTTCCAGTTTCAGGAACTGTAAAGGATGCACAAGGCGGATCTTTACCTGGAGCCACAGTAAGGGTAAAGGGAACGGCTATTGGTACCTCATCAGATGTGAATGGCAAGTTTACCTTAAATGCGCCAGAAAATGCGGTATTAGTTGTTTCTTACGCTGGATTTCAAACCAAAGAAATTTCTATAGGTACGCAAACATCGATTGATGTTGTATTGGCTGAAGATACCAAGCAGCTTACCGATGTTGTGGTTACAGCCTTAGGTATAAAAAAGGAAAGAAGAGCTTTGGGTTATTCGGTAACACAAGTTGGAGGCGAAACCTTAACTCAAGCCCGTGAAAATAACATTACCAATTCATTAGTAGGTAAAGTTGCAGGTTTAGATATTGCTGGAACTTCTGGTGGTGCAGGAGCTGCAACAAACGTAACCATACGTGGCGTATCTAGTTTAGGCTCATCAAGTCAGCCCTTATATGTTGTAAATGGTATCCCGATGGAAAGTGCACCAGTTGGTTTTGGTAGTACAATCGGAATTGGCAATAATGGTGGACAATACGATAATGCACCAGATTTAGGAGATGCGATTAGTAATTTAAATCCTGATGATATCGAGAGTATTTCAGTGCTTAAAGGTGCAGCAGCTTCGGCTTTATACGGAAACAGAGCGAAAGCAGGTGTAATTTTAATAACCACTAAAAGTGGAAAAGGAAATAGTATAGAATTTAGCAGTAATTATGTTGCTGAACAGGTAATGGACAGAACAAACTGGCAATATGTTTATGGCCAGGGCGTAAATGGCATTAAACCGACTACACAATTAGCCGCAGCATCAACAGGTAGTTCGAGTTGGGGAGCTAAATTAGATGGCAGCAATGTTATTCAGTTTGATGGGGTAAGCAGACCATATAGTGCCCAAGAAAACAATATCGAAGATTTCTACAGAACTGGAGGAAGCTGGACTAATACACTAGCTTTGAATAAATCATTTACTGGCGGTGTAATTCGGTTATCTGCTAGCGATTTAACTAATAAATCTGTTGTCCCAAATTCGGGTTTAGATAGACAAAATTTTACCTTATCTGGTACTTTCGATCCGATTAAAAATTTGGTGATTGATGCTCGCATGAACTATATTTTAGAGCAGGCTAACAACAGACCAATGCTTTCAGATGGTGCTGGTAATGCTAACTATAATGCAGCGTTTCTGCCAACAAGTGTAAATATTGCAACTTTACAACCAGGTAAAAATCCTGATGGAAGCGAACTTTCTTACAATACTGGTAATCCTTATGCAACAAACCCTTGGTTTGCAGCTAACGACTTTATTCATAACACCAAAAGAGAGCGTTTATTAAGCTCGTTCAGTGCTAAATACACTTTCGATAATGGATTGTTTTTACAAGGTAGAGCTGGTAGAGATTCGTACAACGATAGCTATATTGCTGTAACACCTTCTGGAACAGCTTATGATGCAGATGGAGGATATACTGAACAAAACAGTAAATTCTCTGATATTAATATTGATGGTTTAGTTGGTAAATCTTTTAAAGTAGCTGATTTCTCTATTACACCTAATATTGGAGCAAGTTATCGCCGAACAAAAAGCGAGGCGGTTACAAACGGAGGTGCTTCTTTCCAATTATTTGGAATCTATACTTTAGCGAATACTGGTGGTAAATCGGTTTCTGCCTATAAACAAGATCAAGAAACTCAATCCGTTTACGGAACTTTAGAGCTTGCTTATAAAGATGTTCTATACTTAACTGGAAGTGCCCGTTCGGATTGGTTTTCTACATTGGCTACACCTGGAAAAGACAATAAACTTAATGTAATCTATCCTTCAGTAAGTGGTTCATTTGTTTTTTCTGAATTGTGGAAACCATCATTCTTAAGCTTTGGTAAATTAAGAGCTGGTTACGCAATGGTTGGACAAGCGACTATACCTTTTCAAACTCAGCTTTATTACAATTTACGTAGCGAATCTATTAATAATAACCCATTGGGTAACATCGTAAACTCTTCTATACCAAATTCATCATTAAGAGCATCAAAAGCAACAGAGTTGGAAATTGGTACTGAAATGAAATTTTTTAAAGATAGATTGAGTTTAGATTTTACTTGGTATAATAAAAAATCTACTGATGAGATTCTTCCTGTTCCCACCTCAACAACTACAGGATACAGTGGAGCTGTGTTAAATATCGGTAAACTTAGAAATAAAGGAGTAGAAGCTTTGGTTTCTGGCGTTGTTCTAAAAACAGATGATTTCAACTGGACATCTAGTATAAACGGGTCTTACAACGACAACAAAGTTATTACGCTTGCACCAGGAACTGCATCTCAACTTTTGGCAACATCAAGAAGTAATGTAGGTTTCTTGCAGAATTTAGAAGGTATGGCTATCGGACAAGTTATGGCTTATGATTTCTTATATGATGCAAGTGGTAACATTGTGAAGGATACCAATGGCGCACCACAAAGAGGGGAATTAAAAGCTTATGGTTCTGCATACAATAAATGGGCCGCTGGCTGGAATAACGAATTCAGTTATAAGGGCGTAAATCTTTCTTTCTTAATTGATGGTAAATGGGGCGGAAAAATCTTCTCTGCGACAGATTATTATGGCTACATTTTTGGCTTGCACCAGGCAACGCTCGAAAATCGTGATGCTTTAGGTGTTAATGCTGCTAACTATTACAGCACTTACGCTAATAATGTATCAAAACAGTTCGTTCAGGATGCGAGTTTTATCAAATTCAGACAGGTGATACTTGGTTATAATTTCCCAGCTAAAATGTTTAACAATAAGATTAAGGGCTTAAACGTAAGTTTTGTGGGGCGTAATTTATTTATCCTGATGAAGAAAACAGATAATATAGATCCAGAATCGAGTTATAATGCAACTATTCCAGGTATGGAATTAGGTGGTGTGCCACCAGTACGTACATACGGTTTAAATTTAAGTGTTAAGTTATAATCTTTTAAACGAATTGAAAATGAAAACGATCATAAAATTATACGTACCACTTTTATTATCTGGCTTAGTCATGATATCTGGGTGTACAAAAGACTTCCAAAAAATAAATACCGATCCTGTATCTGTGAGTCAGGAACAATATAATCCAAATTACTTATTATCTACAGCACAGTTAACATATACTGGCAGTACAGATTTTGCATACGAAACCTGGAGGGGAAATCTAATTTATGCATCTACAATGATGCAAGGTTTATCATCTGTAATTGGTTATTGGGCTGGTGATAAATACATGTTGAATGAGGGTTATACCGCCGCTTATTGGGAAAAGGCATATCCAGATCAGGTAAAATATGCGGTTGATTTAGTTGAGCTTACCAGAGGTAAAGCACAATACAACAATGTTCATCAAATGGGTAGAATCTGGAAAGCATTAATTTTCGAGAGACTAACTGATTTATATGGCGACATACCTTATTCTGATGCAGGAAAAGGCTATTATTCGGCAATTCTTTATCCTAAATACGATGCTCAACAAGCAATTTATACCGATTTATTAAAAGAAGTAGATGAAGCTTCTACCGCTTTAAATGCATCGGGCGATGTAGTTAGTGGCGATTTGGTTTTTGCTGGCGATGTTGCTAAATGGAAACGTTTTGGAAATAGTTTGATGTTGCGTATGGCAATGCGTTTAACCAAGGGAGATGCTACGCTTGCCCAAACCTACATTACAAAAGCAGTTGGAAAAACAATGACCAGCGATGGCGATAATGCAATTTTTAAGCACGACGCTAATGGTGGTCGTGTTACACAAAACAGGAATGCACAGGTTCTATTGGGCGACGGTGGACAAGAAAATTATTATACCAGATGGAGCAGTACTTTTATTAATTACTTAAAAACGAATAACGATCCGCGCTTAAGTAAAATTGCAGTAACCAAATTATATTTAACTGATGCAACGAAAGTTCAAAATCCTGCATTTGTTACTACAGCAGCTGTACAAAAAGGTATGCCAAATGGAAAAGACTTAAGTGGCATTGCTGGTAGAGATGTACGTCAGGATGCTTCCTACACTGATTTTACCGATTATTCTTCACCACACCCAGGCATGCTAAAAAGAGATGGAAATACTTTCATCTTAACTTATGCAGAAAGCGAATTACTTTGGGCCGAAGCTGCACAGCGTTATGCTATTGGCGGTTCAGCGGCAACGCATTACAATGCTGGTGTAACTTCTGCAATGACTTATTTATCTCAATATGATGCTAATATGGCGGTAAATGCAAGCGATGCGGCAACGTATTTAGCTGCACATCCCTATGTAGCCGCAAATGGATTAGAAATGATTGCTACACAGTACTGGGCACATACCATCACCATGTTAGATTTTTACGAAACATGGTCTAACTGGCGAAGAACTGGCTTACCTGCTTTAGTTCCAATTGTATATCCAAATACAAATACAGGCGGTTCAATTCCACGTCGTTTTCCTTATCCGTTAGGCGAAGGTGTATCAAATGCTGCAAACTATAAAACAGCTTCAGCTGCGGTTCCAGGCGGAGATAAACTTGTTGGAAAAGTTTGGTGGGATAAATAATACTTCAAAACACACATATTTTAAAACGGCATTGCATAAAGCAATGCCGTTTTTTTATGGTAACATTTTCAATGTTTTTTTGAATAGCAAAAGCTTTAGTTTGATATTTATAATCCAAATCCAAACTAAATGAAAATTAAACTCCTACTCACTGCAGGCTTATTCGCAGGCCTTTTTGCCCACGCACAGCAAACACCCAGAAGAACCCCTGCTAAAGAAACTACCACAACATCTCAGGTAACCATTAAAGAAGAGCCAAAACCAACAGGTAATGAGCGGGCTTTAAAGGTAGAAAGTGCTGTAATTACGAATCACTCCGTTAATATTGATGGTAAATCGGTTCCATATAAAGCCACAACTGGAACCCTGCCTGTGTGGGATGAAGATGGTAAACCGATTGCTGGTTTATTTTATACTTATTACGAAAGAACCGACGTTCAAAATCGCGATAAAAGACCATTAGTAATTTCTTTTAACGGTGGCCCTGGTTCGGCATCTGTTTGGATGCACATTGCTTACACTGGTCCTGTTGTTTTAAATATCGATGATGAAGGTTATCCTGTTCAGCCTTATGGCTACAAAGAAAACCCATATTCTATTTTAGATGTTGCCGATATTGTTTACATCGACCCAGTTAACACAGGTTATTCAAGAGCTATAAATAAAGACATCCCGACTAATAAATTCTTTGGTGTACGTGCCGATATCAAATATTTAGCCGAGTGGATTAACACTTTCGTTACCCGCAACAATCGTTGGGCATCACCTAAGTTTTTAATTGGCGAAAGTTATGGTACAACCCGTGTTTCTGGTTTGGCATTAGAACTACAAAATAGCCAATGGATGTATTTAAACGGTGTTGTTTTGGTTTCTCCAACAGAATTAGGCATTGAGCGAGGCGGCCCAGTTGATGCAGCTTTACGCCTACCCTATTTCGCGGCTACAGCTTGGTACCACAAAGCCTTACCAGCAGATTTACAATCGAAAGATTTAACAGCAATGTTGCCTGAAGTAGAAAGTTTCACCATAAACGAAGTTATTCCCGCAATTTCTCAGGGGGGAATGTTAAGTGCCGATAAAAAGAAAGCTATTGCGGCAAAAATGGCCCGCTACTCAGGCATCTCCGAAAAAGTGTTTTTAGATTATAACCTCGATGTGCCAACTAATTTTTTCTGGAAAGAATTATTAAGAGATAAAGGTTTTACGGTTGGCCGCTTAGATTCTCGCTATAAAGGTATCGACAAAATGACCGCTGGAGATGGCCCTGATTACAATGCAGAACTTACTTCTTGGTTACACTCTTTTACGCCTGCAATTAATATGTATATCAGAAACGAGCTGAATTATAAAACAGATTTAAAATATAACATGTTTGGTTCGGTTTACCCTTGGGATAACTCTGGGAATAAAACAGGCGACAATTTAAGACAAGCTATGGCGCAAAACCCTTATCTACATTTATTGGTACAATCGGGTTATTACGATGGCGCTTGCGATTATTTTAATGCAAAATACAGCATGTGGCAATTAGATGCTGCTGGCAAATTGCAAGATAGAATGAGTTGGGAGGGTTATCGCAGCGGACACATGATGTATCTGCGTAAAGAAGATTTAAAAAATTCTAATAACCACATCCGCGATTTCATTAAAAAGGCATTGCCAAAAGCTGGCGAAGCGGCGAAGTTTTAAGGATTTATCGATTTTAAGATGATGGTGAGAAGGATTTCCATTTCCTTAAATATACGAGAATCCTTTATTGAAACTTATAATTTGTAGCGCAAAAACAGTACAACTATTACCGTTCGTCCTGCTTTGCGCTATATTTTTTGCTTTAGTCTTAGCTCGAAAACCCTTTCAAAGCAAAAAATGCCGCTTCAATCAGGGCTATTTAACTCAGGTATTTGCAAATCCCCTCAATTTGTACAAACCTGTGTAATCAAAAACACAACTGCCGAAACCAAAAAGTACAGAAATTTACTTTAAAAATTAAGCTTCCATCAACTTGCTTACATGTTGCGTAAGTGCTACAAAATCTGCAACGGTTAATTGTTCTGCCCTTTTTTCGAAGTAAATATGATTATCCATTTTATCTTTTGGCATTACAGCCGAAACTGCATTTCGCAAAGTTTTTCTGCGTTGATTAAAACCAGCTTTAACTACACGCCAAAATAGTTTTTCATCGCAATCCAATGTTTCCACCTCGTTTCGGGTTAAACGAATTATAGCCGAATGAACTTTTGGTGGTGGATTAAATGTTCCAGGCTTTACTGTAAACAAGTATTCGATTTTGTAATAAGCTTGAAGAAAAACGCTTAAAATACCATAGTCTTTCGTTCCCGCTGGCGAAGCGCAACGTTGCGCAACTTCTTTCTGAAACATACCAACCATTTCGACAACCTTATGGCGATTATCTAAAATTTTAAATAAAATTTGTGAAGATATGTTGTAAGGAAAGTTACCAATAATGGCAAAATGGCCAGGAAAAGTATCGTCAAAATTCATTTTAAGAAAATCGCCATTTATTAAACGATCGCCCAACTGAGGATATCTCTCATTCAGAAAGTGATAAGACTCCGTATCTATATCAATAAGGTAAGTTTGTAAATCCTCGCGTTGCAGCAAAAAATCAGAAAGAATACCCATTCCAGGGCCAACTTCCAAAACCTGATTATACTGATCGGTACGCACCAAACTTTCTACAATGCGCTTAGCAATGCCTTTATCGGTTAAAAAATGCTGTCCTAAATGTTTCTTTGCTTTTACTAAACTCATATCACCCCAAACCCCTAAAGAGGCTTTAAAATTTAAAATTACTAGCAAAGATAGGCTTATTATTCCTTTGCGAATAACTTCGTGTTCTTTACGGTTTCATTTTTTTTAAAGTCTTTAATCGAAAATCAGTAATTTGCGCTAAAATTTTCCAGTAATTATGAGCAATAAACTTAAAATTGGCATCAGTATAGGCGACGTGAACGGCATAGGTTTAGAGGTAATCATCAAAACATTATCCAACCCTGCAATTTTAAATTATTGCACACCAATTGTTTACGGCCACACAAAGGTTTCTTCCTTCCACAGAAAGGCAAATAATCTTGGCGATTTCAGTTTTAATGTAATTAATCACGCTAATCAAGCGCAGCTTAAAAAAGCAAATATGATTAATTGCTGGGAAGAAGATGTTAAAATAGAGCTGGGGCAGGTAACCGAAACAGGCGGAAAATATGCGCTTTTATCATTAGAAAGAGCTACAGCCGATTTGGTAAATGGCGATATCGATGCTCTGGTTACGGCTCCGATCAATAAACACAACATACAATCAGAAACCTTTGCTTTTCCAGGTCACACCGAATATTTGCAAGAAAAAAGTGGCAGTAAAGATGTATTAATGTTCTTAATCAGCGAAAATTTAAGGGTTGGTGTAGTTACTGGCCATATTCCAGTTAAGGATGTTCCGACAAATATTACCAAAGAAAAAATTCTCAGCAAGCTAAGACTGATTAATGATAGTTTAAAAAAAGATTTTTGGATTGAAAAACCGAAAATTGCCGTTTTAGGTTTAAATCCACACGCAAGCGATAATGGTTTATTAGGAGCGGAAGAAGCTGAAATTATTACTCCAGCAATTCAAGAAGCTTACGATAAAGGCATGATGGTTTTTGGCCCATACCCTGCAGATGGCTTTTTCGGAAACGGAAGCTACAAAAAATTCGATGCGGTATTGGCTATGTACCACGATCAGGGTTTAATCCCTTTCAAAACATTGGCTTTTCACAATGGCGTTAATTATACGGCTGGCTTAAATTTCGTGCGCACCTCTCCCGATCATGGCACAGGGTACGATATCGCAGGTAAAGATCTAGCCGATTCAACCTCATTTACCGAAGCTTTATTTTCGGCAATTCATATTGTTAAAAATCGTAGAGAGCAAGAGGAAATGTTAAGCGGTCAGTTGCGTACGGGTGGCAAAGTTGTAGAAACACAGTTCGATATTAAAGACGATGCTTCTTAGGCAGAAAGATTAAAGCCTAAGGCCAAACTTAACTGTTCAAAGATTTCTTAGGTGTAAAATAATTTGTAAAGCAAGTACAGTATTCCATTGGCTGCATCAGTCCTGCTATGCGTTACAATCTTTT
>Ga0308159_1000592_pt1 | contig 76317 bp, 67 predicted proteins | sample PhyCR1_FD_201040 | JGI IMG/M metagenome (GOLD analysis project Ga0308159, IMG submission 201040) | Phyllosphere microbial communities from UC Gill Tract Community Farm, Albany, California, United States - DLSLC.R1 | ecosystem: Host-associated > Plants > Phyllosphere > Unclassified | place: USA...
AAAGAGAAGAAGTTTTTTCAAAGAAAGTAAGAGCAGGCAAGAGAACTTATTTCTTCGACGTGAAGGCTACTCGCTCAGGTGATTATTATTTAACAGTTACTGAGAGCAAGAAAAGATTAGAAGACGGCGTATTCGTGAAGCACAAAATTTTCTTATACAAAGAAGATTTTGAGAAATTTACAGAAGGCTTAAATGAAACTGTTGATTACATCAAATCTCACCAGGATGTTGTTGAAAAGCGCTATGAATACACCGAAAATGGTGAACACAGTCCAAAAACAACTGACGATTTTTCGTTCTAAATAAAATATAACAGAAAAGCCTTTGCTAAAAACAAAGGCTTTTTTTGTGATGATTTGATAACCGTAATCTGGAAAGGTTACGCAACAGCCATACCGGCACCAACCATAAATATTAATAAAAAGTACCCCACAATTACGGCAATTGTAATAATTCCCCAAAATTTAAACAGCGACTTTACGTTCTGCATTGCCGTATTTAAACTTTCCTGGCTTCCAAATAATACACCCTGCTTTCCATTATTAGAAATTCTAAGGAGCAACAGGCTCGGATAGAAATAAAATAAGCCTAATGCTAAATAAATAATGGTTATTGCCATTGATCCACTTTGCCCCAACGCACCAAATTGTTTTGCCAATGCAGGGTTACTGCCTAAAAGTGACGGAACGCTGAATGACACTAAAACCAACAGCGCAGCGAGGGCGAACCCCACAAACGACAAGAACTTAGCCCATTTAGTGATATCATAAATATAGCTCCGCATTTCTTCCGTTACAATCAATTTCACTTCCTGCGGTACTTCGTTTTCTAAATCATCCATATTTATAATCTGTAATTTTCGTTAAACTTAGAAAAAATATCCCTCAGCAACAAATTAGTACCTTTAATTAAACAGTTTAAAAGCTTATCTTTGCCCGATTTTTAAGCGGAAAGCGGAAAGCGGAAAGCGGAAAGCGGAAAGCGGAAAGCGGAAAGCCGAAAGCGGAAAGCGGAAAGCGGAAAGCGGAAAGCGGAAAGCGGAAAGCCGAAAGCGGAAAGCGGAAAGCGGAAAGCGGAAAGCGGAAAGCGGAAAGCCGAAAGCGGAAAGCGGAAAGCGGAAAGCCGAAAGCGGAAAGCCGAAAGCCGAAAGCGGAAAGCGGAAAGCGGAAAGCGGAAAGCCGAAAGCCGAAAGCCGAAAGCCGAAAGCCGAAAGCGGAAAGCCGAAAGCCGAAAGCGGAAACGATGAACGGAAGACAAAAAACGATAAACGGAAGACGAAAAACGAACAACGTTTAAAAACAATTAATTTTTACAAAACACTATAGACGATATATAAATGGCATTACAATGTGGTATAGTTGGTTTACCAAACGTAGGGAAATCAACACTTTTTAACTGTTTATCAAACGCAAAGGCGCAAGCGGCAAACTTTCCCTTTTGTACTATTGAGCCAAATATTGGCGTAATTACAGTACCTGATGAGCGATTGACTAAACTCGCTGATCTGGTTAAGCCAAATAAGGTACAACCAAATACCATTGAAATTGTAGACATCGCCGGCTTAGTTAAAGGTGCATCAAAAGGTGAAGGTTTAGGTAATCAGTTTTTAGGAAATATTCGCGCTACAAATGCGATTATTCACGTTTTACGTTGTTTTGATGATGGAAATGTAATCCACGTTGATGGTTCGGTTGATCCGATTCGCGATAAAGAAATTATTGATACCGAGCTGCAACTTAAAGATTTGGATACTGTAGAAAAACGGATTCAAAAAGTTGAGAAAATGGCTAAAACGGGCGGCGACAAGGATGCTAAACGTACTTACGAGATTCTATCAGTAGTTAAAACGCATCTGGAAAACGGTAAATCTATCCGCACGGCTGCTTTAGAACAAGATGATTTTGATTTTATTGAGGATTTGGGTTTATTAACTCAAAAACCAGTAATGTACGTTTGTAATGTTGATGAGGCTTCTGTAGTTACCGGAAACAAATATGTGGATTTAGTAAAAGCCAATGTTGCTGATGAACGTGCGGAGGTTTTGGTGATCTCTGCCAAGATTGAATCGGAAATTGCAGAACTGGAAAGTTACGAAGAGCGTCAGGAGTTTTTAGCTGATTTAGGCTTAGATGAATCTGGTGTAAACAAATTGATTCGTACGGCATACAAATTATTGAACTTATATACCTATTTCACTGCAGGTGTACAGGAAGTGCGTGCATGGACCATTACAAAGGGCTTTACTGCTCCGCAGGCTGCCGGTGTAATTCACACCGATTTTGAGAAAGGTTTTATCCGTGCGGAGGTAATTAAATATATCGATTTCGTAACGTTAGGATCTGAAAATGCCTGTAAAGATGCTGGTAAATTAGGTGTTGAAGGTAAAACTTACGTAGTAGAAGACGGAGACATCATGCACTTTAGGTTTAATGTTTAAGTGCAAAAGAATATTTGAATAAAGTAAAGAGCCACCTTCGAGTGGCTTTTATTGTAAAACAGCATTTTTCTCTCGTAGCTTATTAAGGCTGGTTATCTTACGTAATGGAAGAATAGTGTTATAACTCACCTCCTCATGAAAGAATTCTTTTTTAGTGGATGTTTCTTCCCGCAGATGACGCTGATTTCGCGGATCATTCTTCGTAAATCTTCCCATGTCCCGGAATACTTTATTACTGCTTCTAAGACCTCTTGGAACAACTATATTTCCAGTCCATAAGCAGCCAACTGCGCCTTCGTATCTTCGTAAGTAGTATGGTAAATGCCTTTTAAACCTAAACCCTCTGCTACCTGAACAAAAAGCATCCGGTCATCTATGTACAAACTGGTTGCTACATCACTTTGTGAAATATCTATTGCAACCTTAAATATATCTGCATCTGGCTTACGGAAGTGAACAAAGCTCGATGAAACAAAGAAATCTACAAATTCATTCAGTTTAAAAGTGTTAATTCTGTATTGATTCAGTTCCCTGCCTTCGTTGCTAATTACAGCTACTTTGAGATTGTATTTCTTTTTTAATTCACAAATTAAGTCAATCATCTCCGGGTAGGGCAATGATTTCTTAAACATAAACGTTTTGAAATCATCATAAGAAAAAGTCCGTTCTTTAAAAAAAACGATGCGCTCCAGGTATTCATCAAGGGTTAATTTCCCAACTTCATAGGTATCAAAAGTAAGGTGATGACGTTCTTCCAGATCTACTGAATCAAGATTAAATAATACGGAAGCCTCTCCCCGGGCGTGCCTGTCCCAGCCGTTAGTCAATAATACCCCACCAATATCAGTAAACAGCGTTGTGATTTTATTTTGCATAATTTGTACTTAAAGTAAAACACCTTTTAAAAATAGTAAAGCAAAACTGAAATATATAATCAGGCCGGTAACATCTACCAGCGTTGCTACAAAAGGTGCTGATGAAGTTGCGGGATCGGCCCCAAGTCTTTTCAAAATGATCGGCAGCATTGATCCGCTTAACGATCCCCATAGCACCACGAAAACCAGTGAAACGCTAATGGTAAAAGCTATTAATACCCAATGTTCTCCATATGCATCAGGCCAGGCTAAATGCCAGAAAAAGATTCTTGCAAAGCCGATAACACCTAAACAAAAACCTAATAAAAAGCCAGAAGTAAGTTCTCTCCGCATTACCCGCCACCAATCTTTTATGGTAACTTCTCCAAGGGCCATGGCCTGGATAATTAATGTAGAGGCTTGTGAACCACTGTTTCCCCCACACGAAATGATCAATGGAATAAACAAAGCCAAAACCGTTGCTTTATGAATCTGTCCTTCAAAAAAACCCATGGCTGTTGCAGTGAGCATTTCTCCAAGCATTAAAATTGCTAACCATCCCACTCTTTTTCTAACCAGATTGAATATAGAAGTATCCAGATAGGGCTCATCCAATGCTTCGGTACCCCCTATTTTGTGCATATCTTCCGTATATTCTTCGTTGGCAATCCAAAGGATATCATCTACCGTTACAATACCAAGAAGAATATTATTTTCATCCACTACCGGGAGGGCTACCCGGTTGTTCATCCTGAAGATGTTAATCGCGTCTTCCTGCGGATCGTTCGCCTTTAAAGCAATGAAGCGTTTATCAGTCAGTTCTCCTATAATGGCCTCCGGATCGGCAAGTAAAACTTCCCTGATCCTGATATCATCCAGCAGCACCCCATCCTTATCGATCACATAAACCACATCAATGGTTTCGGAGTTTTTACCATACCGCCTGATGTGTGATAAAACCCGTGTAACCGACCATTCTGGCTTCACGGCGATATAATCCGGCGTCATTAAACGGCCGATACTATATTCATTGTAGCCTAAAAGGGCGAGTGATTCCTTCCGTTCTTCTGAAGGTAAAAGTGAAATCATTTTTTTTACCACATCGCCTTTCATCTCTCCGAAAAGTGCTGTACGGTCATCAGGAGGCAAATCCTTGATGATTTGATTCAGTTTATTGCCTGAAAGTTTTTTGATGATACGTTCCTGTGTAGGGAAATCAAGAATTCTAAAAACGTTTACCGCGCGGTTTAATGAAATGGTATCAATGAATTTAGCTGCACATTGCGGAAGTTCGTCGATTAAAGCCTCAACATCGGAAATATTCAACTGATCCAGATACAACTTTAAAGCTTTATCATCCTCTCTATTAAGTATTTCCCGAACCTCTTCTACAACCAATTCTTCCATAAACAACTTATTAAATTTACTACATGCCTAAACCTTTATTAACGGTTCGCAAAGGTGCGTTTTTATTTTAATAAAGCAAACGATGACCCTTCAAATTCATGTGGCAAAATGCTCAAATTCAATACAAAGATCGTCAGACAGATGATAACCCATTTTGAAGCGAAAAGATTAATAATTCTTTAATCTAAATTATATACGAAATCTGAAGGCTTTGCCATACCTGCGTACTTAATCAGGGAATGTTCAAAATAATGCCGGAGATAACCTTCAAATTTTGGTCGCTATTGTATCGATCAGGAGAACAATTCTGTATAGCGTTATTCTTCTATAAAATCAGTTTTTGTAATTGTAAAGATACGTCACTGTACATAACAGTTTATAACCTTCCGGGTTATAGATTTGGGTAAACCAAAATATAATTTTCATGAGAAAACAGTCTCCAAAAACAGTCTGGCCAGGCCTGGCTATTTGTTTAATTTTATTTTCGCTTAGCGGATGCAAAAAATCTTCAAGCGATTTACAAGACATTTCGGGTTTATCCGGGTCTGCAACATTTGCTAATCAAGCAAAATTAATGGCTACTGCGGCGGCAACCGCAGCAACAGCATCTGGTGAAGTTACCGGCTCTGGCGGAAATTTCACAGCAACCGTAAACGGTGTAAATAAATACTCAGGTACAAATTACATCTCTGCTATCCAGGCTGCAGTTAACGGACTTACTGCTGGCAGAACAGTTAAAGAATGGGTAACTGTTCAGGTATCAGGTGCTTCAGGCAGCTCTGGCGGATCACTTAAATACGTGAATATGGCAAGTAACACCGGAATTGATTTTGCTGGCAATACCTTTAATGCGAACAGTGGCGATGCATTAATCATTCCGATATGGGCCGATCGAAAATCGAATGTGGAGGTTAAAAACCTGAAGATTACAGGCAAACCGCGCTATGGCATCTGGTTTAAAGGCTGCAATGGCATGAACATCAGCAATATTACCATGAACATTTCAGTGCCTGCAACAGATTTAGGCTTAGGCATTAGGGTGGATAACAGCACCGGTTCTACCAGCAACCTAAATATTAGCGGAACAATTAACATTACTGGTGGAGATAATTCTATTGAGACCTACGGGGTTGATGGCTTCTCTATTGGCAATGTAACTTCGAGCAATAATGCGGCGTGTGGCGTTTTACTTAATCAATCAAAAAATGGCACTGTAGGCACCGTTACCGGGACAAATAATAGCACCACTGGTTCAGTTACCGGCTATGCGACCTTTCGTTGCGCCAATAGCAATGGTCCAAATGTTACCTGTGCAAAAGTTTATTCACGTGGAAGTGGTCGCGGTTTCTTCAGTGTTACAGGCAGTAACGGATGTACTGTGAATACTGTTGACATTGCAAACACGGCCTTACAAGGGGTCTTTTTGCAAGATGCCACTAACACAAAAGTTTTAGCAGGTACCGTGAGCAATGGCCACCCGAATGTACAGCATCAAAATGCGACAAATTGCAGTACAAAAGTTAACGGACAAACCTACACTGCTTCAAATGGCAGCTGGTAAGATTCAATTATTAAATAGGCGGCATCGAATTTGCCGCTTATTTAATCTTAAAGGAGCAGCACTTCCTTTTATTCTTTATTTCATTTTGATACAACTCAACATAGGCTGCAACGCTCCTGTAGAACAAAATGCGGATAAAAAGATCTCAAATGTTTCTGTGTACAATGCGGCTTATTCCTTGCCGAAAGAAATCTTAAAAGCCATGCAACAAGAATATCCAAACCTCGTCATTATCGAGAAATCAGCGTATTCTAAATTGTTCTGGGATTTTTATGATGCGCAAATTTTTCCATCGGTTTCAACAACGGATATTAACAATGATCAAAAGAATGATTTTGGATATCTTGTTAAGGTTAACGGTAAACTCAAGGTAGCCATTGCCATTTCTAATGGAAATAAATGCCGTTATTGGCTTTCACCTTATGCACTAGGACCAATAGAAAAACAGGGCGTAGACTTTTGTATTGATGTCAAACCAGCCGGAAGAACCGACATTGTGAACCCTGTTCCCCATTCGCTAATACTTCAAAAAAATGGATTCTTGATTAAAAAACTAGAACAGGAGAACCTCATCCTCTATGCAAATGAAGGTCAGATCACTTCGTTTTTTATGAAATAAAGTAATGAAATTTAATAGATGAAGATTTTGCTAATGAAACAGGAACCGTTTCTTGTACTGATACTAATCGCCGCACTTTTTCAGTGTTGCGGAAATAAAAATACCTTTAAAGATATTGATGGCAATGTATACCATAGCGTTCAAATTGGAAAACAGACCTGGATGGTAGAAAATTTAAAAACAACAAGATTTAACAATGGAGACACAATTGCTTGCCTAAACAATGAGTTAGCCTGGAAAGCTGGTAATGGCCCGGCTTGTAGCACTTATGGAATTAAAGATTCGCTTGATACTGATTACGGCTTGCTTTATAATTGGTATTGCATCGGCGATAAACGCGAACTTGCACCTAAAGGCTGGAGAATCCCTACAGAAGCAGACTTACGCGAGTTACTCCAGTTTGTTGCTTCGGATACTACTGCAGCTTCTCTTTTAAAAGAGCAGGGAACTCAACATTGGTTGCCTTCTTTTACCGAAGGAACTAATACAACTGGTTTTTCTGCACTGCCAGGAGGCTATAAAGACGCAGATGGGAAATCCTATATGCGTAAAAGCAATGGCTATTACTGGGCGACCAAAGGAAGCTTTGAGTTTTATCATTGGAGCTCCAGGGTTTTTCAGGCTTTTGCTAACATTGAACGGGATGCTAAATTTATGAAATATGGTTTTTCTATAAAGTGCATTAAAGAAAATCCTTAATAATTTTAATTTTATCGAGTGCATCAACAAAAGGCTTGTAAGGAATAAATCTTATCATAAGCATGTTACTTCATGTTTTTTACTTAAATGATTCACCATTTGTACTGCCTTCTATCTTTTTACCAAACGCATAGATTTAAATTAATCATTAACAATTATTTAATTTACGTCTTAATACTCATACAAAAAGCAAGCTAAGTAACATTCTTGTTAATTTACGGTTAATACCTGATAAAATCATCAATAGATGTGGTTTGAAAGTCGCTTAAATTTGAGCAAACCAACTTACAAACAACATGCTAACTAAACTAAAGACTGCTTTGCTAGCCATAACCATGCTCTGTTTTATCCAATTGCATGCCCAAACGGCACTTGTAAACGGTAAAATTACAGACGCATCTGGGGCAGGGCTCCCAGGTATTACGGTAAAAGTAAAAGGTACATCGCTGGGTGTATCGACAGATTCACAAGGTAATTTCGCAATCAAAAGTCCAAACCCCTCCGTACTTATCGTGAGTGGAATAGGGTTTCAGACTAAAGAATTTACTTATGCCGGGCAAAATCCTATTATTATTGCACTTAAAGACGACCAGCAGAATTTAAGTGAAGTAGTGGTAACAGCCTTAGGTGTGAAGCGCGAAAAACGCAACCTTACTTACAGTTCTCAGGAAGTAAAAGGTGAGCAGCTTACGCAAACCAAAGAACCAAATTTAGTTAACGCACTTGCCGGAAAAGTTTCGGGCGTACAAATTACCAGTTCTTCGGGCACGCCAGGGAGTTCATCCAGAATTGTAATCAGGGGCGCTAACTCACTTTATGGAAATAACGAAGCGCTAATGGTAATCGACGGTATTCCGGTGAACAACGATGAAACAGGAAACTTAAATTCAGGCCCTGGAACAAACAGGATTGCGGATTTAGATCCTAACATTGTTGAAAGCATTAACGTATTAAAGGGCGGAGCAGCAACTGCACTTTATGGATCGGATGGTGCTAAAGGCGTGATTATTATTACGACCAAAGCTGGTGCGCAAAACAAAAAGCCTTCGCTAAGCTTCTCGTCTTCCCTATCCTTAGAAACGCCGCTATTACCAGAAATTCAAAATAAATATTCACTAGGCTCTAACGGAAGATATTTCGATGGTGTTACAGAAAAAACAAGTACATCATGGGGTGCAAGAATGGATACCCTGAAAATAAACGGTCAGCCTGCACAGGTTTATGACCAATCTGATCTCTTTTTTAAAACGGGTAAAACCTACACCAATACTCTCGGCTTAACCGGTGGCGGAACCTACAGTTCTTATTTCCTATCTTATACCAACCTCGCACAGGAAGGAACTGTACCTACCACGTCTTTCGACCGGAATACTGTTTTTGGAAAGTTTAGCACGCAAGTTTTAAAGAATTTGGACATGACCTTTTCATTAAACTATGCCAATACAAAAAATAACAGGGTACCAGAAGGATATGCTTTAGAAAGCCCCGTTTGGACCATTTTTTCCGCGCCTGTTTCTTATAATTTACAGCCGTCTACTAATCCGGATGGATCGCAGCGCTTATACCGTTTCTCCAGAAATAACCCTTATTGGGCATTGGATAACATTAGCCAAACTTCAGTGGTAAACAGATTTTTGCCCACCTTTAATGCGAATTACAAGCCATTAAGCTGGTTAACGATAACAGAAAGATTTGGAGCTGATGTTTACACTGAATTAGGAAAATACCATGAATCATTATTATCAGTTTCTAACCCAAATGGCCGGATTGTAAACAACAGTTCTAATTTCAGACAGTATAATAATGATTTGATCATCTCTGCGAACAAAAATTATGGTGATTTTAATATTGACGCAATTCTGGGTAACAATATCATTTCTACCTATTATCAAAGTTCTTATGCCAATGGTGTTGGTATTACTGTTCCTGGTTTTGATAACATCGCCTCAACATCAACCGTAAAGTTTACAGAGAACAGTTTTCTAACCAGAAAAGTAGGATTCTATCTTCAATCAAACGTTGACTATAAAAAGTTTTTAATCCTATCGCTAACAGGCCGATACGACGGCACATCCGTACTGGCTAAAGACAATAGTTTTTATCCTTATGGATCTGCTGCTACGAGCTTCATCTTCTCCAATTTCTTTTCAAAAGGAGTTTCTGATATCATGAGTTTTGGCAAATTAAGGTTATCATACAGTACGGTTGGTAATGCCAGTATCGGTCCTTATAGTTTGCTTACCCCTTATGAATCTCAAAATGTAAGAAATATTGCATTCCCTTATCAAGGGCAATCGGGCTTTTTAATTAGCGGCACCTTAAGCGATCCAAACTTGAAAAATGAGCGGATCAATGAATTTGAAGTGGGATTGGAAACTGGCTTTTTCAAAAACCGTTTGAGCTTAGAAGTGACCTATTTCGACAAAAAGACTAAAAATGGGATTATCCCGAATGTAGCATTGGCACCTTCAACCGGCTTCAATTCGACCAGTGTAAATACAGCTGGTATGCAAAACAAAGGTATTGAAGTATTACTGACTGCAAGACCTATCAAAACTGAAGATTTTAGCTGGGATCTTACCTTAAACTATAGCAGAATCAGAAATAAAGTTACGTCAATCTATAATAACCTGAATCAGGTTGGTAACGGCTTTACTTTTATCATTGTAAACCAACCTTACGGTGTAATTTATGGAACCCGCTACGCTAGAAATAACGAAGGTAAAATATTAACCGGAGATGATGGACTACCTTTTTCTGCAGATGAACAGGGAATTATTGGCGACATTAATCCAGACTGGATGGGTGGAATCATCAATAACTTCAGGTATAAACAATTCACGCTGAGTTTCTCTTTCGACATGAAAAAGGGTGGCGATATTCAAAACAATGTGGATGGATATGGTTACTTCTATGGAACGCCTAAGGTTACTGAAAACCGCGAACCACGAATAGTGGATGGTGTAAATGCGACTACAGGTTTACCGAATGCGGTAACAGTTTCAGGCCAGGCCTATTATCAACGAATTAACAGTGTACTGGAATCGGTAATTCAGGATGGCACCTATGTAAAATTGAGAAACGTAAGTTTTGGATACAATTTTAAACCGGTATGGCTTCAAAAAACACCTTTCAAAACCCTTGGCCTTCAGGTAACCGGTAGGAACTTATGGATTTATGCACCACACTTTACGGGCGGAGACCCTGAGGTAAGTTCTTTTGGATCTTCAAACGGTTCGCAAGGCATTTATTCATTCTCCACGCCAACATCAAGGTCAGTAGATTTTGCTTTGAAGTTAACATTATAGGTATCACAAAGAAATAATCATCATGAAAAAGATATATTTTATTTTAAGTTTTGCATTTATGGCAGCTTTCGCTGGATGCAAAAAATATATAGACGTTAATTACGATCCAAACAGACCGATTGATGTAAAAGAATCGCTAATGCTGCCGCCGATCCAGATGCTGATCTCTCAAAACATCAATGCATCAGGAGATGCCAACCTGAGTGTAGTCCTTCAGCAATACCTGCAGGTTATGGCGCTAAACCAGGTTGCACCCAACTTTGGCACTTACCAAATGTTTAGTGTAGATATGGACGGTGACTGGAACAATGTTTACGTGCGAACATTGAACAACCTTAATTTACTGACCACGAAGGCAACTACAAATGGCAATTCTAAATATGGCGCGATTGGTAAAATTTTAACGGCTTACACGCTGGGTTATGCAACCGATGCCTGGGGAGATCTTCCCTACAGCCAGGCTTTTAAAGGAACAACTGTGCCTACGCCTGTATATGATAGTCAGCAACAAATTTACGTACAGATTCAGCGTTTGTTAGATGAAAGCATCACTAACATCGACCAGAATACGGGCTTGGCACCTGGTGCCGATGATCTCGTATATTTCGGAGATATGGCGAAGTGGAAAAAACTAGCTTATACTTTGAAAGCCCGTTATTATATGCACCTTACCAAAGCACCTGGCACAACGGCAGCAGCGCAGGCGCAACTGGCGCTGATAGCCTTAGCCAATGGCATGCAAAATAACAACGACGATTTTAAGGTAGCTTTTACCGGTACTGCAGGCGCTGAAAACCCTTGGCAACAAAACTTTTTACCCGGCACCACCTTCGTACTTGCGAATACTTTTGTAGATAATTTTAAAACCAGAAACGATCCAAGATTAAGTAAAATGATTAAGCCAGCCGTTCAAACGGGATTATATACCGGCAGGCAAATCGGCCTTGATGAAATCGGGAGTTTAGAATCTTACTCCATTCCTGCTGAATTTTATGCAGGAGCAAACGCCAGCAACTACCTCGTAAACTATACTGAAGCGGCGTTTTTAAAGGCCGAAGCTACATTGATTATTTCTGGGGCAAGTGCAGCACAACCGTTTTATACAGAAGGTGTACTGCGCCATATGGAAAAGGTTGGTGTAAGTACAGCTGATGCAAACAACTACCTTGTAGCACGTGGCACATTAAATGCTTCAAACGCATTACGTTTAATTATGGAAGAGAAATCTATCTCGAACTTTCTTAATTCTGAGAATTATACTGATTGGCGCCGAACCGGATTTCCTGCTCTAACGAAAGTAAAAAATGCCCTTTCCGAAATTCCAAGGAGAGTTTTATATCCAAATTCTGAAATTACAGCAAATCCGCAGCCGCAGCAAAAAGCCAAAATTGTAGATCGGTTATGGTGGGATGTTAACTAACTTAATTAATAAGCCTGTAGGTAAATTATTGATCGAAAAATTTACCTCAGTTTTTAAGCCTAAAGAAAAAAGGAAGCCATTGGGCTTCCTTTTTTCTTTTAAATCTATTTAAAAATAATTTTTTTGGTGTTCCCAGAGGGATTCGAACCCCCATCGGTGGTACCGGAAACCACAATTCTATCCATTGAACTATGGGAACTTTGAGCGGCAAATATATAACTTGCCAGCCAATTTCGGCGCATGAAAATAAAAATAGTAGAATATAATTTTCGCTAGCGTAATCCAGAGCCAGATCAGGAAATTTCCTTCTCCCCATCTCACACCATACACTAAACTGTATGCCACCCCATTTTACTTATTTGTCACTAATTGTTTACGCCTTCTATCTGCCCATTTTCGTTGTAACCAAGTAATTTCAATATTTTTACTGACCCTAACATAGATTGGTAGCCTTTTTGCTAGCCGACGAGCCAGTTGCTCCCCGGTTTTCACAGGGCCTATTAATTGAAAGAATATAAAGACATTAACAAGAATGGCTAAAAACAACAACTATGATGCCCAGTTTTGCGGAAACCTGGCGATACACCAGACCAACACGATACAGGATTACGGTTTTTTGCTGGTAATAGATAAAACAAACCTTGAAATTATTCAGGGAAGTGAAAATTGCATCCAAATTTTCGATAAAGAAATTCAAAATCTTATTGGTACAGAACTCTCCTCCTTTCTGAATGAAGAAAATCTGAAACATTTTAAAATAGAAATTAACAAAGGTGAACGCAGCAGGCTTCCCTTTCATTTCACCTTAATTAACACTTCGCAACCAATAGCCCTTAATATTTTGGCACATGTTAAGACAGACTTTGTGATCCTGGAGATAGAAAAAGAAACCGATGCCATAGAAAGAACTTTCACGGATGTTTTTCAGGAGGTCCGCTCATTTATTTCTACAATTGAAAAAACAAGCAACATAAAAGAAATTTGCGAGGCCAGCATTCGGGAGATCAGACGTATCGCCGGTTTCGACGGCATTAGAATGTACAGCTTCGATAAAAACTGGAATGGAACAGTTATCGCGGAAGAAATTACCGGCGGACTGGAAAGCTACCTTGGCCAAACTTTTCCAGCATCGGATGTACCTAAACAGGCGCGGGCCCTGTATATTAAAAATCCTTACCGCCTTATTCCGAACAGGCTATATCAGTCATTTAAATTATTTCCTGTTATTAATCCAATATTAAATGGTTTTTTAGATCTGTCTGATTGTAACCTTCGCAGTATTGCCAGCGTACACCTGGAATATATGGAGAATATGGGCGTTACTGCTTCCATGTCTATCCGCGTAATGGTAGATGGAAACCTCTGGGGCCTCATCTCTTGTCACCATCAAACCGCCAAATACCTGAGCGTAGAAAACAGATCAATTTTTGAGTGGCTGAGTATGGAAATTTCCTATCGGATATCTTCGGTAATTATGCAGGAACAACTAACCTGCTCAACCGCCCTGCTCAAGAAAAAATCATTAATCACAGAAAATATTTTCGCTAAGAATAGTATTGTAACCGGACTAATCGAAGATGAAAACCAAAACCTTTTATCTTTGTTTAACGCTACAGGATTCTCAGTCAGCCTTGACGGAGTCGTTACCAGTAAAGGGATGGTACCGGCCAGCGAAGATCTGGAAAACCTGATGTTATGGATTGAGAGTAAGTCTTTGGTAAATGTATTTAGTACAAATAACCTAGGCGAAGTATATGAAGAAGCAAATGAATTTTTAGCTATTGCAAGTGGTTTACTCGTAATACCAATTAATTCGGGAACTGGCGATTTTCTGGTTTGTTTCAGGCCCGAAGCAGTGAAAAACATTAAATGGGGAGGCGACCCCAATCAGGCAATAAATTTTGAAAAAGACGGGAAGCGCTACCATCCCAGAAATTCATTTAAGCTTTGGCTCGAAACTGTTGATGGCCAATCTGAAGACTGGACAGAACCAGAAATCGAGACCGCTGAATCTTTAAGGAATTTCCTTTTCGAATTCAGTTCTAAACAGCTACACAAATAGTGCGCAATGACCGAAACAAAAACAAAACAAAGCTTAAAAAGATACGACAAATACATTGTAGCCATTGGTGCATCTGCGGGTGGCCTGGAAGCTATTCACGAATTTTTCGATCACATGCCGGCCAATGCCAGTTTCTCTTTCATCGTAATTCAGCATTTATCTTCAGATTATAAAAGTCTGTTGGTAGAACTTGTTGGAAAACATACCCACATGAAAGTGTTTGAGGCAGCCAATGAAATGGCCATTCAGCAAGATTGTGTCTACATTATCCCCAATAATAAGCTGATTACAGTAAGTCATGGCCGGTTAAGGCTAGCAGATAAATCACTGGTAAAAGCACCGAATACGGCAATTGACCATTTTTTATATACCCTTGCCAAAGATAAAAAGGAGAAGGCAATTGCCATAATTCTTTCAGGAACCGGAACTGACGGTACAAAAGGCATTCAGGCCATTAAAGAAAACGGCGGAATGGTGATTGTTCAGGATCCTGCTTCAGCGAAGTTTGATGGCATGCCAAATAGTGCCATAGCCTCCGGAAATGCAGATTTTATTCTCACCCCACCACAAATGCACCACGAATTGTTCAACTATGTGAACGAGGAACCCGTTAAAGTACTGCAGAATGGAAAGATAAATGAACAACTGCTCGAAGAGATTTTTAAAATCGTGTATCTGCAGAGTGGAAATGATTTCAATTTATACAAGACGCCAACCATTATCAGGCGGATTGGACGCCGGATGAATGAAAATGGCATTAAATCACTTAATGATTACGTTAACTTCCTCAATACAGATCAAAAGGAATCAGGCATACTGGCGCAAGATTTTCTAATTGGTGTAACCAAATTTTTTAGAGATGATAAAGCCTTTGAAGCTTTCAATGCACAACTGGAAAAAATAGTTGAGCAAAAGAAGAATGGCGATACCTTAAAAATATGGGTTTGCGCCTGCAGTACTGGGCAGGAGGCATATACAGTAGCCATTCTTGCCAACGAGCAAGTAGAAAAATCTGGCAAAAACATAGACATTAAAATTTTCGCGACCGACATTGATGAAAAAAGCATAGAAATTGCCAGTAAAAATCAGTATCCGGAAAATTTAAAGAAAGAAATTCCGGCTAAATACTTCAAAAAATATTTTGTTCAGGATGGTAAGTTTTACAGCATTACCACTGCTATTAGAAAAATGGTGGTTTTTGCAAAGCACGATGTCATTAAATCGCCGCCATTTATCAAAAATGATATCGTTACCTGCAGAAACATGTTGATTTATGTAAACAACATCCTGCAAGAACGAATTCTTTCTGTATTTCATTTTTCGTTGGTTCAGGGCGGATACTTGTTTTTGGGTTCAAGTGAAACAGCCTCCTCTCTTAAGGAGGGTTTCACCGAAATATCCGGCAAATGGAAAATCTATCAAAAAACAGGCAGCATCAACTACGCCAGTTACAACACTTATCACACTGCCGCGAGATCTCAGCCGGAAAAAGGCAAAAAGAAAACCACTGCTGCAGATTTTGCCATGAGTCCGATTGAAAAAAGTTTAAGTAATTTTTTAATTAAAGATCTTGGCTATGCCGGAATATATGTAGACAAATCTTATATCATGCAGGATGCGATAGGCGATTATCGTCGGTATTTGTCCCTGCCTGAAGAAAAGATTGAGTTAAACATCTTGAAAATGGTACCTAAACCGATTTCCATTATCCTTAATACTGCGCTTAGAAAAGCATGGAAAGATCACATTGTTACCCATTTAAAGCGGGTGCGCTTTAGTAGAGACAACCATGAAAGTTACCTGGATATCTCCGTACAGCCGCCAGAACAGGAAAGTGGCAGCGTTTTTACGCTGATCATATTTGGGGAAAGCACATTAGAAACCATCCCAGAAAAGGATGATTCAGGGATGTTCGATAGTCATGATGGCAATCAGAACGAGTCTATCTTCGAACTAGAGGCCGAACTCAATGAAACGCGAAATAATCTTCAACTGGCTGTTGAGGAAATGGAAACTACGAATGAAGAACTTCAATCTACCAATGAAGAACTCCTTTCTGCCAATGAAGAGCTTCAATCCAGTAATGAAGAACTTCAATCACTCAACGAAGAATTACACACTTTAAATACAGAACACCAGCTCAAAATAAAGGAACTGGTAGACTTGAATGATGATTTAGATAATTATTTCAGAAGCACAGATATCGGGCAAATCTTCGTGGATTCGGGCATGTTCATTAGAAAGTTCAATGGCGCAGCAATTAGCATGGTTAACCTCATCGAGGCAGATATTGGCCGTTCTATTGAACATATCTCCAACAATATTAAGGCGCAGAACCTTAATAACGACATTCAACAAGTGTTGAATGATGGCCATGTGATTGAGAAAGAGGTTCAAATCCGGAATGGCAACAGCAGTTTAATGCGCATTATACCTTACATCCGAAAGGATGGAAAAACGGACGGCGTAGTGATTACGTTTGTAGATATTTCCAAATTAACGGAATTAAACAACATCATTAGCGGCGTATTTAATGCGAGTTTAAATGGTGTTTTGGCTTTTAGGGCTGTTCGGAACAAGCAGCATTTTATTACAGATTTTGAATGTATCTCTTTTAATGATGCCTCACTTCATATCTTAAAGCGATCTCACGAAGAACTGCAGCGATCCAGGATTTTGGAAGATTTGCCAGAACTTTCAGGTAGCAATCTTATGGAGCGGTATATTGGCGTAGTAGAAAAAGGGGTTCCGTTGCAGCTGCAGTTTAAATTAAATGACCATATATGGCTTGAACTGGTTGCCGTAAAAATGTCTGATGGCTTTGCGGCTACACTAACCGATATTACAAAGCAAAAAAAATCTGAGGAGAAGCTGAAAAGAAACTACAATGAATTACTCGGAACACGTGAAAATCTAAAGCACTTAAATTTAGAACTCGAACAAAAAGTTCAGGAACGCACTATGCGGCTATCGGAAAGCGAAACCAGGTTTAATCTTGTTGCCCAGGCTACGAATGATACCATCTGGGACTGGAACCTGGCGGCGAATACCATGTGGCGAAGTCAGAACTTTACTACCATATTTGGCTATGAAAACACCCCTGAAAACCAGAACATTTCCTTTTACTTTCAAGCCATTCACCCCGATGATAGAAAAAGAGTAAAGGATAGTGTTTACAATGCCATTAACCAGGGAAATGAACAATGGACATCGCAATACCGATTGGAAAAAGCTGACGGAAGTTACGCAACAATTTTAGATCGGGGCAGTATTTTATTAGATGAGAACCAGGTACCCTACCGAATGGTTGGCTCCATCCTGGATATTTCTGTGCTGGCCGATACCGAAACCAAATTGGGTTCAACAGAACGGAAATTCAGAAAAATATTCGATTCCAATGTGATAGGAATGATGTTTTCAAATATCGCCACAGGCCGAATAGAAACAGCTAACCGAAGTTTTCTGGATATGCTGGGTTACACCGCTGAAGATTTTGAGCAGGGCAATATCAACTGGAAAACACTCACGCCGGAAGAATTTATGCCCATTAGCAAAATCTCTGCTGAGCTATTAAAAACGGAAGGCTTTTGTCCTCCGTTCGAAAAACAATACCTAACCAAAAGTGGTAAAAAATTAGATGTTTTGGTAGGTTCCGCTATACTTGATGATGATTTAAACGATGCGGTAACTTATGTAATCGACATCAGCAAGCAGAAGAACACTGAAAAGCGCAGGAATGAACTACAACACCTAATTAAGAAACAGCAGGACGAATTTTACAGTATTTTCCAGAAAGCGCCGGCATTAATCAGCATTCGCAGGGGTAGCAATCTCGTGTTTGAATTCGTAAACGAATCATTCTTAAAATTTGATGGTGGCGAAAACTACATCGGCAAAACGATGAACGCGCATTCTCAGTTTGCCAAACCAGAACTCAAAGCCATTGAGCAAAAAGTGATGGAAACGGGTAAAACCTTTGTCGCTAACTCCTATCTGCTTCAGCAAGAAGATAAAGGTACAGGCAAAGTAACAGACAGCTGGTTTGATTTGATTTTAAACCCGGTGTTTTCTGCTGACGGTGTAATAGATGGAATATCTTTTTTTGGTTTCGAAGTAACGGACCTGATGATTGCACAACGCACAACTAAAGCACTCATGAACAAGAAAGATGAATTCATGAGCATTGCGAGCCATGAATTGAAAACTCCTATTACGAGTATTAAAGGTTACCTGCAGTTTGCAACGAAAATGGCAAAAGAAGAAAAATTCGGCCACATTTTAGAATTTGTAAGTAAAGCCAACCGCCAAATCAGTAAACTTACCAGCCTGGTAGATGACCTGCTTGATGTGACCAAAATCCAGGCAGGCAAAATGACCTTTACGATTTCAACGTTCAACATTGAGGAAATCATTGCAGAATCTATAGATGGCGTGCAGGGAAGTTTGGGCGATCAAAATGTGATTAAGGATGTTGATGATGTGATGATTTCTGCTGATAAAAACCGGATAGAACAGGTAATTTCCAACTTCCTTTCCAACGCACTCAAATATTCTCCGGAAGGAAAAGAGATCAGGATTTCAGCAAAATCGGATGGTAAAAATTTAAGGCTCGCAGTAAAAGATCAGGGAATTGGGATTCCTAAAGATAAAGCAGAATTAATTTTTGACCGTTTTTTCAGAGTAGATGAGTCTTCTAAGCACTTTTCCGGCCTTGGCCTCGGTCTTTACATTTCCGCTCAGATTATTGCGCGTCATTCGGGTAAAATCGGGGTCAACAGCGAAATTAAAAAAGGATCTGAATTCTGGTTTGAAATTCCACTGGTTCCGGAGTCTTAAATTTTCAGGATAGGAATTTGATCGCAGATAAGTCCTATCCTGAATTTAAATCTATTTATTAGGCTAAAAAGACTAAACTTAAACAAAAACAACTTATTTTTAAATCCATATGATCGGAATGGTGTTATGAACCTATGAACATCATTAATTGTCAGCAAATATTGGGGTTATACAAAACTAAAGTACGTAATATATTTATGAATGATCGCAGCCCTTTCACCTTGGTAACTTTGGCTACCTTTAAAAAAACTGGCATTTGCAGATAATGAATATAGTTGGCAAAAGCACTTTTCACCTAGCAAGCAAAGAAAGAACCGATCACGCAGCACAGAAAGTGTTTGCCAAGACCCCACCATCAACATTACAAACAGGTAAAGAAACCTGGCTACTTATTGGCTTTTTTGGTATTTTAAAATTTTGCATTCATTTAACCGGTATCTCAAAATATGGGCTTCATGCAGATGAATTATACTATATATCGCTAAGTGAACAATTTGCCTGGGGTTTTCTGGATATTTCTCCCTTTGTAACCTGGATGGCTAAAATCGGTTCAGCATTATTTGGAACTTCCATTACTGCATGGAGAATTATTCCCTGTATTATTGCCGCAGCAACAGTAACGCTCACTGGCCTGATGGCCCATTACCTGGGTGCGAAGAAACTCGGAATTACCATCGCCTGCTCTGCCATTATCTGCTCACCCGCCTTTTTGGCCACTTCTTATTTGCTTCAGCCTGTGGTATTTGATGAGTTTTTCTGGGCACTTCTCGCTTTCTCGGTATTGAGATTCCTGCAGACTCAAAAAACAGGTTTTCTCCATCTGGCAGCCTTCACTTTAGGCTTTGGGATGCTGAATAAGTATACTATTGTAATGTACCTCATAGCTATCGTTTTAGCATGGATCATCATCTATAACCGAAGGTTAAAATTAGATTGGAAGAAGTTAATAAGCCCTGGCTTGCTTTTGATCGTTATAATTGCACCTAATGTATTATGGCAATGGTTTTACGGCTTTCCAATTTTCGGCTATTTGAAACTTGTAGGTAATAAGGCATTTTCATTGGATATCGCAGATTATCTGTTTCAACTGTTTTTCTTTCATGGCGCCGGCGTTGCCGTGTGGACTGCTGGTTTTCTATTTCTTATCATGAAGAAGAATGAAAACAGGTTTAATTTGGTTTGGCCGGTTACCCTGGTAATTCTGATAATTCTACTTGCACTATTAAAAGGAAAGCTATACTATGGCCTTGGCATGTTCCCCATATTATTTGCCGCCGGAGGATGTTGCTGGGAAATGATATTTAAATCCCGCGTAGTGCCAAAATACATTTTTGTGTGCACTATCTATTTATTCGGTTTAGCCTGCCTTCCGCTCGTTATTCCGGTTTTCCCCATTTACATTTGCCGCGAATACATCAAAAAAATGGTAGCCTATACGTCATTTTCCAGACCAATGGTTTGGGAAGATGGATCCAATGGAACCATTCCGCAGTTTTTTGCTGATATGACCGGGTGGAAGATGCTCTCCGTTAAGATCTCAACCATTCAGCACAAAAACCAACACGGTAAACCAATGGTGGTGCTAACAGATAACTATGCAATTGCCGGAGCTTTAAAATATTACGCCACATTTTCAACTCCACAGGTAATTTCACCAAATAATAGTTTCATGCTGGAATCTCCGGGGAACCTTCCAACAGGCACCATACTTTATCTTTCGAAAGATGCTAAGGTAGCGGTAGATAAACTGGCGCAGCATGTATCATTATCTGAAGAATTGCAGATGGAAAATTCGCATCTCAGAGGCGTTAACATCTACGTCCTTTCAGGTGCAAATGAAACATTTAGAAAAAAATATATTAATGACCGCAGAAAATTCTTCAACCCAATAGAAAGCATCAACCTGGCCAGGGCAAAAAATAAATTGAATTGGATACGGTTATTTTAAGGGGATTGTAAACCAGAAACTGCTTCCATCTCCTAACTTACTGTCTACACCCATTTTACCTCCATGTCTTTTTATAATTTCAGAAGAGATGTAGAGGCCCAGCCCCAGGCCGGAATATGCCCTGCCATTGTAACTTGCCCTGTAATACCGGTCGAATAAATATGGCTGTACTTCCGCATCAATACCATCACCAAAATCCCTGACGGTAACTTTAGCATGATCTTCAACCCTTTCTACGATTAACTGAATTTCAGAAGAATCGGATGCATATTTTATCGCGTTATTGACCAGGTTTACCATAACCTGATCAATTCTATGCTCATCGGCAAAAACTTCTAAATCCAGATCACCCTTAATAACCAGTTCATATTGACCAGCCACCCGAACATGGTTACAACACACAGCAAACAGCTCTGACATTTTAAAAGTTGTTTTTTCCAATTGAAGCTGACCTTCGCTAATTCTATTTAAATTTAGAAGTTCATTAACCAAAGCGTTAATCTTTTCCATGCTTTTACACGATTGCTCAATCAATTTAGGTAGCATTTCATGCGAAGGATTATCCTTCAATTTCAAGAGCATTTGCAGGCTGGCCCTTAAACTGGTGATTGGTGTTTTCAATTCATGGCTTGCAATACTGAGAAAATCATCCTTCTGGCGTTCATAATTTTTACGGGTGGTAATATCTACACTTACGCCCGTAAGATGTGTAGCGTTACCATCTGCATGATAGATCAACATGCCAGAATCATTGATCCAGTGCAGCGTTTCGTCTGGCCACTTTACGAGATATTCTGAGTGATATTCAGATCGGTTAGCAACCACATCTTCCATCAAACCCTTAATGTAATCCCGATATTCCGGAACAACAATCTCCATAAGCTTAGCAAAATCAAACGTATCATCGTCGCTCAGCCCGAAATTACTTTTACACTGTGCTGAACAGGTAACAATACCCGTTGCTATCTCCATGGAATATGAACCCAGCCTGCCTAACTGTAGCGCAATCTCCAATTGGTTGTTAAGCATTTTCTGCTCATCGCGTGCCTTTACCCTGTCGGTGATATCATTGGCAATAACAATGATAGAATGAGTCTCACTATTTTCATTTTTTAGAGGCTCATAAATAAAATCAAGATAACGGTCTTCTAAGACCCCCTCAATTGCCATTTGCACTACTATTTCCTTTTCGGTATAGCTCTTTCCGGTGGTAAGAATATTATGGAGTATTGCTAAAAAGGGTTGGGTATTTAACTGTGGTAAGGCCATTTCTACCGACATACCAATGATGTCTTTTGTTTTACCCCAAACGCTGAGCATCATATCATTGGCAACTTCAATGGTTAGCTGCCTCCCATTTAATATACCAATTGCGATTGGTGCTTTCTTGATGAAAGATTTAAATCTGAGTTCGCTTTTACTCAGGTTACTGTTTAATACAATACTTTGTTCATAAGATTTATTTAAATCCTCATTTGCAGTATGTAGTTTTTCGTTAGTTGCTTCAAGTTCTTCATTGGTAGTCGCAAGTTCCTCTATTGTGGCCTTGAGTTCGAGTTGAGCATCGGTTAAAGCGGTATTGGATGTCGTCAGCTCATCTATGGTATCCAATGCCGATCTTCTTAATTCAATCTGATCCATAGCGGTACTGGCTAATCCTGCAAGAATTTGCCGCTCAGCTGGTGTAAACACCCTGGGATTTTTATCTATAATGCAAAGTGTACCAATCAAAAATCCATCATTGGTAATTAAAGGCGCGCCGGCATAAAACCTCAGGCCAAAATCGCCAACCACATTAGGATTAGCCATTAAACAAGGTTCTTTTAAGGCATCTTCAAAAACAGTTACTTCCTTATCCAATACCGCTAGTGCACACAGGCTTTTACCTCTGTTTGCTTCTTTAGCCTTCCCCATCCCTACATTAGCTTTAAAAAACACAGCTTCTGCATCTACCAGGGAGAGCAGCGAGACAGGAACGTTAAAAATCTGGGTAGCAAGTTTGGCGATTCCATCGAAGCTATCTTCTGATGGTGTATCGGATATTTTGTAACGATTAAGCGCATTTAATCTTTCGGCATCATTTTCGGGCACGATGTTGATGCCAAAGGTATTTTCAATCATTCTCTATGCAGTAACAGCCGAAGGAAAGATATGTTTGAGGTTAAATAGCGTATAAATACGATCACAAAAGTATTTTATACATAGCGTTATCTATTAATTCAAATACGTAGATTAAAGGTTTTTTTCGTTACTCCTCAATAAGTTACGCTAAAGCCTTTTAGCTAATGTTCAGCACCTGCGTGCTTCTTCGCAATTTCGCTTGAGTTTTTTGCATGGTTAATTTCCCTTACTCCTTCAGTTTTAGCAATTATTACATAAATACTTGCTGTTGAAGGCAAAGAAACGGCATGATATTGTTGTCAAATTTATTTCCTGTTCGTTAAGCAACTTCCAAAACTTCAGGTTGCTACGTAGTTTTTATCGCACTGACAGGTTTTTCATTTTATTTGAGTTTCAAACAAATTATATATTTTGTAAACAAAACATTTGTAAACTTTTTTTTGTTTACAACTGAATTGTTTACAAAAACCGAAACATTTTCCCTGTAAACTTTTTTTTGTTTACAAACGAATTGTTTACAAAGACCGAAACGTTTTTCTTGTAAACTTTTTTTTGTTCCGCTCAAAAAATTTCGATTTTCTTATTCAAATCATTTAGGATCGAGTAGCTTAGAAAAATCCAACCATAAAAAAAGCAACACTGATAGGTATTGCTTCTTAAATTGCGATTAAGCCTTTTCGTTTACTGGCGCCGGAACCGACTCTTCTGCCTGCCCCTGCTTAAATTCTTTAATCCCTTTGCCTAAGCCTTTCATTAGTTCAGGGATTTAATCTAGTGGTTGGTGTCTCACCAACCATCACAAGCTTCATCTTACTAATAAGTTAATCAAGAATTTATAAACACGATTTTTCTATTGGTGAGACCATCAACTCATTAGCATAAAGTTGTCAAAGCTTAGAAAAATCCAGCCATAAAAAAAAGCAACACTGATAGGTGTTGCTTCTTAAATTGCTATTAAGCCTTTTCGTTTACTGGCGCCGGAGCCGGCTCTTCTGCCTGCCCCTGCTTAAATTCTTTAATCCCTTTGCCTAAGCCTTTCATTAGTTCAGGGATTTTTTTCCCTCCGAACAATAATAATATGGCAACGCCGAGGATGATCATTTCCGGTCCACCCAATAATGCGGCAATTGTGAAATCTTTCATAGGTTCTATGTTTTTGGTAATAACATATACGCAGGAAATTTACTTTAGGTTTTTCAATTGCATTTTAAATTGCAAACCAAATGAAGCCATCCTTCAACAAACCTTAATAAGGTCCTTACCAGGTTTTATATAAATCTTTGAAAAAGATCGTTATAGCTATAATCGTAATTTTGTATGTTTGATTCAGACACAAAATTTAACCCTTAAAACCATTTAAAAAAAATGAACATTAAAAACATTTTATTCACCACCCTCATCGCGTTATCTACCTTAACTATTTATTCTTGCAAAACAAAAAAACTGGTAGCCAAGCCAGATCCAGCTCCTGTGGCTAAACCGGCACCACCTGCGGAAGCGAAAAAACCAGAACCTGTACCCGAGAAAGAAGCTGAACCAGCACCAACTGATAAGCCTAATTTTAACCTTGATAATATTCAATTTGAATTTAACTCTTTCGTACTTAAAACGGCCTCGTTTTCTATTTTAGATCAAGCGGTGGCAGAAATGAAAAAATCGCCGTCCACTAAGTTTGTTTTACATGGCCACTCATCGGCAGAAGGAACGCCAGAACACAACATGCAATTATCGGTTGATAGAGCAAACGCCGTAAAATCTTATTTCATTAATGCTGGCCTAAGTGCCGATAATTTCACCGTTGTTGGTCATGGGGAAAAAGAACCTATCAGCACCAATAATAACGAAGAAGGAAGAACTTTAAACAGAAGAACGGAGATTAAACTTAAAAATTAATCTGCTTCGGCTTACAAGCTAAAATAACCTGAACATCCAATAAGTATTCTGAAAACGAAAGTGATCAGCTTAACTTATTGGATGTTTTTTTTGGCATTTTGTTCATTGTTATTATTTCTTTGTTTTTGTAACAAGTTTGTATAAATTCAATAAATATATACTGCGCTCCAATGAACATTGAAAACCAAGCTATGCACCCGATTTTAATCAGAAACAATGTTAAAATTCTTGGAGAAGGCATCCAGGTAATTGTTTTCGCACATGGCTTCGGTTGTGCTCAAACCACCTGGAAATACATTACTGATGCCTTTCTCAAAGACTACAAAGTAATATTATTTGATTACGTTGGTTCTGGCAATTCAGATATTAGCCAATATAATTACCATAAATATGCAACGTTAGATGGCTATGCCTGTGATGTAATCGATATTATAGAAGCGCTAAATCTTAAAGAAATCATTTTTGTGGGCCATTCGGTAAGCAGCATGATCGGGATGTTAGCAGCTGTGCAAAAACCAGAGGCATTTAAAAAACTAATATTTATTGGTCCGTCTCCGAAATACATGAATGATTGTGAATACATCGGCGGTTTTGAAGCAGGAGATATTGAAACTATTTTAAATCACATAGCAGAAGATTATTCAGGTTGGGCAAAAGCAATAGCGCCAGCCATTATGGATAGCCCCCATAAACCACAGCTGACTACTTTTTTACAGGAATGCCTGGAAGAAACCAATCCAAGTATTGCTCTCGCATTTGCAATGGCTACATTCAAATCAGATTATAGAGAAAAATTAAAAGAATTATCCGTTCCCAGCCTAACATTGGCCACTAATAATGATATGATGGCTCCCCCCGATGTTGTCAGATACATAGAAAAATACACACCCGATAATTTTTTAGTGGTGATGAAAGCCACGGGCCACTTTCCACATATTAGTGAGCCTGAGGAAACAATTATGGAGATTAAAAACTTTATTTCAAATATAACGGTGAGGGAAAAGATTGCGGAGATAAATAAGTAGTCCAAAAGAATTAAGCGTTTTAAAAATGCTTATGTTTTCATTTTCGCCTTTTCAATAATTTCGACTACGTTTTTTACCCTGAACACCAAACTCCTAAAGTGGTAAATCTCCATGTTCATTGTTTTAAGGTTGTTCGTTAAACTCCTAATAAAAATTGTGGATAAGTTACAATGGGTATCAACCTTAGATGTACCATTTTCCACTTGTACGTGCGGTTTCAATGCCAGCAGATTTCCATTAATTAACTGATAAGAACTTCTCCGTACGAGTAATTACGCTACAGAATTCCAGTTAGGGCTTCAATTGCGGTGTAAACGGTTCCTGCGGCAATGTGCTGGCCTATAAACGCTAGCGCTATCTGCTTCTCATTCTCCAATGAGATTCAATGATCACTCACCTTTTAGTAATGCCTCACTATACTGCTAATCATATTGTTAACGAATCAGGTAATTCATTGTATTATTTAATGAGTTTAAAACTAACATTCCGCAGAATGAATAAGCGAACAGCATAATAATGAACAAAATGAATAAATCGTTCATTCTTAAAAACCAATCTAAATTTAAACGCGTATATAAGGCCATTCATCTATAGTATGCCTTTACAACGTTTCTGGCTATACCTTAGCAGAATGTTGAATAAATTAATAAAACACAAAACAACACACACATGAACACCCTTAAGAAAATTTCTATTTTTTCATTAATAATTTTATCTGCTTACACCAGTAATGCACAAAATGGCATGAAAGAACCTTTTGATTATACGCTAAAAAATGGTATGAAGATCATTGTTTCAGAAAACAGTAAATCAACTGGTGCATTTTCCAGCTTTACTTTAGATACTAAAGCTTTTCATGCTAAAAAAGATGGTATCGTAGAATTATTGAACGCGGTATTAAACGAAAACGTTACTGAAAACGAACACATTTTATTTAGAGATAACGGCGGAAAACTTTCTACTAATAACGCTAATTTAGAAAATGGACTGACAGAAATGGGGGCTTTAATTCAAAATGCAACCATCAACGAGAAAACGTTTAATAACGGTAAAGCAAAATTATTGACCAGCCTGAAAATGCAGGACTATGATTTTGATCAAACGGTTAATGAGCGTTCGGTTATGGCTTTAACGCTTGCTGATGTGCAGGCATTTTATAGAGAAATTTCACCAGAAAAAACTTATTTAACTGTTGCCGGAGCTGTAGAATTAGAAACAGCGAAAGCAGCTGTAAAAAAAGCGTTTGGAAACTGGAAAAAATCCGTAAAGCCAGAAGCAATTACAGAAGCGAAGTAATTTAATCTATCTCAAAAAACTCCCTGATTAGCTTCAGGGAGTTTTTTTATGCGCAAAATGTTACAGGATTTTCCTTTAGTGAAGATTTAAATGCCCAAACATTCAATATCTTAGCAAATCAATCCACATTACATGAAAAAGACCTCTATAATACTACTTCTTTCACTACTAATTACCTCAGCTTATAGCCAAACCACTATAAACCGCCATGCTGATATAGACAAAATGGTTAAATTGGTAAGCCAGGATTCCTTAAAAAATTACATTTCAAAAATGGTCGCCTTTGGAACCAGAAATACTTTAAGCGACATTAAAAGTAAAACCAAAGGCATTGGCGCTGCCAGAAATTGGGTGGTGAGTAAGTTTACTCAATTTGCAAAACAAAGTGATGGCAGGCTCACAGCCTATTTAGATACCACCACATTTAAGCCTGATGGAAAACGAGTTGACCAACCAACTTTATTGGGAAATGCCGTTGCCGTACTAAAGGGAACTGATGCAAACGATAAAAGGGTTTATGTAGTAAGCGGACACTTAGATAGCCGTGTAACTGATGTAATGAACAGAACGAGTGCTGCCCCTGGCGCGAATGACGATGGTAGTGGCGTTGCGGGTGTAATTGAAGCAGCCAGGATTATGAGTCAGTATAAATTTTCAGCAACAATCATATTTGTTGCCGTTAGTGGCGAAGAACAATCATTGTTAGGATCTGGCTTTATGGCTGCAAAAGCGAAGCAAGAAGGCTGGAATGTTGATGCCATGCTAAATAATGATATGATTGGCAGTAACAACAGCAGTGAAACGCAAATTATCGACAATACTAGACTAAGGGTCTTCAGTGAAGGGCTTCCTGCTTATGAGTTAGATAAAAATGCAAAAAGCATCAGGCAGTTCGGACTGGAAAATGATGGCAAAAGCCGCCAGTTAGCACGCTATGTTAAAGAAATTGGTGAGCGCTATGTCGATCAGCTGGAGGTGAAATTAATTTACAGAAACGACCGGTTTTTACGTGGTGGCGACCATACGCCTTTCGTAGAAAATGGTTTTACGGCAGTGAGAATTACGGAGATGAACGAAAACTTCGAACACCAACATCAGGATCTTAGAACAGAAAACAGCATCCGGTATGGTGATTTACAAGAATTTATGGATTTTGAGTACCTCAGGAAAAACACTGGCGTTAACATTGCCGTTTTAGCCAACCTGGCTAAAGCACCATCAGCACCAACCGATGTAAAAATAGACGTAAAAAACCTAAGCAACTCATCTTTATTATACTGGAAAGCGCCTGCAAACGGAACTGTAAAGGGCTATTATGTACTCATCCGGGAAACCAGCAGTCCGGTTTGGGAAAAGAAAATTTTCACTACCGCCAAAACATTAACAATCCCGTACACTAAAGACAATTACCTGTTTGCCGTTCAAAGCGTAGGGAGCGAAGACAATGAGAGTTTAGCTGTTGTTCCGGGAATCGGCCGCTAGTAAAAACGCTAGTTTTTTTCATTGTTTAATCTCAAATTAGCAGCATGAAATTTAAGCCTTTAGCATTTATCATAAGTATTGCCATTACCTTATCTATCGGAGCATTGGGTGGCCTGGCAACGGCTCAATCTGTAAAAACCTGGTATCCTACTTTAAATAAACCATCGTTTAATCCGCCGAACTGGTTGTTTGGTCCGGTTTGGACGAGCCTCTATATTTTAATCGGAATTGCCGCCTATCTAGTTTGGATGAAAAGGGATAAGATTGTTCATCTGCCAAGAACAGTGGCCATCTATTTTATTCAGCTGATTTTAAATTTAGGTTGGTCTTTTATCTTCTTTTACCTCCATGAAATTGGTTTTGCCCTGGCAGAAATTCTAATGCTCCTTGCGGTAATCATTTTAAACGCTGTGATGTTCTATAGAATAGACAAATGGGCTGGTTTAATCTTTATTCCTTACATTTTATGGGTAAGTTTTGCATCATTTTTAACTTATAACATCTTCATATTGAATTAATTTTAAAAGAAAACCTTATTTTAGGGGAGTGGTAGCTTTTAAAAGATTTATGCTGTTCCTCTTCGTACTGTGCTATACCCAATTGCATGCGCAAAAGGTGGGCTTGGTTTTTAGTGGCGGTGGCGCAAAAGGCTTAGCGCATATTGGAACATTAAAAGCACTTGAGGAGAACCACATCCCGATAGATTATATCACCGGAACATCAATGGGTGGTATTGTTGGTGCCATGTATGCGTCAGGCTATTCACCCTTAGAAATAGAAAAAATAGCATTAAGTGATGAATTTCAAAATTGGATAAACGGCCGCTATACCAGTGATTATACGTATTACTTTCAAAAAAAAGCACCAAATGCCTCTATGCTCACGGCAAAAGTGGCTATAGATACCGGTTTTCATTTTAACTTCCGATCCAACCTCATTAATGATATCCCTTTAAATTTTGCATTTTTAGAACTATTTTCTCAGGCATCTGCCGTATCTAAAGATGATTTTAACCACCTGTTTGTGCCCTACAGGTGTATGGTGGCTGATGTGCTTTCGCAAAAAAGCATTACCGTAAGTAAAGGCAGTTTAGCAGAAGCCGTTCGCGCTACCATGACGGTCCCTATCGTATATCGCCCTATTAAACTGGATGGAAAATATGTTTTTGATGGAGGCCTGTACAATAACTTTCCTGCAGATGTGATGGAAAAAGAGTTTAAACCAGATTTCGTGATCGGGGCCAATGTCTCTTCCAAAACCTATAACGAATATCCAAAAAACTCCGACGACCGGCTCATGAACCGCTTTCTGGTATACATGTTCTTATCAAAATCAGACTCCACAATGATCGGTAAAAACGGTGTTTACATTCAACCGAAACTGGGAGAATACAGCGTAACCAACTTCAGCCCGGTGGAAGAGTTAATTAAAAAAGGTTATGATGCCACCATCGCAGACATGCCCAGAATAAAAGAACTGATTAAAAGGCGGGTTAGCGATGAGGATCTGGCACAGAAAAGAGCGAAATTTAATTCCCGAAAACCAGATTTCAAGTTTAGTAATGTCTCGGTTTCGGGCGTAAATAACCAGCAGAAAAAATATATCGAAAGGTTATTTAAGAGTGATCAGACTACTTTTAATCTGAAAGACATTAAACGCGGTTACTATAAGCTCGTTGCTGATCAGACTTTCGAAACCGTTTATCCAAAAATTTCTTATCAGGCCGCAACCGATAGTTATACTTTTGAAGTGGTTGCCCAGCCCAAGAAGAGTTTTAAGCTAGAATTGGGTGGTAATATTTCTACCCGCCCCATTAGCAATGTATTTTTAGGTGCAGAATATAATTACCTTAACCGCAAAGCCTATACTTTTGGCACCAGTTTTTATTCTGGTCGTTTTTACGAATCTGTTCAACTCAATGGCCGGGTAGATTATCCAACAAAACTCCCCTTGTTTTTGGCTGCAGAACTCACCTACAATCACTGGAATTATTATAATACAAGTCAGATTTTTATCGAAAATCCACGGCCAATTTACATCGAACAATCCGACAGAAAAATCGACTTAATGATGGGTGTGCCATTAAATTACAACACCAAAATTGTACTGCATTCTACATTCATCAACAATAATGACCGTTATAGTCCGAACAATACATTTGCGGTAGGTGATTTATTCGATCAAACCATTTTTAATGGCTTTAGAGGATCGCTAAACCTTGAAAAGAATTCGCTAAACCGTAAACAGTATGCCACTAACGGACAAAATTTTTCGCTTAGCTTTAATTATACCACGGGTAGAGAAAACTATAATCCGGGCAATATATTTCGTAATACGCCAGGCTATATCGAACCGGATGCTATAAGCAGATTACATCATTGGGGCAGTATTAAGATCACCCAGGAAAATTACTTTCTTCACTTGAAAAAATATACGCTTGGCTACATCATCGAAGGTGTTATTTCCAACCAGCCCCTATTTAACAATTATTATTCAACGCTGCTGGTTTCTCCGGCCTTCTACCCGCTTCAGGATAGCCGCTCCCTCTTCCTCGATAAATTCCGGGCATCAACCTATGCCGCCGGGGGATTGAAAAATATTTACAATCTTAAAAAGAATCTCGATTTTAGAGGCGAGGCCTATTTATTCCTGCCCCACAAAGAATTTGAACGCGCTGGTTTACAAGACATCACCTATGCAAAAGCCGTTACCAAAATTCGCTATGCAGCAACAGCTGGCCTAGTTTACCATACCCCGCTCGGCCCGGTGAGTTTAAGTTATAATTTATATAATGATGCCATTAAAAGAAATGGCGTATTATTGCACATCGGTTATTTAATTTACAATAAACGTTCTATCGAATGAAACACCTTATCCTATTTTGCTCGCTCTGCTTAATTACATTTTTTAGCGCAGCCCAAACTGCAAGCATCAACAATTTCCTGGTCAAGGAAAATCTGATTAAAAACAATAAATTAGCTATCATAGCTGCCGATTCGCTGAATGTTCCCAATGAAAATATTAACGGAACATATACTTTTAGTGTAAGCGGTTTTACCCAAGTACTTAAATTTAACGATGGGATAGCAGTATTGCCATTACCGGTAGATAAATCTACCTTTGTTTACATTAAACACCAAAATGACTCTGGTACGCACAGCAAACTCGTTTATGTGTACAAAAAAGAAAATGATTTAAACCCTTATACCATTAATAGCTTGTGGCTGTTCATCATTCCAATTGCTCTTGTTGTTATAGCGTTTGCATTCAGGAAGCTGATTATTTTTGTTGTCATTGCATTTTTGGTGTTCGTGTATTTTAACCATAGCGCAGGTTTAAATCTTTCTACTTTTTTTGAGAGTATATTTGATGGTTTAAAAAATCTCGTCTGAAGCTGCTTAAAATTTTAATCTATCAACTTGCGAAATTTCAAAAGCCTGTGTGTGAATAATTTCGCAGGTTTTGATAACAATACCATAAAACTTCGGAATTATTTCCAATGACAAAGGCCACCAAAACTTCGCAAGTTTATCCTCATCCCTAGAATTTAGAATTATCTGAGTTCTGACAAATTCCCTTAATATTCATTAAATATGCGCGTAGCTGTTATAGATCTGGGCACAAATACTTTTCATTTATTAATTGCTGAGATAAGTAATCAACAATATGAGGTACTTTATAAAACAAATGTTCCGGTAAAACTGGGCGAAGGCAGAATAAATGATAATATCATCATTCCAGAAGCGTTCGAGCGGGGAATCAATTGCCTTAAAACTTTTAAGGAAACAGCGTTAAGCTTTCAGGTAGAACATATAAAAGCCACGGCAACTTCTGCCGTTCGCAGCGCTGATAATGGAAAAGATTTTGTTGAGGCTGTGAAAGCGCAGGCAGAAATGGAGATCGAAATTTTATCAGGCGAGGAAGAGGCTGCATTTATTTATGAAGGCGTAAAGTTGAGTGGTGCTATCGAAGATTTATGCTTAATTATGGATATTGGTGGTGGAAGTGTAGAATTTATCCTTTGTGATACAGAAAAGCTTATCTGGAAAAAAAGTTATAATATTGGCGCAGCACGGTTAATGCAACGCTTTTTTAAATCTGATCCTATTTCTGATCAGGATAAAAATAATATCCTGGCACACATTCAAGAAGCGCTAAAAGACTTGTTTGCTATTTGTGAACAACATCAACCAAAAACATTAATCGGATCAGCAGGCGCCTTTGAAACCTTCGCAGAGTTAGTGAGCGTGGCTAAAAATGAGACGATAGACCTATCCGAGATTAAATCTTATCTTTTCAACTTCGATGAATACATCGGACTTTCTATCAAACTCATCAATTCCACACACCAGCAAAGGGTACAAATGCCAGGTATTATCCCACTAAGGGTAGATTTGATTGTGATTGCAGCGCTCATCACGAATTTTGTTTTAGGCAGACTTAAGATCAATCAACTCCGGCTCTCTACTTATGATTTAAAGATGGGATTAATTGCCAAACAGTTATTCATCAGTTAATTTTTAGCCGGGATGATCATTTTCCCCATAATGATCGGGGCACTTTGTAACGTTAGATTATTTTGCTTAACCTTATTGTAATCAAGCGTCATTGTTGCTGTAAAGCGTGCACTCTCCACAGAAAGCACATTGCTTTTAAGATCCAAACCATATTTAAAAATGAATTCATATCTACCATGTTCATCTGTTATTGCATGGTATTTGGTGTTTAGAATAACCAGACGAATTCCTGAAACCGGCTTTTTATCTGGGCCTAAAATCAATCCCGAAACCCTGGTTACCGTATTTGGCTTTTTATCGTCCCTTCTACCAGTAGGCTGGGTTGTAATTTCCGTAGACACCCTCGGAATGGCGGCACTAGCGTCCTGAGCAAATATTGCTGCGCCAATGGCCAGTACGCCTAAGTACTTCATCCAGTTTCTATTGGCAGGCTTAACTAACAAATAATAATTTAACTGATTGAGCTGTGTAACCGTTAAACGACCACAAACCGGAGTGCTTGCTCGGGTTAATACAGAAAGAATTTCAGCGTTGTTGTAATTCGTAAAGTCGATCACGTTTTTATTGCAGGTTCGACAGAAATTGAAGCCCGCACCTTTTTCCATTTCTTCCCAGTTTTGAGTGCAAGGTTCGCTAATGGTAACTTGTGTTTGTGAATTTTTCATCATGTTGGATTTGCTTAGATGATGAAAAAGAATTTAGGATTCCATAAGTAGTTGCCATTTTAAATCTAAGTATATTACTGCTGTTGCTGTTTTGGATATTTTAAAAATTCAGCCTCATTGTATAATACGCTATTAATATTCATATATTTCGTTGAATATACAATAGGGACTTCCTGATTTAGATAAAACTTTTCAAACTCAGTTTTTGATAACTCTACTTTTAACCTGTGCTTTACGCCAGTTGTATCCGTAAATTCTACAGATATGTTACTGAGATCAATACTACGACCAGCCAAAGAGCTACCATCAACAATTTTTGCCATTACGATCACTCCATTTTTTTCTAATTCCTGAGATTCTCTATTAACTTCTACCCAAAGGATTAAGATCGCATTTCCAAAAAGTGAAACTAACAATATAATCATTAGAAATATTCCTTGAAACGGTCTTTCTTTAACTTTTCCATTCTCATCATATTTATCAAATAAGAAAAATATACCAGAAAAAAAAACGAATATACAAACTGTAATGCTGATGGCTCCAGTAATGGCTAGAAGCATTGTTGCTGATTGATAGGTACCGATTGGAATCGCAAAGTAAAAAATGTAGATTAATAATAAACATGCTATTCCCCAAATAGTAAGTTTTCTAAATATTGTCTTATTATCAACCATTTTGAGCGTCATTTTATTTAAGCATTATCTATCATAATATTACTATTATTTATGTGTTTTGAAATATCTAATATTCAGATAACTTTAAAAGTTCACCATACAACTTTTCTGTAGGCAAACCCATAACATTGGTATATGACCCTTCGATGCGCTGCACCACAACCAATCCCCACCAATCTTGCACACCGTAACTGCCTGCTTTATCATAAGGTTGGTAATGATCGATATAAAAATCTATTTCTTCGCTGGTAACCGGTTTACAGTAAACTTCAGTTCGATCATAGAAAGAATGAGTTTTATCCCCTTTCACTAAAGTTACACCTGTATATACTTCATGTCTGCTGCCAGACAACTTCGCCAGCATTTCCTGTGCATGCTCCCGACTGGATGGTTTACCAAGAATTTCCCCATTGAGCGCCACAATGGTATCTGCAGTGATGACAATTTCATCGCCAGCTTCAAAAGCTCTTGCTTTTTGCTCTGAAATATAAACCGCAATTTCAGCTGGATCTAAGCCCTCAGGATAACTTTCATCTACATCTTTAAGCAATACCTCAAAGTCTAGTCCCATTAAGGTTAAAAGTTCTTGTCTGCGGGGAGATTTTGATGCCAGGATAATCTTTGGAAAAGTAATAGCCATAAGTAATTTTTCGCTAAAATAAGAAAAGCGACTTTAAAGACGCTTTTCCTATTCAATGTTTTTTATCTTATTAGTTACTGCCACCGCCCTGCATGCGTTTTTGCATTTCAGCGCGCTGCTCTTTCTGCCAAACTTCGTAAGTTTTTTTCTGATCATCATTTAATACCGCAGAAACTTTAGCATCTCCATCAGCACGGAATTTCTGAATTTTTTCTCTCATGGCGTCACGATCCCCGCCTTGCATTTCCTCACGCATCTTTTTCATAGATTCTGCCTGTTCGGTAAATACAGCCACTAACTTCGTCTTCTGGTCATCTGAAAGTTTTAGTTTTTCATCAAGCTGCTTAACGCGCTCTTCAGGTTTCATCATCATACCCCTTCCACCACCTTGTTGTGCCTGAGCGAAACCAGCTATCCCTAGCATTAATCCGCAGATCATCAGTAATTTTTTCATGTTGTTGTTTTTATTTGATGTTTGAAATGGTTGGAGTAGGTGAAAGAAACAAAGTTTAATCACAATATGTAACGTAGCCGTTGCAAATGAAAATAATGATGTATATGCTGATATCCGGTTTTAAGAAACCATAAACTGTTTGACAACAGCGATTAGATGGAGTATGAGACAAAGACTGCGAACAGATATGGACTACTAATGAACGAATGACCAATGAACCAACCTACTTACCAGAATCGGCAGCGTTCGGATTTTCATCGTGCCATCTCCCCTGCACTTTCATTACTTTTTCAATAATATCACGAACGGCAGTTTTGCCGCCACTGTACGGAGATATAAATGTAGAAATGGCTTTGATTTCTTCTACTGCATCGGCAGGGCAAGTTGGAAGCCCTACCAGTTTCATTACTTTTAGATCCGGAATATCATCACCCATATAGAGTACTTCATCCGCGGTAATGTTTTTGTTCTTGAGGTATTGGTTAAAGATTGAAACCTTATCACCAGCACCCAGGAATACATCGGTTATTCCAAGATTAAGGAAACGCCTGCCCATGGCTATACCATCACCGCCGGAGATAATACAAAGGTTATACCCTCTTTTAACAGCAAGTTGCATCGCATAACCATCTTTGATATTGAAAGTGCGCAGTGATTGTCCGTTATCAGTTACCTGTACAGAACCATCGGTTAATACGCCGTCCACATCAAAAATGAACGTAGTAATTTCCTTAAGCTTTTGGAGAAACATTTGCGCGTATGACGTTAGGTTTTAGGTGTTCGGAACCGACTCAAGACTAAGGACTCCGAACTCAGAACTTAATTACTGATTATCTCTCCATTCGTAAACCCAGGCAGATTGAATTTGCTCCAAATGGCCTTCACTACTTTCTTCACGGGTACCTTTAAAATTTGGAAGTTCTAAAACCCATTCTAAAAGCTCGGTGAAACGAACCCGGTAGATTTTAGCTTCAGTAAAGTCATCGCCAAATTTCTCATACAAAGACATCGCAATGTCTTCATAATCGTTCCAGTAAAAAGGCAATGCAAATTTATCGTTGTTCATGTTGTTGTAAAGTTAAAGGTTGAAAGTTACGGATTGCGGGTTAAAAGTTCAGGGTTGCCGGTTATGAGTTAAAAGTTACAGGTCTGGAGTACTAGTCTATAGCATCATGATTATCGAAATAATTCTGCAGACTAAAGACTTTTTGACTAAAGACTAATCTAATGTCCCATAAAACCAGACTGATCTGGAATAGTTACTTCGATATCGCCATTAATGACAACGCATTGGCAACCGAGGCGGGAAGTAATTCTAGGACGGACAGCTCTATCGATAAAATCTTCTTCTTTATCGGAGATTTCCTCCAGATTATCCATTCCTTTAGTAACGTATACATGGCAGGTACTGCAGCCACAAACGCCACCACAGTTGTGTTGAAGATCAATTCCGTTATCCAGACAAACATCTAAAACAGATTCTCCGGCAGCAATGGGTAACTCTAAAGATTCGTGATCGGCCTCTTCAAAATTTATTTTTAGTTTAAAAATGCTCATAATTGTGTTTGCAAAAGTAATAAGCTAAAGCGGTAAATATGCTATTTCGACATTAATTTTATGCTGTCACTTAAATTTTTATAAATATTCTGTAGTTCGGGCATGTTATTTAACATGCTAAAATGCTTACTTAAAGTCGTTTCATCTGCTCGTATTGCCGGCCCCGTTTGTACATTTTCGGGTAAATTTGTCATCACCTTATCTGCGGTTTCTTTAATTAACGGCCTGATGATCTCAAAATCAAGTTCATGCTGTTTAAGGAATTGATTTGCCAAAGCATAAAGATGATTCGGGAAATTACAGGCAAAAACTGCCGCCAAGTGCAATGCCTTTCTTTTACTTCCTTCTACGGGATAAACCCGCGTGCTCAATTTAGCAGCCAGATTCTGTAAAATACTTAATTGTATTTCATCAGTGGCTTCAATGCACAATGGAATCTCATCGAAAGAAACTCCCTTAGTTTTAGAAAAGGTTTGCACAGGATAAAGAACTCCTGCATGTTTTACCTGAGATGATAAGGCACTAATATCAGTTGTTCCGGAGGTGTGCAAAACAAGACCGTTCACAGATCTCAATTGATCTCCAATACTTTCTATTGCATCATCTTTAACAGCGATGACATATAAATCGGCATTGCCCTTTACGTGAGTCAAAACATTAATCGGCTCTCCACCTACCAAATCAGTTAATGATCTTGCATGGTTTAGATTCTGACTATAAACCTGCATAATTTCCTCGCCTTTGGCTACTAAAGCCTGAGCCAGATGTGTGGCAACATTACCAGAACCTAATAGAACAATCTTCATTATTATGCGATTTTCGCCTCTTTTCTTCTTCTGAAAATAGAAAGTATGAAACCAACCACCATTACGATCGTTCCGGCCCAATATAAATTGATAAATGGAAATTCTATCGCTTTAAAAACAACCCAATCCTTCGCTTGCTGTGGTTTTTCGAAAATCTGTAATTCTACTTTCTTCTCGTCTGGCAAAACCTTAGAGAAACGGAATTTAAGATCTAACTCTTCTACTTTACGGGCGAAATCAAATGTATTGTTTCCTTTAATTAAGAACATTGGCTCCGCATTATAAATTTTACCAGCCGAATTAATTTCTAAAGGTAAACCCACTGCATAATCGCCTTGTGCTAAAACTAAGTCTTTCGCTACCGGCTTATTGTTAAGCGCTTTTACCGTAACTACGCCACTCGAAGTATGAATGGTATCACCTGCAGAAACTTTAACAATTCTGGGAGCTTTGTAATTTTCATCGTCAGAATGACCTTCGTGATCGCCATGACTTTCTTGCTTAATCGCCGCACTGGTGATGTGGGTATAAACATCATAAGTTAAATAATGCTTGGTATCTGGCGAAGCAATCAGTCCCATCTTCTCATTATCCTGAACATGAGGATGTAAGTTGAAATCTTCTTTAACTTTTCCTGTTTCTTTATCTAAAACCTTAAAATTTAGCGTATAAATGGTATTAGGAGCCTCAGTAGTATCACTTACATATGTTACTGTATACTTGCCCATTTCTTTAGGCTCGTTTTTGTATAACATGATGTTCTCTCCAGGTTTTTCTGTTTTTTCAAAATCCTTTACCGGAATAAAATTATTGGCATTAATAGATATTGGTTTATTTGTGGCTGCAGAAATTAAAGCGCCCAAAATCAAAAAGGCAAAACCAATGTGGGCAACTGCAGAACCAGCTAATTTAGCTTTACCACCAAATGCCTGATATAAAATTGCGGCGTTTGATAATATTGCAAACACACAACTGAAGGTAATTAAGATATACATGGTATTGGTATATATATCTGCTACCCAAACCAAACCTGCTGTTAATACCAATGCAAACAAGATTGCAGATACTAAACTGCTGTAGAACTTACGGGGATCGGTACGTTTGTATTTTAAATATTGTGAAAAACCAGAAATCAAAGTAATTAAAACGGCAAATGGAGCCTGCCATTGATTGTAATATTTTACGGCATCAATTGGCGGAGAGAAATTTGTTCCAAAAGCCTTATTGAATACGGGAACTGATGTAGAGAAAATAACCTGTATACAGGCAACAGTTACCACTAAGGCACCGATAAACATCCAGAATTCTCTTGAATAGGTTTCCTCATCTTTAGTAGTGATGGGTAATTCTTTCCATCGTACCACGATAAGTACTACCGCAATTGCTGCAAATACAACATTATAAAGAATCAGGTGACCAAACATCCCCATATCCGTAAATGAGTGCACGGACGTATCGCCTAAAATTCCGCTTCTGGTTAAGAATGATGCATAAAGCACCAATAAGAAACTTAAGAAAACTAATGCAATTGCTGTGAAATAGGCATGACCGGTATTTTTATAGGCAATCATTACGTGTACGGCACCTATTAAGGTTAACCATGGAATTAATGATGCATTTTCTACCGGATCCCAGGCCCAAAAACCACCGAAATTTAAAGCCTCATAAGCCCAGAATGAACCCATGATGATACCAGTTCCTAAAACCATCACCGCAAAAAGGGTCCATGGCATTGCTGGTTTAATCCATTCTTTATATCTTTTCTGCCACAGTGCAGCAACACCATAAGCAAATGGAACAACCATACTCGCAAAACCTAAGAAAAGAGTTGGCGGGTGAATAACCATCCAATAGTTTTGTAATAATGGATTTAATCCTTTGCCGTCCGTGATAAACTTAAGGTAGTTTTTATAATTTTCTGGATTTGCAAAAACAACAGGTGCCTGTGCTTTTAAATCCATTGCATCTCTTAAAAGTATAAAAGGAGAACTACCAATGCGCTCACCAAGAATTTCTACACCCAGTAGCATTGAAGTCAAAAACACTTGTGAAAAGGCCACAACCGTCATTACCGGGCGCTCCCAGGTTTTTGCTTTCCAGATTAAAAGCGCACCTAAAAAAGATTGCCAGAAAGCCCAAAGCCAGAAACTTCCTTCTTGTCCTTCCCAAAATGCCGATACGATATAGTATACGGGAAGTTGTTTTGAAGAGTGAGATTGAACGTAGTAATATTCAAAATAGTGACCTAAAATTAAATAAAACAGGGTTACACCGATGCCAATAATGGAAGCAAAATTGATAAAAAAACCAATTCTTCCAAGATTTCTCCAGGATTTATCCTGCAGTTCTTTATCACGACTGGCAAAGAAATATGATATGGTTGAAAGTAACGAGGCACTAAACGCCAGCACAATGAAAAACTGCCCGATTTTACCCGGCAACAGGTTCTCGCCTACAAATTGAATATCCATTAAAATTAATTATATTTTTTTTCGCCGTACTTACCAACAGTATCAACCTTGCCATTCTGATTTACTTCAACCAGGTTATCGTTATATTTAGACGGGCATTTCATTAGAATTTTCGAAGCATAAAATTTATCTCCATCCATTTTACCTATCAAAACCAGTTTCTCGGATTTTTCAAAATCCTGAGGCTTGGTCCCATTGTAAACAACCTCTCTGATTTCACCTTTTTCATCTTTCATATGGAAAGCAAAATGATTGGCATCTTTAGCCGCATCATAATACATTCCTTTAGATTTTTCCCAATATCCCATTACATGCTCTTCCTTCTGAGAGCTGGTTGCCTCTTTAAAATTTGAATAAGTATCTGTATTTGCATTTAAGCTAAATAAGATCCCTATAGAAATTGCAATAGTAATTAATCCAATGATTGCACTTTTTTTCATGTTGTGTTGTTGTGGTAAAAGCTGGCAACAAAGATAGAAAAATAGCCTTAGCGAACATTCTTTTACCGTTTTCGTGTCGTTATATTGACAATTAGCTGATTATCGAAAATCATGGCTAAAACGATTAATAAATCAATCGAACACAATACCTCATTTAAAATTTCTTCGATTGTACATGCATCACTAAAAGTGAATGACGAATTACACTCAACAGAAAAAAAAGACGATTTAAAATTTCAGTTAAATGATTAAGTTTGACGATCAGATAATTGTTTTTTTCCCGACTATAATTTGCCCAATTCTACAGATATGAAAGTTAAGCAGTGCTATAAATTCCTTTTCTTTATTCTCCTAATTCCCACTTTATCATCCTGCTTTGAAATTGTAGAAGAAATTAATTTACGCAATGATGGTACCGGGGATGTAGTGCTGACCATTAACCTGAGTCAAAGCAAAACAAAAGTAGCTTCAGTAATGCTTTTGGATAGTGTTCAGGGGTATAAGGTGCCGAGCAAGCAGAAAATCCAGCAGGAACTTGCCGAAGCAGTTGTCTACCTCAAAAAATCTGAAGGGATTTCAAACGTAAAAAGCACCAGCGACTTTAACAATTACATTGCAACCATCAGTTTCACTTTTAAGGATGTATCCAATATCAATAACATTACGAGGAACATCCTGGCCAGGCAAAAAATAAAGGCAACCAATACTTCTTCTTACAGCTTCAATAAAGCTACCAAAACATTCGCCAGAAAGTACCAGGCCATCGGCACGGCCAAATCTGAATTTAATAAATTAAAAAATCAGGATAAAGCCGTCTTCAATGGCGCAATGTATACCAGCATCTACCGGTTCGAATCGCCTGTAACAAATGTAACCAACCCGGCATCAAACCTTTCAAAAACAAAAAAAGCAGTGATGCTGAAAAGCAGTATCACCAATTTAATCAATGGAAAAATTAACGTTTCCAATCAAATACAACTATCGAAATAAAATGAAAAAACTCCTTTTTGCGCTCGCTTTGCTGTTCTCTGGCATTCAAAATTATGCTCAGGATTTGGTAAAGAAAATTCCTTCAAATGCCTTTACCGTTGCCACAATTAAGGGCGACAATGTATTTAAACTCATGTTTGTGAAAGATTTTAACGAATCATTTGTAGGCAAAAAACTATTAACAGAAACCTCTAAATCGCTCGATAAAAATTTCACCAGCATCGAAGACTTCGGAATCAATCTGGAGAAAAACATGTATTATTTTAATCAGTTGAGCGATAGTATTACTTACAATTGCTTCCTGATTCCCCTTAAGGATGCAACCAAATTTGAAAGTTTAATAAATGATAAAGAGAAGAAGTTTACGTTGGACGGCGAAACCAGAACGATGATCATGCCTGACAGCACCAGCTTGATTAAATGGAACAACAACATGATGTATTTCGTAACCGGAAGCATCAAAAGCTCTTTCTTTGCTGATTCTGTAAAGTCTGCAAAATACGGCATTAAAGATCTCCGCTATCAAAGCGATGATGTGCTTACTGATAGCGCTACCACCGTAGTAGATTCAACTTATTCAGCGGAGCCAGTTGTCACAAATCTTCCACCACTCGTTATACCAGAGAAAACTCATAAAACACCAGCAAAGAAAAAAATTGGTGCAAAGAAAAAATCCGGAAAGAAAAAAGCCACGTTAAAAGCCAAAAAAGCGAAACGTATAGAAGAAGTTCAAGCTGTTGAAACAGTAGACTATGCAACGGATTCTGTAGGATCGGCTAATTATACTGACCAGTATGATGGCTATCAAAAAGAAAAAGCAGAACAGGATGCAAAAACTAAGGCATTAACTTATACCTGGATCAGCGAACAGGCAGATAAAATTTTTAATACCAATTACGAATCAATAGAAAACAATAAATCTTACAATGCCAGCCTGGATAAAAGCGCTATAGCGGAGATTTGGGTCTCTAGTTTGCAAGATGTTTACAATTCCATCTCACCAGAATTTGGCAGCTACGGAAAAGCTGGACTTATGAAAGGCTATGGTAGTTTAACTGCTAAATTGTTTATGGATGATAAAAGTTTCCGCATTTCTACAGGCCTGGAATTGGCAAAAGAGCAGGCTGATTCTTACAAAAAGATCATGAACAGGAAGATCAATAAAAAATTCCTGAGTTATGTAAACAGCGATAAAGCCATTGGATTTATGGGTTATGCCATTGATACCAAATCCTATTTAGAAGAGTTTCCAAAGTTGATGCAGCAAACCTATGGCTCTTTCTTGGGTGGCAGAATGGATGAAGAAATTTCTTTGGGTACTGATTTATTCACCCTGTTATTGGATGAAGAAGCAGTTAGCAAGGTGGTTAAAGGTGATGCCTTATTTATCATTAATGGCTTAAATACGCGCGATGTAAGCTATACTACTTATGATTATGACGAAGATTACAACCAAACTGAAGTAACCAAAACCAAAAAAGAAACTTTACCTGATTTCCTTTTCATGTTCTCTTCTGAAGATCAGCGCCTGATGAACAAGTTGATTAAATATGGTATTAATAAAAATCGTGTGAGTGTTGAGGATAATATTTATAAAATTGAGGAAAAGAAAAGTCCGGTTGACATCTATTTCATGATTAAAAACAATATCGTATTTTTCGGTAACTCCCTAACAGAGATGAAAAGTATCAACAACAACAATTTCCACGCAAACATCAGTAAGACTCATAAAACCCTGCTCAGCAAAAATAATTTCAGCTTCCTGTTTAATGCAAAAAATTTAGTTGGAAAGGTACCTGATCAGGAGTTCGGTGGTGAAGAAACAGCAAAGAAATTTAACGAAACCTTGGGTAAAATGGGCAATGTGTATATGAAATCAAATCCGATTAAAGGAAATATGGTTTCTGCAGACATTAGCGCGGAAATCCCTAACGGACATGAAAATGCTTTAAAATATTTGTTTACATTGATTGAAAACGCAGCTAAATAACAGTTTTTAGTTGACAGTTTGCAATTGAAAGTTGAATTGATCACCAAAAAAAAATTGCCACGGAAGCAGAGAAGTCACGGAAAGTACTTCTCTGCTTTTCATGATGCTGTGACAAAACTATGATTGAATAAGCTATGAAGAAATTTTTTAAAATAATAGCAGTGATAATCTTATCACTGCTTATTTTTTTTGTGGGCATTTTTAAATATAGGCAATATCGGGCCAACAAGGTTTTAATTCCCCGTAATGCAACGTCTGTACTGAAGGTTAGCACGGATGAAATACTGAGAAGTCTGGCCGCTAATATGATTGCCAACCCACGTTTTTATCTGAAATCAGATGATCAGCCAAAGCCCACTGTTGTGCAAAATAAACTCGCGAGTGGTTTAAGAATTCCGGCGAGTTTATATTTATTTACGATGGAAAATCAATCTACAAACGCAATATTTACAAGGTTTGATGTGAAATCAAAAAATAATTTTGAAACTTTCATACAGCAGACGCTCAAATTCAAAATCTTAAAACAACAGAATGGAATGAGCTTTGCATCATCGAGTTTAGGTAACGTGGTTATTTGCTACAATACTGAAGCTGCCGCAATAGTATTTTCTGGTGAAATTAAAAATTTCGATTCAATATTAATCAACCTATTGAAACAAGAAAACTTCTTGAAACTTAGCGAAAGTAAATTCAATACGTTAAAAGCATCAAGTCGTCATATTACTTATATCGACAATAAACATCGCTTCAATGCTGATTTTGTTAGTGGAGCCATCAATTTTGATGCTGAGTTTTCTACCGAGGCCATTGTTCCTGCGGCAGAACCTAAACACCGCATATTTAATAAAGAAAGTACCGCTAGTTTTTGGCTGAATGCAGACTTTCCAACAACAGAAAACAAAACATATCGTTTTAAGAATGCCATAATAGAACGAGACAGCCTCCTTAAATATTATAAAGGTTATCTGGATTTTGAATGGACCAATAGTACTTCTCAAACCGACTCCACTATTACTTATGAATACAATGATGATTTTGAAAAAGTCGAAAAGATAACACTGCAAAAAAAAGAGGTTCCAAATTTCACCTTAAATATTGCTGCTGATGCCAATGGCTTGAAAAGCTATCTTAATCTGCAAAGAATTATCAATCTGGACAGCGGTACGGTTAACAAATCAGTTTTCCCGATTTATAAGGCTTTTGTTAGCGGCAACAGCCAACAGCTTCTTTTAGGAACGACTAAAGATCTTAAAGTGGACACAAAAAAGGAACGCTCAAAAGATTTCCTTTCCCTCGACGTGAATTTTAAAAAACTAAATACTCAATTGAATGTTCCCGGCGTAAATCGATTCCTAAAAAGTTTTGACAGACTGAGTATTAAAGGCAAAGCGGTGAATGCGCATCAAGTTCGACTTAACGGAAGGGTTACTTTGATCAATGAAGATATTAATTCTCTTTACCAGCTATTGAAAGATTTTTAAAGTTCATATCTGCGCTTTTCTTTTATATTTCTGATATTTGAATAATCATCTTTTTTACATGCTACACGATAATTTAATTCTCATCCTGGTACTTTTACTTGGCGTTACCATTTTAGTTATGGTGGGCCAAAAGCTTAAGATTTCTTACCCCATCTTTTTGGTTCTCGCTGGCTTATTCATTGGTTTTATACCAGGGATACCACATATTAAAATTGATCCCGACATTGTATTCCTGCTGTTTCTACCTCCACTACTTTACGAGGCTGCCTGGTTTACTTCCTGGAAAGCTTTTTGGGAATACAAGGGAGCTATCTTTCTAATGGCAGTAGGGTTGGTATTTATCACATCAGTTGCCGTTGCTTATGCCTCAGTGGCATTTATTCCTGGCTTTACGCTGGCGCTAGGCTTTTTATTGGGCGGAATTGTATCTCCTCCAGATGCTGTAGCTGCAGCAGCAGTGCTTAAGGGCATGAAAATTCCGAAAACGGTAAGCGCATTGCTTGAAGGCGAAAGTTTAGTAAACGATGCTTCCAGTTTAATTGTATTTAAATTTGCATTGGCAACCGTAACCACCGGTACTTTCATTTTGCAGGATGCCGCTGTTAACTTTGTATCCGTTGCGGGGCTTGGCGTAATTATCGGCATGGCCATTGGCGGAATATTTTATGCCATTCACCGATGGCTGCCTACTACAGAAAATATTGATACCGTGCTCACGTTACTCACCCCCTATTTTATGTACATCGCTGCAGAGCATTTTGAAGCTTCTGGTGTAATGGCAGTAGTTTCTGGCGGATTATTACTTTCGAGTCAATCGCATGTAATTCTCACCTCAAACTCCAGAATAAAAACAGTTTCGGTTTGGTCTGCACTTATCTTCTTACTCAACGGCGTAGTTTTCATTTTAATAGGCTTGGCATTGCCAGATATTGTAGCCGGATTGGGGCCTGATTATCCAATAAGCCAGGCAATTGCATACGGCGTTGGAATTAGTGTTCTTGCACTGGTTGTTCGTTTTGTATGGCTTTTCTCTACTTCCAGTATTACCCGAGTATTCAACAAAAAAAGCAGAATCCGTTATCAGGATCTCACCTGGCACTCTTCTTTGGTGATTGTTTATGCTGGCATGAGGGGTGTGGTATCGTTGGCCGCCGCGCTATCCATTCCAGTGATGATTTCGGAACAAATCCCCTTCCCCTTAAGAAACCTGATTTTGTTTATTACTTTCGTTGTGATTTTTGTAACGCTTGTTGTTCAGGGCTTAACTTTACCACTATTCATTAAATTTCTGAAAATCCCCGAACCGAAACATAAGCTTTCTGAACAGGAACAAATCAGTCAGATTAAATTGAAACTGATTGACCTTTCATTGGATAAATTGGTAAAAGATTACCAGTTCCAGTGTACGCATAACGAATTGATGGTCAACTTAAAAGCCGAGCTGCAGCATTCATTAAAAGAAAAAAAAGATACCATTCAGGCTTTTAAAAAAGGCGATATTAATTCCGTTGACCTGAAAGCTTATAACGAAATCGTGCTTGCTTTAATCCAGGTTCAGCGGGACGAACTCCACCATTTAAAGGGGAATAAAAGCTACGATGATGATATCATCAGAAAAGAAGAATGGCGGTTGGATCTGGAAGAGTTAAGTATCACTTCTTAGCTGATTTTGACTAGGCGATATTTGATATACGCTCGCTAAACAAGCCGCTGTATCTAAACCCGATTGAAGTGGATGCCGGTTTTTTCCGGCAGTAACAAAAAGCGGGACTAACCCTGTGCTACATTGCACGAAACCGTACCTTTCCAAAACAAAAAATCCTTGCAAATGATACATCTGCAAGGATTTTAGCCTCAAGCTTTCAACTTTGAGCTTTAAACTTTTAACCTATTAAGGCCAAACACCTAAGTTCATATAAGAAACTGCAATCTTATCAATCGAATTTACGAAAGCAGCTGTTCTTAACGTTTGTGTACCTGGTTTTACTTTTAATGTTTCACGGATTTCGTGGTAAGAATGAATCATGGTATCTTCCAAACCAGAGTTTACCAATTCCATTTCCGATGCACCTTTAACAATCATTAAACGGTGTTCCGGAAGGATAGTTTTGCCTGTTAAGTTTTCTAAAGTGGCAATCAGGTTTGCATTTGAATTGGCTGCATAGCGGTTTTCCATACGGCCGAATGCTACGTGAGATAGATTTTTCAACCACTCAAAGTAAGAAACCGTAACACCACCGGCATTACAATACATATCAGGAATAATGATTCCCCCCATTTCAGTGAAGATCGCTTCAGCCTCTGGTGTAGTTGGTCCGTTTGCACCTTCAGCGATAATTTTCGCTTTAACGTTACGAATATTCAGTTCGGTAAACTGGTTTTCTAAAGCAGCCGGAACGATGATATCACAATCCTGTTCTAAGCCTTCCATAGAATTTCTGAAATCTGTAGCGCCAGGGAAACCCAAAATAGACCCGGTATTTTTACGGTGAGCGAAAACCTCATCAACATTTAAACCATCAGGATTGTAGATTGCACCTTCGTACTCACATAAACCTACGATTGTTGCACCAAATTCGGCAAGGAATTTTGCAGAGTGGTAACCCACGTTACCCAAACCCTGAACGATTACTCTTTTATCGCCCAAACCAGCTTTAAGGCCAATTTTAGCCATATCTTCAGCAACATCCACACATTCGCGCACGGCATAAGCCACACCACGACCGGTTGCTTCTTTACGACCGCGGATACCGTGTAAAGCGATTGGCTTACCGGTTACACAACCTAATGCATCCAACTGACCAGGATTCATCGTCATATAAGTATCAGCAATCCAGCTCATTTCACGTTCACCTGATCCGTAATCCGGAGCGGGAACATCAATACCAGGACCGATAAAATTCTTTTTGATTAATTCTGTGGTGTAACGGCGAGTGATGGTTTCTAACTCGGCTACGCTATATTGTTTGGTGTTAATTTTAATTCCACCTTTTGCACCTCCGAAAGGTACATTTACGATTGCACATTTGTATGTCATCAAGGCTGCAAGTGCCATCACTTCATCCTCATTAACCATTTCGCTGTAACGAATACCGCCTTTGGTTGGACTCATGTGATGTGAATGCTCTACACGCCACGCATCAATCACTTCAAAACCGTTTCCTCTGCGAATAGGAAATTGGAAACGATACACACTATTACACGCTTTAATCTGGTTCAATAAACCTTCCGGATGGTTGGTGAATTGAGCCGCACTGTCAAAGTTCTTGCATACATCTGCAAAAAACTTGTTCTCGTCTGCTAGATTAGCCATTATTTATCTTTTATGAATTAAGTATGCCGCAAAATTGCCTAAAAAAACTGCATATATCCAAATGAAAAAACACTTAGTGTAAAGGAAACACCAATTGAAAATGAACTAAAAAATAGCTTTAAAACGTTTAAGCTTAGTTTTTGCCTGTGTTTTCTTTTTCTATTTTTTTTAATCTTTTATCGATAGAGAAAAGATAAGCCAATAAACCGACTAAAATGATAACTATACATACAACTACTACGTATATTTTACCATCGCTACGCAACTTATCGGCCATTTCTACACCGTTTTCCTGTGCAAATAATTGTATGGTTATAAGCATTAATATTAGTGAGAACAATACTTTTTTCATGTTAGTTTTATTGGAATGTTTTGATGTTTAAAGTTAATTTGGAAAAGGAATAACTAAAAGAGCATTATTGCATCCCTCTATCCTCTGCACCTTGATCTTTGTTCTTTGCTCCTTACTCTTTGCTCTATACCCCACTTAGTTCTGTTGCTGATTGTTTTCAACTGAACGTATTCTGAAGCGAATGGTATAAACCCAGTAACCGATCAAAATCCAGCCTAAACAGGCAGGATAAAAGACCATCCGCATGCGGCTATCTAAATCATAGCTGTTAAAACCAGGATTGCCACCATTGCCCGGATGTAAAGAATCTTTTAAACGGGGAAGAACAAAAAGCAAAACCACCATCATCGGGAAGGCGAAAATATTGTAAATAGCAGATATCTTTGCTCTTTTTTGCTCTTCATCTATTGCGTTGCGAAGAATTAAATAAGCGAAATAAAGTAATACTGAAATGGCCGCGAAGTTTTGTTTTGGATCGAAACTCCAAAATTGACCCCAGGTATACTTTGCCCAAATGGCACCGGTAACCAAGCCCAGCAGACCAAAAACAATTCCGGCATTTACACTTTCTACTGCTTTTAAATCGTCGATTTCACTTTTAGTGCTCAATGTTTTTATACTATAGAAAACCGATATGGAAAACAAAACAATCATAGCAAACCACATTGGCACATGGAAATATAAGTTTCTGATTGATTCATTGATAATAGGCAACCGTGGAACGCCAAGTAATAACCCTGCAATTGCAGTATAAATCACTAACACCGATCCTAAGATTTTCCACCAAGCTTTGTTCATATAAATTTAATTTTGATAGTTAGTTTTGAATGAGGGAATGTTAATGTTGAATGAGCGAATTTTGACTGAAAGAATATTGGCTAACCATCAATTAAATTTGTCTATAATTTTATTTTTTTAACAGTAGAAATTCTACGCGCTCATTCAGTCATTCTAAAACCCAATCATTCTCTCACTCATTCATTTTAATCCCTCCAAAGGTAAGGAAATAACAATAAAGACGTAGCAACCGTTAATACATTTACCAGGAGCAACATCCCAATTTCATCGTAACTATTCTCCCACGGCAAGCCATCTACAGCATTTTTAGCTAGTTTTATTAGAAGGATTAACACAGGAATGATAATTGGAAAGCTGAGAATAGCCATCAGCATTCCCCCATTACCAGCTTTACTGGCTATGGCTGAAACCATTGTAAAAACAGTTGAAAAGCTAATGCTTCCCATAATCACGGCTACATAATAAAGCAATAAATCGGGTGGAGTGAAAGTATCAAAAACCAAAGTATAAAAACCTAATGCAATGGTGGTTAAAACCAGCATCAACAGAATATTATAAACAGTTTTTGAAATTAATATTGCTGCTGGGCTAGCCAATACGTAATTGTACAATTGCTGCCCTTTAGTTTCCTGAAGAAAACTTTTAGAAACTCCGTTTATTGATGCGAAAAGAATAATGATCCAGAACAAAGCGTTCCATGCGAGCTTGTTATCACCCAGACTTACGAAAGATAAGTAGCAAGTAAAAATGGTAGAAACTACATACAATAAAATTCCATTGATGGTATATTTGGAGCGCCACTCTAATAGTACTTCCTTATGGATTAAATATTTAACCTCTTTGGCTAATTGCATAACTGCAAAGATACTTTTATTGATAAATTTTCGCAGTGTAATTTGTTGGATTGTTGTAATATTGTTTCAACATTTAGGCTGGAAAAATTTTGTATTAGGTGCTTTTTTGGTGGCCAACTCGTCCTTGGTTTTCCATGAAATAAAAAGTAAATACGGGTTAGGTTTTCCATAGGCTTACGCATTAATTTGGATATTAACAGTTGTAAATAGAATATGAAATACGCATCAGTAATAGCGTCGCCTATCGGCATATTAACCATCCTTGCTGATGATGACTTTGTTCAAACTGTTACTTTTGCAGAAACAGATGTAGCAGGATTATCAGAAAATGTATTAACCAAAAAAGTTGCAATTCAATTGTCCCAATACTTCGAAGGGGATCTAAAGGGTTTTGATTTTCCAATTAAGCAAAAGGGAACCGAATTTCAGCAAGAGGTTTGGCAGAATTTGCTCAGCATTCCCTATGGGGAAACAGTTTCATATGCGAAGTTTTCTGAACACAAACCATTAGCCATTCGGGCCATTGCCGCAGCAAACGGAAAAAATAATATTGCCATCGTCATTCCTTGTCATCGGGTGATTGGAAGCAGCGGCAAACTGGTTGGTTATGCAGGCGGTTTATGGCGCAAACAATGGCTGTTGGAACACGAGAGAACGATTGCCCAAAAGGGACAAACTACAATAAATTTTAAAACATGTTAGAGATGAAATCGGAAAACGACGAGACAAAAGGTTACCTAAAAGCCATCAGACTGATTAATATTGAGCATAATGATTGCGCATTTGAGATTGGAAAAATTCCGGTCCTTCAAAATATTAATGCAAGCTATTTCTTCGCTAAAACGGATGTTTCAACTTTGGAAGGAATACCTCATCCGGCGCCCCGCAGACAATATGTAATCACTATAAAAGGAAAATTAAAGTTTGGTGTAACTAACGGTGAGACGTTTATGATCGAGCCTGGAGTAATTCTAATTGCCAATGACACCAAGGGAATTGGCCATACCTGGGAAATTGTTGAGGGCGATGAATGGGAAAGAATTTATATTCCATTAGATGAGTATACCGATGATCTTTTTATGGCGGATTAAAATTTAACCGCAAAGGCCGCGAAGAGAAGGCGCAAAGAAAGCAAAGTAAAGGTTGTGCAGTTGACTCAAGTAATAAAATTATACAGTTCTGGCAAACTTGACCGCAAGGGCATTAGCAAAACACAATGGGTTTATACGCCTAAGTAAGGTTATCTTTTGTCTTATGAAAACGATTTGATCAACTGGATATCGAACGCTATGATTATTCTTTCGTAGTTGCTGCCATCCAGATTATAAAGTTCTATTCATCATGAGTCGCAATCCAACAGTGCCAAAAAGACTCATGATGAAGTAATCGCCAGCTGCTAAGCGAAAGAATAGTGAGTAAACAAATTTACTTCACAATTCCCGGATTAGTTGCGGCAACAATCTTGTCGCCACGTTTAGTGCTGAACAGCATAAATAAAACACCGACTAAAAACACGATCCAACCCCATTGAAAATGGACAACCTTGCCAATCAGTTTGTTTGCAAAACCATATTTTGTATAGTTATTCGCGGTAAAAAAAACGGCAACAATAGCTAAGACATACCAGATTGCCATTACAAAACTCATGAATCTAAATGCACCAGCTTTTCTGATAAAAAAGAAGAGCACTGCGATTACAATTATCGCATAGGTAATCATAAACAAACGTGCATCAGATTGATACAAGTTCCAGTTTCCTTTTATAGGCACTTTTAACATCGGACAAAAACTTGCAATAATGCAGAGTAGAATACCTACAAAAGCCCTGAATTTATTTAAGATTAACATATTGATTTACTAATTTTTCCTGCGGGTTGATTACACAGATGTAAGGATTCCACAGATTTTGATAAATTGACACTTGCTTCGACTATAGTTTTTAGGTACCTTGATTGCCGTATTTCGATGACTCCCGACTCCCGACTCCCGACTCCCGACTCCCGACTCCCGACTCCCGACTCCCGACTAACTACTGCCCTTCTACAATCCCCATTTTTTCGGCGAAATGCGCACAATAATCGCGAAGATCTTCCACAATTAAAGTTTCATTTGTAGCCTTCAGAAAGCTATCTCCCATGGTTTGTAAGGTTTCATAGAAGAAACGTTTCATCTCATCAACAGGCATATCTTTAGTCCAAAGATCTATTTTCAGCGTGTTTTTGTAATTATGATCCCATACGGATAAAAACATTGCCTTTGCCGGCACTTTATCTGCATTTCCAGAGTCTGTACTTTCCCAAAGGATATTATCTGGATTATTGGCGTCGTCTAACTCAACTGTTAGTTTAATTTCTGCTGTCTTCATTTTTTAAAATTGATTCGACCGATAAAAAAGATGACACAGATTTATCGATTATTTTTTCGGTTGCAAAGATGCTTATTTTTTACTTTGAATACGCCATTGATGGGACCATACGGATTATTTTACCAATAAATTACGCTGCCTTCTTTAAAATAAGGATCAAAATTAAAGTGATGATAATAAATATCGATTCAATAATCCAGATTCTTTTGAGGTCTTTTACTGCGAAACGAAAAACCAGATCGGTAACGAAAGTGATCACCACCAAGATTCCTAAACCCCACGCAATTAAACCGTTTATATTGATATTGGGATAAGAAGCATTGGGATTTAAAAAAAGATAACATGCTGCAACTGCTGCGCCAGCGCCAATTATATTTAAAGGCGTAATCCTTAGTTTCATCTGTGGTATTTATTTACTTTCAATTGCGAAAGGAGCCTTTGCCAAAAGGTTCGCCATCTTATTTTTTCTTATCGAATTTTTTACCTTTTTTAAAACTCTTAATTTCTTTCCCGGCCTTGGCTTTAGCCTTTTCTCTTGCCTTTTTCTCTATAGCTGCGGCATGTTTCTTCTCATGAAAGGCACCTTGAAAATCAGGATCTTCCTTACGCTTTTGCATGTCAATTTCCTTAGCAATATGCTGACGTTCTTCATAAGGCGTTTCATCAATAAAAACACCCTCCGGAATTTCAGCAACCGGAATATACTGGCGAATTAGTTTTTCAATTTTTCGGATATAATATTTTTCTGCATCTGTGGCAAACGTAATGGCATCTCCCTTAGAGAAAGCCCTTCCTGTACGACCGATTCTATGCACATAATCTTCGATGATAATCGGCACATCAAAATTAATTACGTGACTCACATCGCTGACATCAATTCCCCTGCTGGCTACATCTGTTGCCACCAAAACGCGGATATTGCCTTCTTTAAAGCTATTAATCGAATTAATTCTGGTATTCTGACCTTTATTGGCATGAATAACACGTACATTCTCTGCGCCATACCTCCGTTCAATGAAACTGAAAATATTATCAGCTACTGTTTTTGTTTTGCAGAAAATGATCAGTCGGCTAAAAGCCTCATCATTCTTCAACAGGTGCTGAAGTAAGTTAATTTTAGTTTTAAAATTTGGAACATAATATAAAGCCTGCGTTACATTGGCTGCTGGTGTAGCTTGCGCTGATGCTTCAATAACCATAGGATTATTTAAGAAATCGCCAGCAATTTTCTGCACCAAATCGCTCATTGTTGCAGAGAATAGTAAATTCTGACGTTTACGGGGCACAATTTCTAGAATCCTGTGGATAGATCCAATAAAGCCCATATCCATCATTTTATCCGCCTCATCCAACACTAAAAACTTTAAGCTTTGCGTATTGATGTCGCCTGCTAAATAAAGATCAAGAAATCTTCCTGGTGTAGCGATCAAAATATCAACGCCTTTAGCAATTTGCTCTTTCTGTGTTTTTGGACCAATCCCGCCAAAAATTACCAGCGAACGCAAATCAGTATAGGTCGAAAATAATTTCACTTGTTCTGCAATTTGCATGGCCAGCTCACGTGTAGGCGATAAAATCAAAGCCCTCGGGTTTTCACCCTGAGCATATTTCAATTGCATTAAAATTGGCAAAACAAAAGCCGCAGTCTTACCTGTTCCTGTTTCTGCAATCCCAAAAATATCTTGTCCGGATAATACAGGCGCGATCGCTTTTTCCTGGATTGGAGTGGCAACGGTATAACCTGCATCGGCAACTGCATTTAAAATTTGCCTGTTTAACTTAAATTCTTCAAACGATTTTGCCATAGCGCACAAAGATAGTGATTAAGGTTGAGGGTTTGAAGGCGTAAGGAAGAAGGTTTAAGCCCAATTGTAAAAACCAAAGCCTTTATAAGGCTGAAGGTTTGAAGGCGTAAGGCAAAAGATTTAAACCTAATTCTACTTTGTCACCAGTCTTGATACCTGATACTTTCTGCTCAATACTTACTAACTTAACACTAATTTACTACCTTTGAAACCATGAATGCTTACCTGATAAAAGCCGCCACAATAGTAAACGAAGGACAAAAAATTGTAGCTGATGTATTAATTAAAGATGGATTAATTGCCAAAATTGGGCAAAATCTTTCCGCGCCTGAAGCACAGGAAATTAATGCAGAAGGACAATACCTTTTACCAGGAATGATTGATGATCAGGTCCATTTTCGCGAGCCCGGCTTAACCCATAAAGCAGATATTTTTACCGAAAGTATGGCAGCTGTAGCTGGCGGAATAACCTCTTTTATGGAAATGCCCAACACTGTACCGAATACTTTAACGCAAGCATTATTAGCAGATAAATATAAAATTGCGGCAGAAACATCCTTGGCAAATTATTCGTTTTACATGGGCGCCAGCAACGATAATATTGAAGAAGTGCTTAAAACCGACGCTAAAAATGTTTGTGGCATTAAGGTTTTTATGGGATCATCGACCGGAAATATGTTGGTTGATAATGAGAAAACATTAGAAAATATTTTTAGCAAAGCACCGATATTAGTCGCTACACACTGTGAGGATGAAGCCACCATCCGCCAAAACCTGGCAGAATATAAAGCTAAATATGGTGACGATTTAACTATCGACATGCACCCCCTCATCCGCAGTGCCGAAGCATGCTATAAATCTTCATCGTTAGCAGTAGAATTGGCCAAACGTCATCAAACCCGTTTGCATATCCTGCATATCTCCACAGCGAAAGAAATCTCTTTATTTGATAATACCATCCCGTTAAAAGACAAAAAAATTACCGCTGAAGCCTGTGTTCATCACCTGTGGTTTAACGATAAAGATTATGCAGCAAAAGGTAATTTCATTAAATGGAATCCGGCTGTAAAAACTGAGGCTGATCAAAGCGGGGTGCTTCAGGGGGTATTAAATGATAATATTGATGTAATTGCAACTGACCATGCACCTCATACCCTGGAAGAAAAACAGCAGGCTTATGCCTTGGCACCTTCCGGCGGACCTTTAGTTCAACACGCTTTGCCAGCGCTATTAGAAATGCATTTGCAGGGGAAAATTTCCTTGGAGAAAATAGTAGAGAAGACAGCGCACAACCTGGCCATTTGCTTTGATATTGAAAGACGCGGATTTATCCGGGAGGGTTATTGGGCTGATTTAGTTTTGGTAGACTTAAAAGATTCGTGGAAGGTAACCACATTAAATAACTTTTATAAATGTGGCTGGAGCCCATTTGATGGCGATACTTTCCAGGCCAGTGTAACCCATACGTTTGTCTCCGGAAATCTAGCCTATCAAAAAGGAAGGTTCACTACCGACCAGATTGGCAAGCGATTGACTTTTGCAAGATAGATTTTTAGCAAAAAACGTTTATTTTTAGAGATTTTGAGAATATTTGCATAAATTAGTTTTTCAATTAAATCATAATGAGCAATTTACAACTATTTGCTGAAATATCCTCGCTGCCTTCTAACCTTAAGGAGGAGGTAGCTGTTTTTGTAAAATCATTAAAAGACAGGTCTTCAAAAATCTTCGAAGAACCTCAAGCAACCTATAAGTCAAATTTAACAACCTTCTTGCTTCAGGGACCTGTGTTTTCAGAAGATCAGATCAAAAAAATAAAAGAGACCACTAATTCAATAAATGAATGGCGAACCAAATAATGGTTGATACGTCTATACTGATAGATTATTTTAGGAAAACAGATAAATCAAAAAGCAGGCTTTTTCAATTGGTTCAAAAGTTTGATGAAATTTGCATATCAAGCATAACTGAATTTGAAATTTATACAGGAGCAAACGATCTTCAGATTGATTTTTGGAAAAGTATGCTATCTGAATTTATTGTGTTTCCATTTGACGGAGATGCAGCGCTGATGGCAGTGGATGTCCAAAATAAACTTAAACAAAAACGGAAGAGCATAGATAAAGCCGATTTATTTATTGCAGCAGCAGCTATTGCGAATAACCTAACTTTTGACACCCTTAATCAAAAGCATTTTCGGCATATTGAAGATTTGAAACTTTTAAACTGACCTGTCATTTCAGATTATAGTTTTGCTATATTTGTGTTAAGAGAATTCAACGAATATGGAAACATTAATTGCACATCCTAAAAATAAAGAGCAACTCACTGCTTTGAAAGCATTTGTAAAAGCACTAAAAATTGATTTTACAACGGAAAAGAGCCCTTATAACCCGGAGTTTGTAAAGAAAATCTTAGAAGGCGTAGAGGAAAGAAAAGCTGGCAAACGTGGAAAGGTAATCGATGTGGAAAATATGTGGAAATAAAATATTTGTTTATTGGCACCAAATTCACATCTTCCTATACTTGTAGTTTAATATAATTAGCTATGAAAGTTGAGTTACACAAAAAGGCGATAATAGATTTTGAATTTTGGAAAAACTCAGGTAACCATGTTATTCAAAATAAGATACAGCAACTCATTATTGCGATAAAAGAAGACCCTTACAGAGGCATTGGTAAACCAGAACAGTTAAAATACGATTTGGCTGGTCAATGGTCAAGGAGAATAAATCAAGAACATAGAATTGTTTACGAAGTAATTGACGACATTCTGCATGTCTACTCTCTAAAAGGTCATTACAAATAATGCCAAAAAAACTCTTCCTCAAATCAGCTATTTTAACTAGTTTAGCCTTACTGATTTTTGTTTTTGGGCTCTTCCCTACCCTTGTTCAAAAATATTATTCAACAGGGATCTATCCTTATATTTCCTCATCATTAAGATTTATATCCGCAATCTTTCCTTTTGCCATTGGCGATATCATTTATGCCCTGCTGATTGTCTTTGTTATATATAGGATTATCAGATTTATTAAAAAAAGAAAAGCCTTAAAACGCGAACACAGGATCATAGTTCCTGTTCAAATTTTAAACTTTTTCCTCATTCTTTACATTGTTTTTAAACTGGTTTGGGGATTAAATTACAGCAGGCCAAGTGTAAATGAAGCGTTGGGCATTGGAAACCAAAAGTATAATGTGAAGGAGCTCGTTTCACTTGGAGAATATTTCGTAAGGAAAACGAATGCTTTAAAAGCGAAGCAAAACAAGAACGATGCCTATGCTATTACTGATTTAGAAGCTAATTCGGCAAAGGCTTATGATCTCATGGAGCAAAAAAATCCATTATTTGCATACCAAAACCCTTGTTTAAAATCAGTTCTAATTCCGTGGATCATAAGTAAAATTGGAATCGAAGGTTATTATGCACCTTTATCCGGCGAAGCCAATATGAATATGAATCTGCCGGATTTTGTTAAACCATATGTTTCCTGTCATGAAATTGCCCACCAACTGGGCATCGCGTATGAAGACGAGGCCAACCTTTTAGGTTATTTAACAGCCAGCAACAGTCCGGATGTGAACTACCAATATTCAGCAAATTATGAGATGCTCCGCTACATTTTATTTGAAGTCAGGATGAAATCGCCGGATGATTATAAGTTACTTCATGATAAGTTATCGCCCGCAGTTTTAGCAGATTTCAAAACGGAAAAAGAATTCTGGCGCAAGTACAACGGCGAAATGTTCGCTTATATGGATGCGGCTTTTGATCGCTTTTTAAAACTGAATAATCAGAAAAAGGGAATCAATAGCTACCAGGACATTGTGATCTGGCTGTGGAATATACATAAGGATGAGTTGAAAGTTAAAAGTTACCTGATTAGGTACAGGAAGTAAGTATTAACAGATAATGTCCAATCAGATTCATAGATCTATAACTCGTAACATATAACCCGTATCTTTTAACTTACAACCCGCAACCCATAACTTTTAACTTAAACGGGCAGCACACTACCCATGTATCGCTTCCCTGGTTCCAAAACTTTGAATCAATTCACCTTCAAATTCCAGCCATTCTTTCCAGCGCTTATCTACATCTACATCGATGGTATATTTACGCGCGAAGTTCAAAAAAGTAGTGTAATGTCCGGCTTCAGAAACCATTAATTCATGGTAGAATTTAGTGAGTTCTTCATCCTTAATGTTCAGTGAAAGTACGCGAAAGCGCTCACAGCTTCTTGCCTCAATCATTGCTGCAAATAAGAGCCGATCGATAAAAGACTGATTCCGGCTGCCATCTTTCTTGCTAAATTTGACCAACCGCCCAACATAGTCATCTTTTCGCTCTCTGCTTAACGTATAACCACGCTGCTTAATAAGCTCAATTACCATTTGGAAATGTTGCATTTCTTCAATCGCAATTGCGGTTAATTCCTCAACAAGATCCTGATGTTCGGAGTTCTGTGTAATTAAAGTGATGGCATTAGTGGCCGCTTTCTGTTCGCACCAGGCGTGATCGGATAAAATTTCTTCTAAATTAGATTCAGCAATATTTGCCCAACGCGGGTCTGTCAACAATTTTAATCCTAACATGTGGTACTTATGATGAGCAGCAAAATTAAGAATATTTAGCATAGGTTTAATATCTCCCTCAAATTAGAAGACTAATACAGATTTGGCTTTTGGACGGAGAAATAACATCAATCTGCAGCAGACAAACAAAAAACCCTTATTTTGCACAAATTTCAAACTATGGGAGAAAAGAAGTTATTGATTATTGGATTGGTCTGGCCCGAACCTACTTCTTCTGCAGCCGGAACAAGGATGGTCCAATTGATCGATTTATTCTTAAACAGCGGTTATCAGATCACCTTTGCCTGTGCCGCTTTAAAGAGTGATTTCAGTTTCGACTTTACAGGAAGGAATGTATCTGAACATCAAATCAAGTTGAACGATAGCAGTTTCAATTTATTTGTGAAAGATTTAAATCCAGCTATTGTGTTGTTCGATAGGTTCATGGTTGAAGAGCAGTATGGGTGGCGCGTTCAGCAGGAATGCCCGGATGCACTTAGAATTCTAGACACGGAGGATCTTCATTTTTTAAGAACCGCACGGGAACAAAGCATTAAAAAACAAATCGCTACAGATTTATTCTCAGATTTGGCAAAACGAGAGATTGCCTCCATTTTACGCAGTGATTTATCGCTAATCATTTCTGAAACAGAGATGAAAATCTTAATACAGCAATTTAAAATTAACGGTTCTATTCTCCATTATTTACCCTTTCTCGAAAAGGAAATAATGCCGGAAATAGCTTCAAACTGGATTCCTTTCGAACAAAGAGCAGACTTCGTTTTTATCGGTAATTTTCTTCATGAACCAAACTGGAACACGGTGCAAACCTTGAAAAACAAAATCTGGCCAACATTAAGAAAAAAAATTCCTGGTGCTAGTTTGAATATTTACGGCTCCTATACTTCACAGAAGGTACTACAGTTAGAAAATAAAAGTGAAAAATTCTTCATTAAGGGAAGAGCAGATGATGCTCGTGTAACTTTGGCCAAACATAGGGTTCTTCTTGCCCCTATTCAGTTTGGCGCCGGGGTTAAAGGAAAATTTATTGATGCTATGCTAGTGGGAACACCATCTGTAACCACGCAAATTGGCGCAGAAGCAATGAAAGGCGATCTCCCCTGGAGCGGTTTCATAGAAGATGATTATGAAGTTTTTATAAATAAAGCCGTAGATCTCTACCAGGATCGAACACTATGGCTTTCCGCTCAGGCAAATGGGATTCAAATCCTGAACCAACGTTACAATTCACGCCATTTTATCGCCAATTTTAATTTCAGAGTTGCTGATTTGCAAACGAAGTTAACTTTACATCGTGAAAACAATTTTTTTGGCCAGATCCTCAATCATCAGGCGATCCAATACACCAAATACATGTCGCTTTGGATTGAAGAAAAAAACAAGCACAAATCATCATCCTGATTGAACATTCTGATAGAGGAACTACACCCCTATCCTCTATCGCCGATAAATATTTTCAAATTCGTTTGTAACATTTCCGAAATATATTCTAGATTTGCGCATTATTTAAATTAAGTCTAAATAAAAACCAAACAGAATCGATGTATCATATCTACAAAAAATTATCATTACTGATCATTTTTATGGGTGCTTATGCCCTTGCCTCCGCTCAAGAATTAGTTATCATTAACGGTAAAGTAACCGATGAATCAGGAAATGTTATCCCTGGGGTGAATGTATATGCAAATAATGGTAACGAAAAAACCACTACAGATAACAATGGTAATTTTACTTTATCCGTAAGTAAAACGATTCAAACCATAAAATTCAGCTATGTTGGGTATATCACGGCCAGCAGAAATATTAATCTGAACCGCGATAAAATCACCTTAAATATTAGCCTTTCACCAACAAAATCAGATTTACAACAGGTTGAGATTACAGGAAGGAAAGAAAAAACCTATAAAAACACTGCAACATTTATTGGGAGTAAATCTGAAATTTTATTGAAAGATCTACCGCAGTCTGTTTCTTACGCCAGTAAAGAATTAATCGCAGATCAGGGTGCGGTACGTGTTGGCGATGTGGTAAAAAACTTCAGTGGCGTAAATCAGTTTAGTTTTTATGACGATATTACCATTCGTGGATTTAGAATAAACGGCGGCAGTAATACCCAATTAATCAATGGTATGCGCAGCAGTACAGGTTTCTGGAAACAGCCTTTGGCTAATTACCTGGAACGGGTAGAAGTATTAAAAGGACCATCATCAGCATTGTATGGAAACGCCAGTCCGGGTGGCGTACTTAACCGCGTTACTAAAAAGCCTCTGGCAGAAACCCGTAAATCACTTAGTCTTTCTATGGGAAGTTACAATACTTTTCGTGCACTAGCGGATGTAACCGGACCAGCAAATAAAGATAGTACATTGCTTTATCGCTTAAATTTCGGATATGAGGATGCGAATTCATTCCGCGATCTACAATTTGATAAAAATGTTGTCATTGCGCCATCATTAACGTTTCTACCTTCAAAAAACACAAGCTTAAATTTCGATCTGGTTTACAATGATTCAAAAAGTCGTTTAGACAGGGGCCAATCGGTATTTGGAACGGGGAATTTGTATTCTACGCCGCAGTCAACTTCTTTAAATACCGGAAACGACCGTTTAAATGAAAAAACATATAACGTGTCGCTGTCATTAAATCATCGTTTCAGCGATAACTTAAATTTTACTGCATCTTACATGAAAACCGGATACAGCGAAGACCTTTATGAGCATAGAAGCGCCAATAGTTATGCTTTAGACGCTACCGGAAAAGTTGTTGATAACCTGGTTGCCATGCAGATTTTCAACAGGATTCGTAAAAGGTACGTAGATAACTTCTCGGGTTTTATCAATTATAAAATTAAAACTGGCAAAATAGAACAAACCATTGTCGCCGGATATGATTTTGCAAGTGAAAAACTCCCTGTTGGTGCTTCGCAACTTACGGCATCTAACTATCGTAATGCTGCAAACACCGGGTCAATCGCTTTTGTAAAATCAGATTACGATAAAGATCCAACCAACTACATTAAACGCTTCCTTGTGGTTAACAATTTATTGGTTCCTAACGTACCATCATTTAATTTAAATGATGTGATGGCTTCGCAAAGGATGCAGGATGACAGTAAAAGCTTTTTTGTTCAGGCGGCTTTTGATCCTACTTATTATTTCCTTCATGCCGGATATGTACAAGACAACATTAAATTTGGAAAACTGCAAGCTTTAATCGGTTTACGCTACGAATATTATACAGATTTTGCGAATTACCTCAAGCCTACTGAAGCCAAGACACATTCAAAAGCGTTATTACCAAGATTTGGTCTGGTTTATTCCGCCACCCAAAACATAAACCTATATGGAACATATGTAATGGGCTACACACCACAAACAGCTTCTACCCTTTCTAACCCAAATGCAGGCGGTCCCTTTGATCCCCTAGAAAGCAATATGGTTGAATTTGGCGCGAAAACCAGCTGGCTAGATAATCGCTTAACGGCATCTGCTGCTATTTACCAGATTGAACAGAAGAATGTAACTTACCCGGCAAATGTAGCAGGTCAGCCAGATCTTTTACGTGCAGTAGGTAAGGAAAGATCCAGAGGAATAGAATTTGATTTGATTGGCCGCGTCATTCCTCAATTAAGCATATTGGCATCTTATTCATATAACAGGGCATATATTACAGATAGCCCAATTGCCGCAGAAATTGGTGTGCAAAAACCTAACGCGCCAAATAATACAGCCAATGTTTGGTTAAAATATAATTTTGTGAGTGGCACATTGAAAGGACTGGGTATTGGTGGTGGCTCAAATTACGTAGATTCCAGAACCCTTTCTCAAAACTTAACCCAAACCATTCCAAGCTATACTTTATTTAATGCAGCGCTTTATTACAACATTGGAAAAGTGCAGGTTCAGTTTAATATGAATAACATTACGGATAAAAAACATTGGGTTGGCGGATACGATTATATCAGATTGTTTCCGGGTACGCCATCAAATTATTTATTTACTTTGGGTTATACATTTAATTAATTGGCTTGAAAAAGTTTAAGAAAATAGCAGCATTTCTGCATCTATGGCTCGGCCTGATCAGCGGGTTGATTATCACGATCGTCTCTATTACCGGCTGTATTTTCGTTTTCGAAGAGGAGTTATTTAATGTCTTCCATCGAGATTTAGTTTACATAAAGGCAGCGGAAAAACCGCTGCCGCTTTACGTGTTAGAAGAAAATGCACAGCAGGCGCTTCCTAAGGGCGAAAAAATTAATTTGCTTGAGGTTAAATCAGACCAATATGCCTATGTTTTCTCTGCTAGTAAAGTCAATAAAAAATCCAAATCTATTTTTTACCTTGATCAGGTAGCCTACAATAAAGACGTTTACATTAATCAATTTACTGGCAAGGTTAATGGCGTAGTGAACCGAAAATATGAGTTTTTCAGGCTGGTCAGGATGACCCACCAGTTCTTATTGTTAAACAGGCAAATTGGAAGTCTCATTGTCGGCTCTTCGGTATTGATGTTTTTAATTATCATTCTTACCGGATTTGTGATTTGGCTTCCTAAAAAACTCAAGAATTTAAAACAAAGGTTAACAGTTAAATGGAATGCTAAATTTAAACGCCTCAACTGGGATTTGCACAGCACATTTGGCTTTTATGTAATCCCGTTTGCACTCATTATCGTTGTTACCGGGTTAGTTTGGTCGTTCAGGTGGTGGGAACTTGGTATTTATAAATCTCTCGGAACATCCAAAAGACCTAATCTGGTTAAAGAATATGTTAAGCTTCCAGATGAAGTAAAAACAAAAGAAGCGAGCAATATTGCATTAAATACCATTTTAAAATTGAATCAGGGGAATTTTAAAATCATCCTGCTTAATTATCCAGAGGATGAAAAAACCAGCATGATGGCTACTGTCCAAATCGTCAATAGTGGAGATGCCTGGCGGGGATTAAGCTATTTTTACTTCAATCCAAATACAGGAATACTGTTTGACAAAATGTTACATCAGGATAAGTCACTGGGTATGAAATGGCGAAATTCTAATCTTGATATCCACGATGGTGGTATTTTTGGGTGGCCAACTAAAATCCTGGCCTTTCTGGCAGCCTTAATTATCGCTACGTTACCTACCACTGGTTTTTTAATCTGGTTAGGAAAAAACAATAAGAAAAAGGCTCCGTCTAAAACGAAATAAACATTGTTCAATTTTTACATTTTGAACCCCAAAAGTTTTTGTCTAACTTTTGGGGTTTACTTTAAAATCAAGGCCTCTAATATTTAAAACTAGCGAACTATTTAAAAGTTAAATGCTAATTTAGTGAATAGCCTGCGTCCGTTAAAGCCCATTTGAACCGCATCCCAGGCACCGCCTGTTTCCCCGTCGTAAGCAGAAAGTTTGGCGCCTTGTACATAACCTAAATCGGGATGAACATTAAAAACATTGTCAGCTCCAAAAAAAACAGTCACTCTTTTTGATAATTTATAAGAACCGTAAAGATCTGAAACCATTTTTCCTGAATAATTAAACTGCTCTAAAACGGTAGTATTAGGGTCATTATCCAAAGCAACTAAAGGAGGATAAGTGTTTTCGTAGCCATAACCTAAGATAGAGATCTTGCCATAATACAAGAAATGAGTGCCAATCATCCAGTTTCCAAAGCCGTAATCCAGGTTTAAACCTAACTTAACCGGAGGCGCCGAAGCTTTAATATAAGCCTGTTCCCTATCGCTAAAAAATGCCTGTTGATTTTCATAAGACCCATTTAATACAGATGGAATATTGATTTGATCAATATTCAGACGATTAAGATTGCCGGTAAAAAGTACTCTGATACTCTTATTATCAAACTTTTTGTTATAGTCGATTACCAGATCCAGGCCATAATTGGTCGTATTTACTGCATTGGCAAAAAACTGTGCCTGTGTTACGTTTAACTGGTTTAAGATAGGCTTTAGCGCCGGGATGCTTTCATCGAACTGACCAGAAAGCACTACTCTATCTTTTATGTTTATACGATATCCATCCAGTGTTACAGTTACATCAGAAACCGGTTTCCAGGAGAAACCTAAACTGGCATTAACTGATTTTTCTTGTTTTAAATCTGGAATGCCTGCAGCTTTAGTGATAGGACTATAATTTGGGGCAATTTTCACTTCGAAAACATTGCCGCCCTGCACATTGGTAAAGGTATTGCTAAAATTAATCTGTTGTAAAGACGGCGCCCTGAAACCGGTACTTAGTGATCCACGAACATTAAAATTATCGGTTAATTTATACCTAGTAGCAAATTTATAGTTGCTGGTGAAACCAAAGTCACTATAATTTTCTGCCCTCACAGCTATTCCAAGCAACCATTTATCAGTTGCATCTAATTCCGCATCTACGTAGGCAGCAACGTTTGAACGATTTGCATTAACCTCATCTGCTGGCTGGTAACCTGGGAAGCCCTGTGCACCCGTTGCTTTATTCGCATTATAGTTTGAATAAGAATCGGGCTCACCAGCAAAAATTTCATAAGCTTCGTACCTATGCTCCAGTCCAAAAGCCAGGTTTAATCCGGAGGCAACTGTAGGTATTACTTTGCTTAGGTTAAAATTAACGGTATTTTGCAGGAAGGAGAATCCGCCATCATCAAAATGAGTTTTACCTGCACTTAATGATGCATTGAAGGTTTGATCACCATAAAAATGAAAATTGTTTCGACCTAAAGTATTACTCAAATCCCAATTCCAATCTTTACCCCAAATACCTTTTATACCTGCCGCAAAGGAAAGATCCTGAATTTTAGTTTGAATGAGCGGATCGAAATAAGTTTCGCCGTCAACCGTGGTTTGCAAAATTGGATTCCCAATTACACCATCGGGAAAACGTTCGGGCCTTTCTGATAAATTTCTGGTATAGGCGAATGATTCAGATGCTTTATAATTTCCGCCACCAAATGAATAAATGACTGTTTTCGTGTTGGCTACAGGTAATTCCATGTTATACATCAATCCTCCGGAAGTCACCGATCCATCTCCGGTAGCCCTTCGTACGGTATTAATAGGAAGACCATCTTCCGTACTCAAATCTGTATTTAGGTTCTGCCTGAATGTTTTGCCATTCTTAAAGAAATTGCCCGAAAAGTTAATAAAACCATTGTTTTTCCCTAACGCCAACCCATAGTTTGCACCAACAGCTAAAGCGTTGCCATCTATTGCACCACTGTGCCTGTATTGACCAAGTTCTTTACCATAATACGTATTGAATTTCGGATCGTAATAACCAGAATAGCCGGTGTTAAAACTCAACTTACCTACATCTCTTTTTAATATTAAATTAATTACCCCGGCAATTGCATCAGAGCCATACTGCGCCGAAGCACCATCTCTAAGAATTTCCACACGATCTATAGCAGATTCTGGTATCGCATTTAAATCCGTTCCGGAATTCCCTCTTCCTCTTGTACCAAACACCGCTACAAAAGCCGTTTGGTGACGGCGTTTTCCATTCACCAAAACCAAGGTCTGATCTGGACCTAAACCTCTTAACGTAGCTAAGTCGATTTGATCGGCACCATCAGAACCACTCTGTTTATTAAAATTAAAAGATGGCGATGCGGAGTTTAAAATAGAGGTTAAATCCATTTTTGCGGTGGGCATGTTTACCTGATTTATCCTGATCACATCAACGGGAACGGGTGTCAGGATAGAAGAACGACCTTTGCCCCGTGTACCAACCACCACCAAATCAGTTAAGTTTTCAGAACTTTCAGTTAAAGTAATAGTCAACTGGCCGGAGTTTGCCTGTACTTCTTTTGGTGCATAACCAACAGCGCTTACAATTAAAATGGCGTTATTTGAAACAGAAATCTGAAAATCACCATTCAAATCAGAAGATGTCCCTTTATTAGAAGCCTTTTCTTTTATAGAAGCTCCGATCAACCCCTCACCTCTAACCGTCACCACCTTACCTTTTATAGTATTTTGCGCAAACGAGGTAAAATACAGAACAAATAAGACAAATAAAACACTAAGTAGTCGTTTTTTCATAGATTTTTTTTATTATTTTATCTAAATATATACATAACACATGTAAAAAGACAAAACATACTGGAATAAATGTATTATTTTACTAGTCGCGAACTACAATAGCACTCAGCTTTGACTCCAAATTAAAACTGAATGATTTCAACCTTAACTATTCAACTTCGTAACGTACCAAAATTGCATCTCATAACCTTTCAACTTTACAACATTCCAACAATTTTAAAACAACAATTGTGTAAATTCGCCACATGGCAAAAATATCAATCAACCTTGCTACAGGTTCGTTTCAAAAGGAAGAAATAATAGTCGGAATCGATTTAGGCACCACAAATAGCCTGGTGGCCTTCATTAATCCCGACAAAAATCCACAGGTAATAAACGATTCAGGAAAAGGCCTATTGGTGCCATCTGTAGTTTATTTCAACAACCAGAACGAAGCCATTGTTGGTAATGAGGCAAAGGAATTTTTAACTACCGACCCGTCAAACACGATTTTTTCTGTTAAACGATTATTGGGTCGTTCTTACAAAGATGTAGCAGATCATGCTTCTACTTTCTCCTATAAAATCATTGATGATGATAGCGATGCTTTGGTTAAGATCCAGGCAGGCAATCGCTTCTATACGCCTATTGAATTATCGGCAGAGATTTTAAAAGAGCTGAAAGCAAGAGCGGAACATGCATTAAAAACCCCTGTAAACAGAGCCGTAATAACTGTGCCTGCTTATTTCAATGATAGTCAGCGCCAGGCTACCCGCGACGCAGGTAAACTTGCCGGTTTAGATGTGATGCGGATTGTAAATGAACCTACCGCAGCCAGTTTAGCCTACGGAATTGGTTTAGATCCATCGCAACAAAAAACCATTGCTGTTTATGATTTAGGCGGCGGGACCTTTGATGTTTCTATCCTTCAAATTCAAAATGGGATTTTTGAAGTGCTGTCTACAAATGGAAACACTTACTTAGGTGGTGATGATTTTGATAACGCTATATTAAACCATTGGATAGAAAAAAATAATTTAGATCTTAAGGTATTAGCGGAAGACAATATCTTAATGCAAACCTTACGCTTACAGGCCGAGGCTGCTAAAAAAGCATTATCTACACAAAATTTATATAATGAAAAGATTGGCGAAATCTGGTGCACACTGGATAAGCAAACATTCGAAAAGCTCATTTCAACAAAAGTTGAAGAAACCATCACAGCGTGTAAAAATGCTTTGAAAGATGCAGATTTAACTGCAACAGATATTGATGAAGTGATTTTGGTTGGCGGCTCTACCCGAACTCCATTTGTAAAACAACAGGTGGAAGATTTCTTTGATAAAGCGCCTCAGGATAATATCAATCCGGACGAGGTTGTGGCCCTTGGCGCTGCTATTCAGGCTGATGTACTGGCCGGAAATCGCTCTGATATTTTATTGCTTGATGTTACACCGCTCTCCTTGGGGATTGAAACCATGGGTGGGTTAATGGATGTGATCATCGCCAGAAATAGTAAAGTTCCAACGAAGGCCGGTCGTCAGTACACCACCTCAATTGACGGACAGGTAAACATGAAGATTTCAGTTTACCAGGGAGAACGCGATTTGGTGAAGGAAAATCGTAAACTGGCTGAATTCGACTTAAGAGGAATCCCTGCGATGCCGGCAGGCTTGCCAAAGGTTGACATTAATTTTCTGTTGAATGCTGATGGAATTTTAACAGTTCAGGCCATTGAACTTCGTTCTGGCGTAAAACAGGAAATAGAAATTACGCCAAGCTACGGCTTGAGTGATGATACCGTTGAAAAAATGCTGATTGATAGCATTACACACGCTAAAAGCGATGTAGAACAGCGGATGCTGATTGAAGCAAGAAGTGAAGGCGAACAATTGCTCTACACCGCCGACCGTTTCATTGAAAAGCATGCAGAACACTTAACGGCAGAAGAAATTTCTGAAACCAAGGTTCATATTGAAGCATTAAGAACGGCTTTAGCTGGAGCTGATAAAGATACTATCCTTAAAAAAGCTGATGAGTTAAATGAATTTACACGTCCATTTGCTGAGCGAGTGATGGATGCTGCAATTTCTACTGCAATGAAAGGTAAGAAGATAGAGTAGTTGAGTCTTTAGTCCGTAGTCTAAAGTCTAGAGTCTGAAACCAAAGAGATAACTCCGTAAAAAATACGGCTCAAATTATATCTTTCAACACCTTGATATAACTTTAGCGCTTAATGTTTTAATGGTTCTTTATTTTGGCTATTATCCATCAATCGCTGTGTTTTGGAACCTGAATCATGGCATTATGAAAATGGCGCTGAAGTTAATTCTACCAAATGTCGTTGCGTCACTTTGCGTTTAATTACTCTGTTTTCTTATCATAAATCAAATTCCATCAACCAACAATACCTTAACTTTGTTAAACAATTTTAGCATTATGGAATTAGGTATCGGTATGTTCGGGGATTTGCAAATCAATGCAACAGGAGAAATCCAACCTGCACAACAAAGACTTCAGGAAATTATTGAAGAAATAAAACTCATGGATGAAGTGGGTTTAGATTTTTACGGCATTGGCGAACATCATCGTCCGGATTATGCCGTTTCAAGTCCGGAGATTATATTGGCAGCGGCAGCCACTGTAACAAAAAATATTAAATTAAGTAGCGCAGTTTCTGTTTTAAGCTCGAGTGATCCGGTAAAGCTTTATCAAAATTTTGCAACGATAGATTTAATTTCAAATGGCCGCGCAGAATTAATGGCTGGCCGCGGAAGCTTTATCGAATCATTTCCATTATTTGGATATGACCTCCAGGATTACGATGAACTTTATGAAGAAAAACTCGAATTACTTTTAAAAATAAATAGTGAAAAGAAAGTTAACTGGAAAGGCAAATTCAGAGCCAGCCTGGTTAATCAGGAAGTTTTGCCCAGAGCGGTGAATGATCGTTTGAAAATCTGGGTAGCAGTCGGTGGAACGCCAGAATCTGTAGAACGTGCCGGGAGATTAGGCTTACCGGTGATGTTCGCTATTATTGGCGGACAACCTGTTCAATTTAAACCACTTTTCGATTATTACAAAAAAGTTTATCAGGCTTACGGTCATGATATGAATAAATTTGAGGTAGGGGTACACATGCATTCGCTTTTTGGAGAAAATAGTCAGGATGTGTCAGACTATTACTTCCCACTATATTCTGCACAAATGAATAGAATTGGTAAAACACGCGGATGGGCGCCATTTCAAAGAAACCAGTTTGAGGCAGGAAGAAGCGCTGATGGAGCTTTGATTATTGGAGATGCGAACGAATCTGTAGATAAAATATTGGCTATAGAAGAAACTTTTGGCTTAACCCGTTTCTCTGCACACATGGATGTAGGTGGGCCGTCTCACGCTGCCATGATGAAATCTATTGAGATTTTTGGCAATAAAATTGCGCCGGAAGTTAGAAAGGCGCTAAAGCAATAAATTTAAACTTTTACTCTTTTAAACGCTTGAATAATGCTGTAACCATAGCAGCCTATACAAACCGCAAAAAGGCTCTCAAGCAAGGCGAAAACGATCATCACTGAAGTCAAGGCCATTGCCGCAATAGACAAGTTAAACAAAAACATCGCCGTAATCAGTAAGCTGAATCCAAAGCCCAAAGTTGCGGCGAACTTTTTTGGTGCCAAGTCTTTCATCTGCGGTTTTAAAGCCAGCGTCTTAGCAATTTGAAGTGCTAATAACTTTAACAGGCTAAAATTTCCAGTGCCAAACGCCCTTGCTGCAAAATCAACGATCAAGAATATGATCGCCCAGTAATTTGATGATATCAAACAAGAGAGTGCAATCAAAGCAACCATAAAAGCGATGATCCTGATCACATTCTCATTTACTCGCTCAGCTGATATCGGACAGGAAACTTCCATAACATGAAATAATTTATGTTAAAGATATTCTTTTTCAGGTAGCTATTCCTCATAGCAGCCTTGTTTTTACCTGCAGATTACCTGCCATTTTCGGCAATCATACTGATGATCAAACGAGTGCCAGAACTAATTTCGTTCGCATTTAAATTTCGTGCCTATACTGATCAAATGCACTGTTACTGCTGACACACTTTTGACCGTCCATCTAAAAATTAAGCGTTCAAATAAATATGAATCCTTGAGATTAGTAAACATCCGCACCAATGTGTTTAACTGCCAAAATTTTGTATCTTTCAGCATGAAAAGATTAGCGATTTTAACAGCGTTAATCATCCCACTATTTTTTTGTACATCCTGGGGTTTCTTTGCACAGCAAAGAATCAATAACCTCGCCATTTTCACTTTGCCATCTGGCATGATTGGTTTCTATAAAAAGAATATCAAATATGTCACCGAGCATGCTGTAGACCCAGATAAACGCAGGTATGCAGATACACTGGAACCGCCGCGACACTATCTGGATGTAGAGAATTATGAAAAAACAATAGACAGCATTCCGGAGAAGTGGAACGATGCGCTGGCGAAATATGGATCAAAATCGTTGAATGCCAATGGTATCCTGCCCTGGCAAATCCAGCGGACATATTATAGCTTAATAAAGGCTTTTAAAACAAGAGATTCCATTAAAATACTGAAGTATTCCGCAGACCTAGGCCATTACATCGGTGATGCGCACGTTCCATTGCACACCACATCAAATCATAACGGGCAGTTAACCAATCAGGTTGGGATCCATGCTTTTTGGGAAAGTCGGTTACCAGAATTATTTTCTTCGAAATACAATTACGTAGTTGGCCGCGCAAGCTACCTGGAAAACCCGTTAAAAGAGGCCTGGAAAATATTAAAGCATACCCATAGTCTTGTTGATACGGTTTTAAACACTGAGGCCCGGCTTGCAGCCTCTTTTCCTTCAGACCAAAAATTCAGCTTTTCTGAACGGAATAACGCAGTTTTGAAGCAGTACTCTATTGCTTATTCGAAAGCTTATCACGATAAGATGAATAACATGGTAGAAAAACAGATGCGGTCTGCGATATTAGAAATCGGGAATTTCTGGTTTTCAGCCTGGGTAGATGCGGGCCAGCCTGAACTCAAAAACCTGATTAAGATTGAGCTTGAACCTGATGCCAGAAAGGAAGAATCGGATACGGAGAAAAAATATCAGAAGGGCAAGATCATTGGAAGAGAAATTTAAGAAAAGCAAAGAGGCGAACATAAATGCTCGCCTCTTTAAATCTTTATATTATTTCTTGGCATCATCGCCTTCGATAATTTCTTCAATTTTCTTAGGTTGCAATCTGCTTTTTACGGCAGCCCACACTGCAGGCACGAAGGTTACAACAGCAATGAACACAATAACGAGTTCGAAATTATTTTTAATGATCGGGATTTGACCGAGAACATATCCACCTAATAATAATGCAACGATCCATGCTACACCACCAATTACGTTAAAGTAGGTAAAACGCCCGAAAGGCATTTTTGCTATCCCCGCTACGAAAGGTGCAATTGTTCTGAAAATAGGCAAAAAGCGGCTGAAGATAATGGCTTTCCCACCATGCTTTTCAAAAAACTCATGAGATTGTTCGTAGTATTTCAGTTTTAAGATCTTATTATTTTCTTTGAAAACCCCTGCTCCTAAAACACTGCCTAACTTAAAGTTTACGGTATTACCTAAAATTGCAGCAACGATTAAGATTACCAACATTAACCAAATGCTTAAACCAGTTTCATGTTCTCCGGCTATTAATGCGCCCATTGCAAACAATAAGGAGTCGCCGGGTAGGAATGGCAAAACCACTAAGCCTGTTTCGGCAAAGATAATGAGAAAGAGAATAAGGTATGTCCAGGTTTGATAATCGTTAACGATTTGCGCTAGATGAACGTCGATATGAAGTATAAAATCTAGAAGTTGATGTAGTAAATCCAATTTATATTATTTTGGGCAAAAGTATGAATATGAAAGCGATTAACTGTTTTTTTAAGTAATAATCTTTTATATTAATTATTAGCAATCATCCGCTTTTGAAGATCACCTGTCCTTGTACCATCGATCAATACCACATAGGTTTTACCTTTGACTAACGTGTTAGCATCAATTACTGTAACAGCTGGTGGCGGGTTAGTGGCAGTTGGCGTGGTAAGTGCGAAAGAAATCTTAGTTAAGCTATTAACCTTTATTGTCTTTTCTACGATATCATTATAGTTCATCGTAAATCTTGCGAAACTGGCGCCTTCATCCGCTATAATCACTGGAGAGGTTAACGTATAACCTAAATGCATGAATACAAGTTTGGCAACGGTGGTATCAATTCTAACCTGATCTTCTGTTAATATCAAGCTGGGAGGCGCAGTAGGCGTTTTCTTGGTTAGAAATATTGAATAATTCCGGCCGATCTCCAGTCGTTGATTGTCAAGACTCGCCAAATCGGTTGTTCCATCAATGTTTCTCGACGTGAATTTGTAAGTGGAATCTCCGGCTACAACAACATAACTGCTATTGGAACCTGTTACCGTAGCCGAGCCTAATGGTCTGCCATTTTCAAAAAAGTTCTGTGTTGTATCTAAAGAAGAAGCATGAAACACCCTGATTTTAGCATCACCTTTGATGAAGTTATCATTTTTTATGCAAGAACTGGCGAAAATAATTATGATAGCTAAAAGGCAGAGTTTAGAAATTAGAAACGATTTTTTCTTCATAATAGTTATAAACACAATTAAAACGTAAAGATAGCAGAAAGCATATTAAAACAGGTAAATTAATTATCTGTGATCACATGGGCCTGTAAAGTTGCAACTGTATTGCCGCTAAACCAAACCGTATAAATTTTACCGGCCACGAAATTGGAGTTGTCTATGACCTTAACTGTTCCGGAACCTACAACATTATAACTAAGGTTTAAATCTGCATCAACAGAATAATAGGCTGATGCATCCTTATACTGTAAACTATTCACAAAGAGCGTTCCTGCTTGTACACTAACGTTAATACCTGTGGTAAAAAATGGCGTTAAATTGATGAGCTTAATTTTTGCTTTTCCGGCTTCGGTATTGCTCAAATTGTCTTCGTAAGACAGGATCTCTTTAACGCCAGCCCGGTTGCTCACTAAAAAAGTAGTATAAGTGATGGAAGGCGTATATTTTACAGCACTTGCTGTTTCAGGATTATTTGCACTCACAAATTTTACATTTCTGTCTCCGGATACCAGCTTTAGATAATCAGTGGATTCTGTGAAAGCAAGGGTTGCGTTAGGAACCTTTTCACCATCAATAGAGATGTCCTGCACTGAAACAGATTGTACCGCATTTACAAACTTCACTTTAGATTCGCCTTTTACCTCGGGATCTGGATCAGTTTTTTTACATGATGTAAATCCCGTGAACAGAATTATAGAAAGTAAGACGAAAGTAAGGTGGTTAGAATAGCGTTTCATAGGTTAGGTTTCGTTATAAACAAAAATGGCTTGGTCAAAAACCAAGCCATTTAATATATAAACTAAAGCCTTAGTAGACTAATAACTGTTATTGAGCATCACCGGCATCACTAACATTAAAACGTCTTCATTTTCATCGTTCGTTTGGGGAATCAATAAACCAGCTCTATTTGGAGTGGAAAGTTCCAATGTCACTTCATCACCGCTTAAGTTAGTCAACATCTCGATCAGGAAGCGTGCATTAAAGCCTATTTCTAGGTCTTCCCCATCATACTGACAGCTTAAACGCTCATGGGCCTCATTTGCAAAATCCAAATCCTCTGAAGAAATATTAAGTTCGCTTCCGTTGATTTTCAATCTTACCTGATGCGTAGTTTTATTTGCGAAAATAACTACACGGCGAAGGGTGTTTAAAAATAAACCCCTGTCTATTACTAATTTATTAGGATTATTCTGAGGAATTACTGCCTCATAATCTGGATAGCGCTCGTCTATTAAACGACACACTAAATTAATGTTATCAAACTTAAAGAAAGCACTTGTTGCATTATAATCTACTGAAACATTAATGTCTGTAGATGGCAAAGCAGCTTTTAAAAGTGTCAGTGCTTTTTTAGGAAGAATAAATGAAGTTGCCTTATCTGCCTTACTATCCATGCGGCGGTAGCGAACCAGTTTATGGGCATCAGTTGCTACGAAAGTAATGTGCTGAGGTGATAACTGGCAAAATACCCCAGTCATTGCCGGACGTAATTCATCATTACTTACCGCAAAAATGGTTTTGGTAATGGCTTCAGTTAAAACCGATGCAGGCAAATTAACTGATGAAGCATTTTCTACCACTGGAATTTTAGGGAAATCATCACCATTTTCTCCACTCAACTTATATTTACCATCACCTGCACTAATTTCAATGGCAAATGTGCTGTCATCAATATTAAACGCAATTGGTTGATCTGGTAATGTTTTAAGTGTATCTAATAAAATTTTCGATGGAACAGCCACTTTACCTTCTTCCTTTGACTCAACAGCTAATGAGGTGGTCATGCTGGTTTGTAAATCGGTAGCTGAGATCGTTAAGTTTCCGTCTTTAATTTCGAAAAGAAAATTTTCTAGTATAGGTAAAACTGTACTGCTGCTGGAAGCACCATTTACAGTTTGCAGGTGTT
>Ga0308159_1000594_pt1 | contig 76167 bp, 66 predicted proteins | sample PhyCR1_FD_201040 | JGI IMG/M metagenome (GOLD analysis project Ga0308159, IMG submission 201040) | Phyllosphere microbial communities from UC Gill Tract Community Farm, Albany, California, United States - DLSLC.R1 | ecosystem: Host-associated > Plants > Phyllosphere > Unclassified | place: USA...
GGGCCGTGGTGCCGAAGAACAGGGCGTAGTCCATCCCCACCCCCGCCGCCAGCAGCAGCGCCACCATATGGAAGGGCGTCAGGCGCTGCCCCATGGCCATCAGCGCCGCCAGCGTTACCAGCATCGCCCCCAGGATCGGCGCGGCGGTCCAGAGCGCGGCGAACAGCCCGCCATGCCAGGCCTGACCTGGCCGGCGGCCGAGGCCGATGGCCAGCAACGCGAGTACCCCCAGCCCGCCCAGCCCGCACCACAACAAGGCCTGCCGCGTGGCCACGCCGACGATACCCTCCATCTCCGCCTTGATATCGACCCAGAGCAGGTTGGGCAGGTCCAGACCGGCCAGCGCCTGCTGGAACGCCGCCTTGTCGCGCAACTCCTGTGGGATGATCAGACCCTGCCAGGCATGGCCCTGCGGCGAAAGCAGCGGGCCAAGCCGGGCGGATAGCGTAGGCAGGCGGGGCAGGTCGGCCACGGTCAGGGGTGGCAGGGCGCGGCTATCCTCCAGGCCTTGCAGGAAGCGCTGGAAGGCATCCGGGCGGAAGGGCAAACCGGCGGCCGCCTGCTCCAGCTGCGGCGGCATCGCGTCCGCCGGCGGCAGGCTGGCTTGCCGCGCCTGTTGACGGGCGGCGCTGGGCAGGTAGCGGGCAGGGCTGTCGAAGCCGCTCAGGGCGCCGCGTTCCACCAGCGGCCTTAGCGCATCACCGACGAGCTCGGCTTGTCGGAGCACGGTCTCGGCGTCCGGCGCAGCCAGCACCACGACGCCGCCGACATCGGGCGCGCCGAGCTGGTGGCGCAGTTGCTCGTCCAGCTCCCGTTGCGCCTGCGGCACCGGACTGAGGCGGGCCAGATCATCTTCCCACCGCACGCCGCCGCCGATCGCCAGAAGCAGTGCGGCGGCAGGCACCACCAGCGCCACGGCCCTGCGGCCCCGCAGCAGGATAAGAGCGTGGGAGACGGAGCCCGGCAAAGGCCTCGGCATCAACGTCGCATCGCGTAGCAGCCAGGGCAGCATCCAGGCGGTGACCAGCACGCCCACCAGAAGCCCGGCCGCACCGAACAGGCCCAGCTGCGCCAATAGCGGAAAACCGGAGGCCATCATGCCGGTCAATCCCAGCGCGGCAGCACCGGCCGCCAGCCGCAGCGTCGGCCAGATGCGGCGCGCGGTCTGCCGTAGGGTTTCCTCCGGCCGCCGCTGCGTGATCAGCAACAGCGGGTAATCCACCACCACGCCCAGCATGGTCATGCCGAAGCCCAGCGCCGCCGCATGCACCGTGCCGAATACCAGCCCGACCGCAGCGACGCCGCTGAGGGAGGCCGCCAGCAATGGCACCGCCACTACCAGCAACATCAGCAGCGAGCGGTACCGCAGCCACAGGAAGCCCAGGATCAACAGCCCGGACAGTACCGAGATCATCTCGACATCCGCGCGTATGGCGGCGGCAGCCTCGGCACCGAACACGCCGGGTCCGCTCAGCAACAACCGGGCTGGGCCGGGACTGGCAGCGGCGAAGGCCTGCTGGAAAATGCGCATGGCGGCGGCCTGGGCGTCGGTATCCAGCCCGGACGCCTTGCTACGCGCCACGATCAGGGCGCGCGGCGTGGCACTCTCCCCGGCGAACCAGACACCGGAGCGTAGCTGCACCTGGCTCTGCCCAAGCCAGCCCCGCAACAGGTCGAAAAACGCCCCGGTCGGGTCGGCGAAGCCGTAGCGGGCCAGCAGCGGCGAGGCCGAGGAGCGCAGCCCTTCGATCAGCCCGGCGAGCTTGGCCTTGAGCGCCTCCGTTTCAAACAAGGCCGGGGCAGTAGAGGGAGACAGCAGATAGCGGTAACGGAAGATGAGTTCACGCTCTTCATCAGAAAGATCGAGCGACCCGTTGCCTACGAACGAAAATTGCCCGGACGCCCGCAGCCCATCCCCCACCGCGCGGCTGATACGGGCCAGTTCTGCCACCGGCGCGCCTTCGATGCCTGCCAGCAACACCGTGGTCGCCGCGCCGGAGCGCAATTCACGCAGCAGGAACGCTGCCGCCGGGGTCTGGCCCGGGGGCAGCAGGTCGCTCATCTCCGTACGGATCGGCACGGCGCGGAACAGCGCCAGGCCCAGGAGCGCCAGCAACAACAGCGCCGCGATAGCCTTGCCCGCGGCTTGGGTCGGGAGCGGCAGCGTCACGGACGCGGGGTGATCCGCAGCCGCGTCGTGCCGTCGCTTCCCCGCGTTTCCACCCGAAGCACCTGGGCGCCTTCACCATAGAGATCAACCAGTTGCAGCGCGGCGCGGATACGGATTGAGAGCGGCGTCAGTTGCATGCGCCAGCCATTGCCTTCGGGTGTGAAGGTGACTTCGAAGTATTTTCGCAGCGTCGGCAGATCACCCGCCAGGGTGGAGCGGATAGCTTCCACGAAAGGACGGATATCGGGCGACTGGTCGAGGCTCAGCTCCTGCCGGATGTTCTGGCCGGGCCGCTGCAACAGCAGTCGGTCGCCTTCGATCCGCAACACCTCCTCGCTCGGCCAGGTCGTGTGCTTCTCCAGCCGGTTGGGGGCGATCCATGTCAGCGTGCCGGTACTGGGCAACGGCGCGCTGAGTTCAGGGATTGCCTTATCCTCGCTGAAGGTGGCGTGGGCTTCCCGCACCGCAGCCAAGGCCTGCATCGTGCTTTCCAGCGTCGTCTCGGCCGAGGCAGGCTGGCAGAGGGCCAGCACGACCAGCAGGGCAGCCACCGAACGAAGCATCATCCTGTGCCGAACTCTTCCCAAAAATCGTAAAAATTGAACCAGTTATAGGGGAATTTTCGAGCGATATCTTCAAAACGCGAAGCGTAATCCCGGACGATAACGTCCAGCGCCGCCTGTCGGTCTCGCCGGTCGATGGTAATTCGGTCGGCGAAGGGCTCGAAATGCACCTCGTAGCTTCGCGGGCCGGTCCATACCCCGAAGGCGATCATCACCGGAGCGTCCAGCACACCGGCCAGAATGTGCGGACCCAGGGGGAACGCGGCGTCGGTGCCCAGGAACGGCACCCGGGTCACCTTGCCGGTGCCGGGCGTCCGGTCTGCCAGGATGCCCACCAGCCCATTGCGTTCCAGGCATTCTTTGGCCCGCAGCATGGCGTCCGGCCGGCCCAACGGGATGACGGCGGCGGCCTGGCGCGGCCCCCATTCGGCGAAGAAGCTGGCGACGTTCGCCGCGTTCTCCTGATGCATCAGCGCGACGACCTCAACCGGGCAACCAGTATCGGCCACGGCGCGCATCGCTTCGAAGCTGCCCAGATGGGCGCCGAGCAGGATACATCCCTGCCCGCGCGCGATCCGCTCGTTCAGCAGATCCAGCCCGACGACCCGCAACTCGTAACCGTGCCGCTTGCCATCCACCAGGAACAGCCGGTCCAGCAAAGTGGCGGAGAAGACGAAGAAAGAGCGGAACACCTCGCGCCGCGTCGGCTCCCGGCCCAGGGCTCGCCTTTGGAAACGCCGCACCGCCTGCCGCTGCATCGGTGAGGACAGGAAAAAATAGGTGGCGATCGGGTAGAGCAGCGCGTAGCCGATGCGGTAGCCGAGCCGGGTGACAATCCAGGCCATGAGCCGCAGGGCCGCCAGGCTGCCGCGTTCCTTCTGACGGGTCCAGGTCACAGCGAGACAGCCACTTCCACTTCACCGGCCAGGACAAGCGCCCCGCCGCATTCGCACCGGAAGCCAATGCGGTTGGCGGCGAGCGGCTGCAGAATGATATCCATCGCCACATCCGGCCCTACCGGGGCGCGGAACTTGGCATGGCGCAGGCGGGTGACGCTGCCATGCCCGGCCTCGGCCACCGCCAGGAACACGGCATCGAGCAGCAGCACGCCCGGCACCAGCGGTCGGCCGGGGAAATGGCCTTCGAAGCAGGGATGCCCTGCCGGCAGGGAAAAGGCGCTCATCCGGCGTCCTGTGCGGGCTGGCGCCCTAGCGTGGCCAGTGCCTGCCGCGTGAGCTTGCCGATATCGTTGCGGGGCAGCGAGGGCACCAGCACCACGCGGCGCGGCAGGAACACCGGTTCCACCTGCCGCCGCAGGGCGGAGAGGATCTCGCCCGCGCTGCGCCGCGGCGCCACGGCGTAGACCATCAGCCGGGCGGCCGGATTGCTGTCCAGGTCTTCCGGCGCGACGAACACGCCGTCCTCGACGCCTTCCACCTGCATCAGCAGCCGGTTCAGGCTGGAGAGGGAGGCACGCTTGCCGCCCAGCTTGACCATGTCGGCCCGCCGGCCCAGCAGACGGAATCCGCCATCGGGCAGGAAGGCCACGGCGTCGGCCAGCGGCACCTGATCCGGCATGCCGGGCACGCCGACATGCACGTTCTCCTCCGCATCCCGCTCCAGCACGATGCCGTCATACAGGGTCCAGGTATCGCCGGCGGTGGTGCGGCGGCTGGCGATGGAGCCGATCTCCGTGGCGCCGTAGATCTCCAGCACCGGGGTATTCCAGGCCTGCTCGGCCTCGTTCGCCAGCTCCGGTGCTAGGGGTGCCGTGGCGGAGATGACGCTCATCATTGGCGGCAATGCTTCCCGCGACCCCAGCAAGGCGCGCATCTGCAGCGGCGTCGTGACCAGCACGCGCGGCGCCGGCACCTCGCGCAGCGCCTCGGCAATCTCGATGGGGTAGAAATGCGGGCCGGTATGGCTGGCGGTCGCGGCATGCAACGGCATCGCCATCGTCGTCTCGAAGCCATACATGTGCTGCGGCGGCACCGTGGCGACGAGCGTCGTGGTCCCCGGCCCCGTCAGGCCGAACCGCGCGGCGGCCGCGCGGGTGGCGCCCACCAGGGCACCCCAGGGCTTCGGGTGCGCCGCAGGCTCGCCCGTGCTGCCGGAGGTGAAGCCGATGATGGCGATGCGCGCGGCGGGGATCTCGGGGTTGGGCCCGCCTTCGCCCTGGCCCTCGGCGGTGACAAACAAGGCGTCGGCGGGCGGCTGCCAGCCGCTGGCATGCGCCACGGCCTGGGCATCGGTCAGGACGTACAGGTCCGGGTAGTCGGCAGCGATCTCATCCACCCGCCGTTCCGTACGGTCCGCCGACAGCAGCATGACATGGCCGCGGCTGACAGCGGCCGCGAGGCCGAGCAGGGCGTGGTAGCGGTCCAGGCACAGGTTCAGCGCGTAGGCACGCCGCGGCAGCCTGGACGCCAGCGCCGCCACATCGGCCAGAAAGCGGCCGACCGTGATGGCTTCCGCCCCGCGATAGAACATGATGTCGCTAGAGGCACGGTCGGTCAGTGGAAACGTGTCAGGCATGAGGGGCCATGGTGGCGGCAAGGACGGCGCGCAGCGTGCGCAGCGGCGTCGCGATGCCGAAATGGGGGAAGCGCAGCGTGCGGACCACATGCTCCCCCAGAAACAGCGCCAGCATCAGCAGGGCACTGAGGGTGAAGAGCAGCCCGCCATCCACATCGCGCAACGGCGGCAGGCCGAGCAATGCCAGCGCGTAAATCGGCGCCAGCGCCAGAAAGAGCAGCGTCCAGAGACAGGTCAGCGCACGGGTATAACCGGCGGATTCGTCAACCAGGACGCCGGGGTCATGGCGCGTGTAGCGGGTGATCAGCGCTTCCCGCCCCGGCAGCAGCGTGGTGCCGAAATGCGAAGCCATCAGCAGCATGCCGAGGGAAGGCAGCAGCCGCACCAGCAGCCCCATGGCATCCGGGCTCGACCACAGGACCACGGCGACACCAGCCAGCGCCACCCCAAGCCCGAGCCGCGCAGCACGGCCCAGGTGCCTGCCGACATAGAGCGAGATCCCGCCCAGCCCGACCATCGCGGCAGCGGCCGGTTGCCCCAGCCAGCGCAGTGCCAGCGCGCCCGTGGCCAGGCCGACTAGCGGCGCCGACCGCACCAGCATCGGCCCGAGCAGCGGGCGCGACAGCGCCCCGGCCTGCCTCACTGAACGCGATTCTTCTCGATATGCGCCGCCAGGTTCCTCAGGGAGGCGAAGATCTGGCCGTTCCGCTCGTCATCCGAACGCAGCTGGAAGCCGTAGCGGCGGGATACGGCCAGGGCGATTTCCAGCGCATCGATGGAGTCCAGGCCCAGGCCTTCCCCGAATAGCGGAGCGTCGGGGGCAATGTCTTCCGGCGCCATCTCCAGGTGCAGGGCTTCGACGATCAAGGCAGCCACCTCGGATTCCATGGCCAACGCAGAACTCAAGATCATCCTCCCTGGGCCGGTCCGGCCAACGCTGAGGGTGGTTTAGCCCGTCGCAACCCCTGAAACCATTCAAAAAAAGCTGCTGCCGGGCCCGTTTCGGTCTCGCCAGTGTTCCATTGCATTGCGCGTCGTCTCCAATGCCGAGGTCGTTTCGTTACCGGTACTCTGCGGTAGCTTGATCTCGGCATGGGCTGTGCTTGCGCGGAGCCGGCGCCCAATTGGGCCTGGCGATAACGAGCCGTCTCAGTCGAACGGGCTGGAGGTGGAATTCACCCGGGCTTCGGAACGGTAGAGCGACCAGGAAAAGCCCAAGGCCACGCTGGTGTTCCATTCCTGCCGAAAGAGCGGGCTGTCATCATTGGCAGCGCCATGGAAGGATTCGATGCGCCCGCCGGCGACGACGGAGAGCCGTTCGGTCAACGGCATGCGGTAGGAGAATTGCAGCCTAGTGCCGAGATACCCTGCCTGCGCGTCGTAGGCAGGCCGGTCCGGGCGGGCATATTCCGGGTCCACACGGTAGAAGTAATCCATCAGTCGCCCGGTCGCGAAGACCGGCCCCAGCCCCACCCGTAGGCGGGAGCCGGTGCGGCCGAGGCCAAGCCGTTCATAGGCTAGCTCGGGCGACGCCGTGAGGCCACGGTAGTGGACCGAGGAGAGGTCGGTGGAGAATACCGCCCGCACCGGCAGCTCCAGATTCAGCCGTTGCGGCGTCTCCTGGTCCCGCCACAGCGTCAGGCGGAAGGACGGGCCGACCTCGCCCTGCCAATCCAGGTCCGGCATGCCCTGCCGCGCCCGGTTGTTATCCGAGGATGAGGGGAACGCGCCGGAGAAGCTGAGATCCAGCCCGATGCTGTCGGAATTGTAGAAACGGCCACGCACGCCCTGGTCGTCGCTGCGCAGGATCTCGCCGCGATAGATCACGTAGGGCACCACCAGGCCGCGCAGATGGTTCTGCCCAGCGGCGGGATAGTCGGGTAGCCAGCCGCCGCCGCCGCCCAGCCCGGCCTCGAACTTCGGCAGGTTGGTGGACTCCTGCGCCATCACCGTGGGAGGCAGCGCCGCGAGGCAAAGGCCGAGGACGTAGGCGGGCGAACGGTTCATGAAGTGCCTCGTTGGCCGGCGGCCGATTGTGGAAGGAGCGGTGACGCTTCTGCCGGCGTCAGCCGGGGATGGCAGTGGCGGGCGGCCTGCCGTAACGGGGCGATGGGTGAGGATATCGGCACGAATCGTCCTGCTTACCGGTGGCAAAGCCGTCGTTCCATAGCCGTGCCGAAGCCGGTCCGCCAGCATCCCCGCAAGGCCTGACGACGGACCGGCTGGGTCGGTTCAGGCCGGTGCATTATGATGGCCGGTCGGTGGGTCCGGTAATGGGACCGCTTGCAGGCCCTGGGCGCGCAGACGCTTCAACAAGACTGGAAGCACACTCAGCAAGGGCGGCTGTCCCTGGGCATCCGGCCGCCAGGCGCCGTCGTGCAGCAGCAGCACCTCTCCCGCTACGACGCCCTCAAGGCGTCGCAGGATACGCGCAGGGTTGGACAGCCAGCCATCAGCGCCCCGGCGGCTCCAGGACGCATGGTGCAGGCCGAACCCCGCCAGCACCGGGTCCAGCAGCGGATTCCGCAGACCGACCGGCGGGCGGAAATATCGCGGTTGCCCGCCGGCGGCCTGGATGGCCTGCTGGGCGCACAGAATCTGCCGCCGCTGCGCCGCCATGCCGAAGGTGGCGAAATGCAGCGGATGGGTGTGCGTATGGTTTTCCACCGTGTGGCCGCCGGCCAGGATGGCGCGGACGAGGCCTGGGTGCTGCCGTGCCCGCTCGCCGATTAGGAAGAAGGAGGCATGCGCGCCGTGCTCGGCCAGTAGCGCCAGAACCTGCGGGGTCAGGTCGGGGTGCGGGCCATCGTCCAGGGTCAGCGCCACCTCGTTCCGGCGCACGTGGAATGGCGGCAGGCGGGTCAGGTTCGGCCCCAGCAGCCGGCAGGATGGCACCAGCCCGGCGGTCGTCAGCGCCAGATGGTTCAGGCCGACTGCTGCTAGCGCCCAAGGCCATGCCCCTGGCAGCAAAAGCGAGGCCACCGCCGCCGCATGCAGCCCGGCCGACAGCCGTACCATGGCGGAGGGGCGCCAGCGCCGCGGCGAAGGCGCCTCAGCGGTGGGCGATATAGGAGCGGAAGATCCCAAGGGTGGTCTCGCACTCGACCCGGGCAAAGCCGGCCTCGCGCAGGTGCTGCAGGATCGTCTCGGCCGGCACACAGGCCTCGATCGTGTCCCAGTAATACTGCATCAGGGTGCCGGAACGGGCGCGCGGCGCGGCGACGCGGCACAAGGCCGGCACCACCTTACCCAGATACGCCTTGGCCACGGCATGCGCGACCCGCCCTTCTGGCCTGCCGATCTCCAGCAGCAGGACCGTGCCGCCGGGCTTCAGAACGCGGTGGAACTCGGCAAAGGGCGCCGCCAGGTCGGCCACATGCCGCAGCGCGTAGCCCATGGTGATGAAGTCCAGGCTGGCATCGCCCAGCGGCAGCGTCTCGGCCCGGCCCAGCATGAAGGGGCCGCCCAGTTGCCGCTGTGCCTCGGCCAGCATGCCGGGGCTGGGGTCCAGCCCCATCACCTGGCCGGTCGGCCCGGCGAGGTGGCGGGCTTCGCGCGTTACAAGCCCGGTGCCGCAAGCTACGTCCAGCACCTGGGCGCCGGGGCGCAGGCCGGCACGGCGCATGGCCTGCCGGCGGTACCAAGCGCCGGTGCCCAAGGAAAATACGGCGTTGATCCGGTCATAGTGCACTGCGGTGTCGTCGAAGAGGCGGCGCACGAAGCCGGCCCGCGCCGCCGTCTCCCCATAATAGCCGGGCAGAGCGGGGTGCGGTGCCTGCGCGCCGGCGGAGGATGCGGCGCTATGCTCTTGGGATGGCAGGCCGTTCAAAGGCGAATCCTCGGCATTTCCGACACCGCAGCGATAGACCGCTTCCATACCTCTCGGCTAGGGTCGGTGCTGGCAGAAGAAGCCCAAAACCGCCATTCATGCCGTACCAGCACCGTCCACACACCACGCATTCCACCGCCACGCCGACGCCAGAAACCCCTGCCCCGGCATCCCAGCGGAGCGTGGGCGGAGCATTCCAGGCGTTCCTGTTCTATCTTCTGTTGCTGGCATTCGCGGTCATTTGCCTCGTCTGGAGCCTGCCGGCCGGGCTGCTGGCGTGGCTGTTGCCGCCCTCGGTGGGCCGCCCGCTCGGCCAATGGGCCATCTCGGCTGGGTTCCGGCTTTACATCGGCATGTTGAAAGGCAGCGGCCTGCTGCATTGCGACATGTCGGCGCTGGACACGCTGCGGGATGAACAGGGTATCGTCATCGCCGCCAACCACCCTTCCCTGCTGGATGCGGTATTGCTGGTGTCCCGCCTGCCGAAGGCGGTGTGCATCGCCAAGGCGTCCATTGGGCGGAACATCATGCTGGGCGGCGGCATGCGGCTGGCCGGCTACGTTCTGAACGATGCGCCTTTGCCGATGATCCGCAATGCGGCGGAGGCCGTGCGCGCCGGCCGCCAGCTCGTCATCTTCCCGGAAGGCACGCGCACGCCGAAGGATGCGGCCGATTTGTGCCCAGGGCCTTTCAGCCGCTCCTTCGCCGTCATGGCGTTGCAGGCAAAGGCGCCGGTACAGACCATCCTGATCGAATGCGAATCGGACTACCTGCGCAAAGGCGTGTCGCTGTTCCGCAAGCCCCGGCTGCCGCTGCGCTACAAGCTGCGGCTCGGGCAGCGCTTCCCCCCTGCAGGGGACGCCCAGGCGCTGAGCCGGGAGGTCGAGGTGTATCTGCGAAGCCATCTTTCGCGCCCCGCATCGCCGTGACGAAGCTTGGGGAGTACGCAGCCCGCCTGGCTTGCCCTAAAACCGGTCCGGCATGATGACTCTCTCCCGGACGCATTTCGTCCTGATCCCTTCCTATAATAGCGGCCCGCTGGTGCTGGAGACGGTGCGGTCGGCCAGGGCATGCTGGAACCCGGTCTGGGTCGTGGTGGATGGCAGCACGGATGGCACCGCGGCACAGCTGCAGGCCATGGCGGCCGGCGACAGTGGCCTGCGGGTGCTGGTACTGCCCCGCAACCAGGGCAAGGGTGCCGCCGTGCTACACGGCCTGGAAGCCGCCGCCGCCGAAGGCTTCACCCACGCGTTGGCAATGGACGCGGACGGCCAGCACCCGCCCGACAGCATCCAGCATTTCATGGCGCTTTCCGCGGCCGAGCCTGAGGCGCTGATCCTCGGCAAGCCCATCTTCGGCCCGGAGGCTCCGCTGGTGCGGGTGCGCGGCCGCCGCCTTTCCAACGTCTGCGCCAATGTCGAGACGCTGTGGCATGGCATCGGTGACTCGCTGTTCGGCTTCCGCGTCTATCCGGTGGAGCCGCTGATCGAGATCATGCGCGCCAGCCGCTGGATGCGGCGCTACGATTTCGATGCCGAGGCCGCCGTCCGGCTGTGCTGGAAAGGCGTGCCGGCCCGCAATGTCCGGGTGCCGGTGCGATACCTGCGGGCGGATGAAGGCGGCGTCTCCCACTTCCGCTACGGGCGCGACAATGTCGTGCTGAGCTGGATGCATCTGCGCCTCGGCGCCGGCTTCCTGCTGCGGTTACCCTTGCTGCTGCTGCGGAAAATCCGCCCGGCGCCGGGCGGGCGGGAAGAACTCACGCCCCGCTGAAGCGCGGCTCCCGCTTCTCGTGCCAGGCGGCCCGGCCTTCGACGAAGTCGGCGGAGCGGGCGACGGCGGCTGCACGGGCGGCGATCTCGGCATCATCCGCATCGCCACGCGCGATGTCGTTCAGGGCCTTCTTCATCCCCTGCACCGCCAGCGGGGCACCGGCGGCCAAGCGCTGCGCCAGGGCCTGCACCCGGGCCTCCAGCTGCACGCCCGGCAGGGCTTCATCCAGGTAGCCGACCGCCAGCAGGGCAGCGGTGTCCAGCGGCTCGGCGGTCAGGAACAGCTTCTTGGCGACGGCCAGCCCGAGGCGGCTGACATAACGTCTCATGCCGCTGGGGTAGTAATGCAGCCCCAGCCGGCAGGCCGGCATCACCAGCCGCATCCCCTCGACGCCGATGCGGAAGTCGCAGGCCAGTGCGAGGTCGGTGGCACCACCATAGACGCTGCCATTGAGGGCGCAGATGGTCGGGATGGCCAGCCGCTCGAGCGCCTCGATCACCGCTTCCAAGCTGGGGACGGGCTCGCCCTGGCCGAAGGCACCGATATGGAAGCCGGCGCTGAAGGACTTGCCCGTGGCGGTAAGGACCAGGACCCGGAGTTCCGGCTGAGCCTCGATATTGTGGAAAATCTCCATCAGCGCCGCCAGGTCCGCCGGTTCCAGCCGGTTGTGGTGGCGCGGCCGGCGGAGCGTGATGGTGGCAACCGGCCCTTCCACGCTCAGCAGCGGTACCTGCCCGGGTTCGTCTGGCTGCTGCATGGATGTGTGCTTCCCTTCCGTCGCAGCGGCCAGGATTGCCGCCGGCCGCCGTGCTGGCAAGGCGGGGGCATGCCAGCTGCGCCGCCACGTGGCAGGATGGCGGCATGAGCCAAGACCTCAGCGCCATCACCCCCCGCGCCGAAGCCCTGCCGCCGCCCGGTCCTGGCGACCACCTGGGGCTGGCGAAGGCCCTGCTGCGGGAAGCCCTGACCGCGTCGCTGGCCAGCCTGGACCCGGCGGGCGGCCATCCCTTTGTTTCGCTGGTCGCCATGGCGACGGATTTCGATGGCACGCCCGTTCTGCTCGCATCCAGGCTGGCGCTGCATGATCGCAACATGCGCGGCGACGCCCGCGTCTCGCTGCTGGTGCGCCGCGTGGGGAAAGGCGACCCGCTGGCGCATCCGCGCCTCACCCTTTCCGGCACCGCGCGCCCGGCTGCGGCGCCGCATCTTCGCGGCCGCTTCCTGACGCGGCATCCGAAGGCGGCACTGTATATCGACTTCCCGGATTTCGGCTTCTGGACGATCACCCCGGAGGCCGCGCATCTGGTGGCCGGGTTCGGGCGCGCACCGGAACTGCCCGGTGCCGACCTGCTGACATCGCTGGCCGCTGCCGAATCGCTGCTTGGGGGCGAGGCGGACGCCATCGCGCACATGAATGCCGACCACGCGGATGCGATCGGCCTCTACGCGACCCGGCTAGGGCGGGCCGAGGCCGGACCGTGGCGCGTGACGGGATTCGACCCGGAAGGCATGGATCTGGTACTGGAGGATCGCAGCCTGCGCATCCCCTTCCCCGGACGGGTGAAAGACACGGCCAGCCTGCGCGCGACCCTGGTCCACATGGCGCGGACGGCGCGCCAGATGGGTACAGCGCCAGATCAATGAAGCGAAAAGGGAATGGAGCGGGCGATGGGAATTGAACCCACGACATTCAGCTTGGGAAGCTGACGTTCTACCTCTGAACTACGCCCGCAGCGGGAGCACTCTTAGCCTGCCCTTGTGCGGTCGGCAAGCCGGGCGTAAGGTCCGAACCACTTCCCGGAAGGGGGTGCTCGCGATTTGTCCGGCCAGCTTGCGGCGAGCATAAAGAACCGCGCTAAACGGCCGAGGCGGACTGCGCGTGGAATCGCGTGCAATGCCGCCCCGACCGGGCCGGGTGCCTTCAAGCCCCGAGAGTTGCCGCCCGATGGCCAAGCCCGCACCCACCAGACCGCTTCGCCCCGCCACCCTGCTGGTGCGCGGCGGGCAGATGCGCAGCAACCTCGATGAGACGTCCGAGGCGCTCTACCTGACCTCCGGCTTCGTCTATGACAGCGCCAGCCAGGCGGAAAAGACCTTCACCGGCGAAGTCAGCCACTACCAATATTCCCGCTTCGGCAACCCGACCATCGAGATGCTGGAGGCCCGGCTGGCGCAGTTGGAAGGAGCGGAGGCTTGTCGGGCCACCGCCACAGGCATGGCCGCCGTCAGCTCCGCCATGTTGTCGCACCTCAAGACCGGTGACCGCGTAGTGGCGAGCCGGGCGCTGTTCGGCTCCTGCCACTGGATCGTCTCCACCCTGCTGCCGCGCTACGGCATCCAGACCGAGTTCGTCGATGGCGGCGACCTGGAGCAATGGAAGGCGGCCTTCAAGCGCCCCTGCCAGCTGGTGCTGCTGGAAACCCCCTCCAACCCCATGCTGGAACTGGTTGACCTGGCGGCGGTGTGCGAGCTGGCGCATGAGGCCGGCGCCATCGTCGTGGTGGACAATGTCTTCGCCACGCCGCTGCTGCAGCGGCCGATGAAGTTCGGCGCCGACGTGGTGGTCTATTCCGCCACCAAGCATTTCGATGGCCAGGGCCGCGTGCTGGGCGGCGCCGTGCTGGGTAGCAAGAAATGGATCGAGGAAGTGTTGCAGCCCTATGTGCGCAATACCGGCCCGGCCATTTCCGCCTTCAATGCCTGGGTTATCCTGAAGGGGCTGGAGACGATGCACCTGCGCGTGCCGGCCATGTGCCGCAGCGCCGCCGCCATCGCCCAGATGCTGGAGGAGCGCGCGGAGGTTGAGCGCGTGCACTACCCGTTCCTCGCCAGCCACCCGCAATACGGCCTTGCGAAGCAGCAGATGGCAGCCGGCGGCACGCTGGTGACCTTCGACATCAAGGGCGGCAAGGAAGCGACCTTCCGCTTCCTGGATGCGCTGCGGGTCATCGACATCTCTAACAACCTTGGCGATTCCAAGAGCCTTATCACCCACCCGGCGACGACCACCCATATGCGGGTGCCGGCGGAGGAGCGGGCGCGGCTGGGAATCTCCGAGGGATCGGTGCGCCTGTCCGTCGGCCTGGAAGATGTCGCCGACCTGATCGAGGACATCGCGGCGGCGTTGGATGCGGCGGCCGTGACGCCGGCGGCACCCCGCGCCAAGTCGGCCGGCAAGCAGGTGGTCGAGGATTCGGCGCCCCCTGCCCCGGCCAAGGCGCGTGGCAAGAAGGCGGAAGCGCCAGCCCAGGCCACAAAGCCGGCGGCGCCTGCCCCGACTGCCAAGCCTGCGGCGCCGGACCTGTTTGCTACCGCCATGCAGGACCTGTTCCGCGACCCCGAGGCGGAGCCGGCAGCCAAGCCATCCAAGCGCCGCCAGAAGGGTTGAGCACGCCGCGGCGGAAGGGTGCCCTACCCCTCCGCCGCGCCGCTAAAGCGTGATCTGTTGATATGCGTTCACGGAGCACGCCCTATGCCTGTGTCTGATCGCGTGATTCACGCCTTTCGGTGCTTCCACCTCAGGCGTTCACGCGCCAGCCTCAGACGTGCTGCCCGCCATTGATGTGGATTTCGGCGCCGTTGATGTAGGAGGAGCGGGCGGAGCAGAGGAACAGGATGGTCTCGGCCACCTCGCTCGCATCGCCCAGGCGACGCATCGGGATCTGCCGCTGGATGATATCCTCGGTGCCCGGCGAGAGGATGGCGGTGTCGATCTCGCCCGGGGCGATGGCGTTGACCCGGATGCCGTGGCCGCCGAATTCATGCGCCATCTCCCGCGTCAGCGCCGCCAGCCCGGCCTTCGAGCAAGCATAGGCCGCGCCGGCGAAGGGATGCACGCGGGAGCCCACGATGGAGGTCACGTTGACGATCGCCCCCTGCGCCGCCTTCAGCGGTTCGAACAAGCCCCGCGCCAGGGTGGCCGTGGCGAACAGGTTGACGTTGAACACGTTCATCCAGGTGGCGTAATCGGTATCCATCAGGCCCATGCGCCCGCCGCCCTGGACCTTGGGCGAGATGCCTGCATTATTGACCAGGGCTTGCAACTTGCCATCCGGCAGGCGGCTTTTCACATCCTCGATCAACGGGACGAAGGCGGCGGGGTCGGAGAGATCCGCCTGGATGTGGCTCTCCCGCGCCTCCGGCCAACGGCACTCTTCCGAGAAGGGCTGGCGGGAGACGGTGAGGATGCGCCAGCCCTCCGCCTGGAAGCGCTTCACCGTCGCGTGCCCGATGCCACGGCTGGCACCGGTCAACAACATGATGGGACGAGTAGGCGCCATGGAGGCGGTCTCCGAAGACTCGGCTGGGGATGTTGGGCGCGGCGCGGCATGAACCGCGCGCCAAGGCCTCTGTGTTCGCATGATTCGCGTGTCTTGGCGATTCAGGCCCCTTCCTGTTCCACCTGCCCCTGAAACGGAGCGCAGGCGCGGCCCCTCCCGGCGTCGCGCCCGTCCCCATGGTGCCGCCTGCGCGGCGCCGCCCGGAATGGCCGGGCTTCAGTTCAGCGACATCAGTCCTTCGCGAATGGTGGAGAACAGCCGGTCGATCTCGTCCGGCGTGATGATCAGCGGCGGGGAAAGCACCAGCGTGTCTCCGGCAGTGCGGACCAGCACGCCCTTGTCGAAGCAGTGCTGCATGACGCTGGCCGCGCGCGTGCCGCCGGCGCCGGCCCGCGGCGCCAACTCGATTGCCGCGAGCAGGCCGATATCCACCACATGCGGCGCATCCTTCAGCGCGTGCGCGGCATCTTCCCATACGGATGCGGTCTTCGGCGTGTTCTCGAAGATGCCGTCCTGCTCATAGGTATCCAGCGCGGCGATGCCGGCGGCGCAGGCCAGGGGGTGGCCCGAATAGGTATAGCCGTGCATCAGTTCCGGCGCCTCGGCCGGGCCATCCATGAACGTGTCGAAGACCTGCCGGTTCACCAGCACGCCGCCCATGGGGACCGCCCCGTTGGTCATGCCTTTGGCGCAGGTGATGATATCCGGCGTGACGCCCAGGGCCTGTGCGCCGAACGGAGCGCCGATGCGGCCGAAGCCGGTGATGACCTCGTCGAAGATCAGCAGGATGCCGTGGCGGTCGCAGATCTTCCGCAGCCGCTCGAGATAGCCGACCGGAGGCGGCAGCACGCCGCCGGAACCGGTCACCGGCTCGACGATCACGGCGGCGATGGTGGAAGGGTCCTGGATGGCGCAGATCGCCTCCAGCTCATCCGCCAGATGCGCACCCCAGGCGGGCAGGCCGCGGGAGAAGGCGTTGTGCTCCGGGTGGTGCGTGTGCGGCAGGTGGTCGACCTCGCCTAGCAAGGGGCCGAAATCGCGCTTGTGGCGGGAGATGCCGGCGACGGATAGGCCGCCGAAGCCCATGCCGTGATAGCCCTTTGCCCGGCCGACCAGGCGAATCCGCCGCCCATCGCCCCGTGCCTGGTGATAGGCCCGGGCGATCTTCAGTGCGGTGTCCACCGCCTCGGACCCCGAGTTCACGAAGAAGACGTGGTCCAGCCCCTCCGGCGCCACGGCGGCGATGCGGCGGGCGAGCTCGAAGGCGAGCGGGTGGCTCATGCCGAAGGAGGAGACGTAGTCCAGCTTCCCAGCCTGCTCGCGGATGGCGGCGGCGATGCGCGGGGCGTTATGGCCGGCATTGACGCACCAGAGCCCGGCCATGCCGTCCAGGATCCGCCGCCCGTCGGGCGTGATGTAGTACATGCCATCGGCGCCGGAGAAGATCTTGGGCTGTGCCTTGAAGGCACGGTTGGCCGTGAAGGGCAGCCAGTAGGCCTCCATCGCCTCGGCGCTGGGGGCATCGGTCATGGCATCCTTCATCGGCCTCTCCTTACGGGTTGTGTCCGATGTAAGTTCAGCACTTTGAAATGAGAAAAAGCAAGAAGCCTTATTCAGGCGGACGTGGGCCGACCGGCGGCAGGGCACTGGTCCGCTCCAGGTGCCGGCGCATCAGCATGGAGGCGACCTCACGCTCGCCACGCTCCAGTTGCTCCAGGATCTCCAGGTGCTGCCGGCAGGATGCGACCACCCCTGCCCGGCCCCAGGACCAATCGTAGTTACTGAAGCGGCGCAGGCGGGTCTGCTGTTGGATCGCCTGGGCCAGGTGCCGATTGCCAGATGCGGCGGCGAGGCCGTCATGGAACGAGGCGTTCATCTCGAACAACGCGATGGCGCTTGTCTCGGTCCAGGGCGCAGCCATCATGGCCTGGTGGCGTGCCTGCATCTCCGCCAGCCATCCGGGCGGCAGGGCGAAGCCCGGCATCAGGATGCCCGCGGGCTCCAGCACCAGCCGGAAGCGATAGCTCTCCGCCCGCGCCGCCGGGTCCGTCAGGGTTTGCGTGAAGGTCCAGCCGTGCCCGGGCTTCCGGTCCACCATCGATATCTCGGACAGGCTGCCCAGCACGCGCAGCAGGATCGGCCGGCTGATGCTGTAGCGCCGCATCAGGTCGGCCTCCGAGACCTCGTGCGGCAGGATGCCGGCGACCCGGTCCCGCGCAATCCGCAGGCAGAGCAGCTCAATATCGTCCAGCACTGGCGCATGCGCGGCTTCAGGGGCCGGCAGGGCCAAGGTGCGTAGGACATAGCCGCCGGACGGCCGCCGCTCCGCCACGCCCTGCCGCTCCAATTCTTCCAGCACCGCGCGCACGGGGGTGCGGGATACCCGCAGCGCCTTGGCCAGGGCTTGCTCCGTCAGGCGGGCGCCAGGCTCCAGCCGCTCGCGGCGGATCCATTCCAGCACCGGCGTCAGGAGATCGCGCGCCAGCCGGCTGAGGTGAAGGGAGGCAGAGGGCACGATTTTCTGTTCCATGTCACACTGAAGTACATTAACGTTTTGCTTCATTCCACCGGAGACACCCGATGCCGCAAGCGGAATGTTGTCAGCCAGCACCACTTCCGGCCCCGATCCGGGCATGACGGTGCCGCTGTGGAATCTGGGTGCCACCGAAGCCGCCGCGACGATCCGCAGCGGCATGCTGTCCAGCCGCGAACTGACGGCCGCGACGCTGCAGCGGCTGGAACAGGTTAATCCCCAGATCAACGCGGTGGTGCGACGGATGGACGCCGAGGCCCTGGCCGCGGCGGAACAGGCGGACAAGGCCCGCGCATCCGGCCAGGCGCTCGGTGCGCTGCACGGCGTGCCGGTGACCATCAAGGTGAATATCGACCAGGCCGGCCATCCCACAGATGGCGGCGTGATGGCCTATCGCGACGTCATGGCAACGGAAGACAGCCCGGTCGTGGCGAATTTCCGCAAGGCCGGCGCGGTGATCGTCGGCCGTACCAACACGCCCTGCTATTCCATGCGCTGGTTCACCGACAACGAGTTGCATGGCGCGACCATGAACCCGTGGGATGCCGGCACCACCTGTGGCGGTTCCTCCGGCGGGGCGGGCGCGGCCGTGGCGGCGGGGATCGGCGCCATCGCGCATGGCAATGACATCGCCGGCTCCGTCCGCTACCCGGCCTATTGCTGCGGCTTGGTAGGCATGCGGCCCAGCTACGGCCGGGTGGCTTCCTTCAACGCCTCTGCCGGCGGTGCCGCGCCGATTTCGTCGCAGCTGATGGCCGTGCAGGGCCCGCTGACCCGCAGCGTGCGGGATAATCGCCTGGCGCTGGAGGTGATGGCGGGCCCAGACCCGCGCGACCCGCGCCATGTGGTGACGGGAGACCTGCCGACGCCGCGCCGGCCGCGCCACGCCGCCCTGGTGCCCGAGATGGGCGTGACCGACCCCGGCATAGCTGCCGCGGTGCGAGAAGCCGGCCGACGCCTCCAGGCGGCGGGCTGGACGGTGGAGGAGACTGCGCCCCCGCAATTGCATGAAGCGGCGGCGCTGTGGCCGGCCATGGGCATGCCCGACGTCATCGCCGGGCTGGTGCCGCTGGTCGAGCGCCATGGTGACGCGGCGATCCGCCGGGCGCTGGCGCTGTGGCGAGAGAGCTGGCCGCAAATCGATGCCAGCACCTGCCTGGCCGCGTTGGCACAGCGCAATGCCATACTGCGCCAGTGGCAATTGTTCCTGGAAAGTTGGCCCATTCTGGTAATGCCGGTCTCCTGCGCCCTGCCCTATCCGGTGGACGAGGACCTGCGGGACGCCGACACCACCGCCCGCATGTTGCGGGAGCAGGCGCCGATGCTGGCCATCTCGGCGCTCGGCCTGCCGGGCCTGTCCGTGCCAGTGGGCGGCGGGGCGGGCTGGCCCGTCGGCGTGCAGCTCGTCGCCGGGCGGTTCCGCGAGGCGCTTTGCTACGACGCCGCCGAGATCATCGAGGCGCACCGGCCGCCGATCCTTCCCATCGATCCGCGAGGAGCGCAGTGATGGTCCGCAAGATTCCAGGCCACGGCACGCGACTGAGCTATTACGATTTCGGCCGCACCACGGTGCAGGCGTGCCAGAGCGACCCCCGCTTCTCCTACTGCGCCTATGTGCCGGAAAGCTATGAGGAGGACGGCACCCAGTCCTACCCCCTGCTTGTCATCCTGCACGGCACCCTGCGTGACAACGCGGCCTACCGGGAGACCTTCATCGCCCTCGCTGAGCGCTGCCAGCTGATCCTGCTGGCGCCGTTGTTCCCTGCCGGCATCACCGCCCCAGGCGAGCTGAACAGCTACAAATTCCTGCGCGCCGGTGACCTGCGCTACGACGAGATCCTACTGGATATGGCGGCGGAGATGCGGGCCAAGTACCGCATCAGCGGCCCGCGCATGTCTCTGTTCGGTTTCTCGGGCGGCGGGCATTTCGCGCATCGCTTCCTGTACGCGCAGCCGGAGGCGTTGGAAGCCGTATCTATCGGCGCGCCGGGCATCGTCACGCTGCTCGATGACAGCTACGATTTCTGGGCCGGAACGCGGGACTTCGCGAAGCATTTCGGCAAGCCGCTGAACATTCCCGCCATGCGCGACGTAGCGGTGCAAACTGTCGTCGGCGGCGATGACACGGATACTTGGGAAATCGCGGTGCCGCGCGAAAGCCGGCTGTGGATGCCGGGGGCCGACGCCATGGGCGCCAACCGAATCGACCGCATCAAGGCCCTTGGCCGCAGCCTGGAGGCACAGCGGATCGCGGTTCGCTGCGATGTCGTACCCGGGGTCGCGCATGACTATGCGCGGGTGGCGCCGGCCGTCGAAGACTTCTTCACCCACCATTTCACACGCTCCCAACGCGGGACCGTAGCCGAGACGGAGATGCAGCCATGACCCCGTTCCGCACTGCCGCGTTGGCTGCCTGCGTGGCCGCGCTGGCCACGACGTTCTGCCAGGATGCACGGGCGCAGCAGCCGCAGCGCGGCGGGCGGGCGGCCATCTGGCTGAATGCCGATATCCGCAGTCTGGAGCCCGGCATCAACCGGGATGCCAATACCGACGGCATCGTCCACCAGATCTACGAAGGGCTGGTCGGCTACCAGACCGACCTGGGCGTCGGCCCTGCCCTGGCGGATAGCTGGACCTCCAGCGAGGATGGCCGGGTCTGGACCTTCAAGCTGCGCGACAACGCGGTGTTTCACAACGGCGCCCGGCTGACCTCAGTCGACGTGAAGGCGGCGTGGGACCGGCAGTGGAACAACCAGGCCTGGCCCTGCCGGCGGATCTTCGACCAGGCGGGTGGCCTGCAGGTCCAGTCCGTCGAGGCGCCGGACGCGACGACCATCGTCTACCGCATCGCCAACCCCAGCGCGTTGTTCCTGCCCTGGATGGCCAGCGTACAGTGCGGCGTCGTCGTCGCGCACCGGGACAGCTTCGGGGCGGACGGTAAGTTCCAGGCACCGATTGGCACCGGCCCGTGGAAGCTGGGCGAGTGGCGCCGCGGTGAGCTGGTGACCCTGCAGCGCTTCGAGCAGTACGGCCCGAGCTCCGCGCCCGCCAGCGGCTATTCCGGCCTGCGGGACGTCATGCTGGACCAGGTGATCTACCGGGTGATCCCCGACCAGAGCGCGGCCGAGGCGGCGCTGCAGACCGGTGCCATCGACCTGATGCCGGATGCGGATATCGAACGTGTCGATCCGCTGCGGGCGCAGGGGCTCCGCATCCAGTCGGCGCCGGGACTGTCCTGGAGCACCCTGCTGATTCAGACGAACGACCCGGTGCTGAAGGACCCGCGCATCCGCCGCGCCATGGCACATGCGATCGACCTGAGCCAGCTGGCCGAAATCCGCACCATGGGGCTGGCGGAACCCAGCCCCTCCCCGGTCAGCCCGTCCATGAGCTTCTTCGACGAGAGTTTCCGCGCATGGCCGGAATACGACCCGGCGCGGGCGCGTGCCCTACTGCGGGAAGCCGGCTATCGCAACCAGCTGATCAAGCTGCAGACCAACCGCCGCTACAACGGCATGTACGACAATTCCGTCGCGACCCAGGCCATGCTGACGGCGGCGGGTTTCCGCGTGGAACTGGAAGTGCTTGACTGGGCCACGCAGCTTTCCAACTACACGACCGGCAATTTCCAGCTGCAATCCTTCTCGTTCTCGCCGCGCCTGGACACCGGCCTGGCCTTCAGTTCCCTGGTGGGCGAGAAGGCGCGGGGCGCTTCGGCGCAGTGGGAGAATCCGGAGGCGATCCGCTTGCTAACGGAAAGCTCGGCCACCAGCGACATGACGCGGCGTGCCGAACTGTTCCGGCAGATGCACGCCTTGATGGCGCAGGACGTGCCCTCCATCGGTCTCTATTTCATGCCTCAGATCGTCGCCAGCCGGCAGGATCTGCAGGGCGTCACACCCTGGCCGGCCGGGCGCCCGGTCACCTGGGGCATCTGGCGGCAGCGCTGAGGATATCTGGTCATGGTTGAAGCATTCCCTCTGATTGAACTGCACGGCACGCCGGAAGCACGCGGCCGCCTCTACGGCCAGCAGGCCGCCGAGCGCATCCGCCGCAGCATCGGCCACTACGCCGCACAGCTTTCCGCCGCCGGCCATGGGGCCGAGCGGGTGCGCGGCTGGGCGCGGGACTTCGTGCCCAGCATCGAGGCCTTCGAACCCAGCTTCGTCGCCGAGATGCGCGGCATTTCCGAAGGTGCCAATGTGCCCTTCGAGGATATCGTGCTGATCAACGCCCGCACCGAGGTGCTGCAATTGGGCAAGCGCAGCGCCGCGGCGGCGGTGCCTTCGCCCAAGGCCGACCCGGATGGCTGCACCGGCGTGATCCTGCTGCCGGAAGCCACGCAGGACGGCTTGCTGGTCCATGGGCAGAACTGGGACTGGAAATCCGAATGCGCGGAAACCGGCGTGGTGCTGCGCATCCGTGAGGAGAACGGGCCGGATATCCTCACCTTCGTCGAGGCCGGCGGGCTGGCGCGAGCGGGGCTGAATTCGGCCGGCGTCGCCGTCACGGCGAACTACCTGGAAAGCGACCGCGATTACCGCGAGCTGGGCGTGCCGCTGGCCCTGCTGCGCCGGAAGTTCCTGCAATCGGAGCATCTGGCGATGGCGATGCGGACCGCCTACGTTACGAAGAAATCCGGCTCCAACAACATCATGCTCAGCCATGCCGATGGCGTGGCGCTGAACTTCGAATGCGCGCCGGACGAGACCTTCCTGGTGCATCCGCAGAACGGCATGCTGGTGCACGCCAACCATTGGCAGAGCCCCGTGGCGCTGGGCAAGCTGAAGGACACCGGCATCGCCAACACGCCGGACACGTTGTACCGGGACATGCGGGTTCGCTCGCTGCTGGAAGCGAAGCAGGGGCGGCTGGACATGGCGGCGGTCCGGGACGCGCTGTTCGACGATTTCCAGCACCCGTGGGCGGTGTGCCGCCCGCCGCGCCTCTCGCTGGCCGGCAACCTTTCAGCGACCGTGGCGATGCTGTTGATGCAGCCCAAGCTCGGCGTGCTGGAGATCGCCCCGCTGCCGGCCATCAACAAGACCTTCACCCGCTACACGCTGGATGGAGGCGCCGCGCAGGCGGTCGCCGCCTGATGCGAGCGGCGCTGGGTCGCACGGTCTTCCTAGGTTGTCTCTGGGCCGCCCAGCCTGCCCTGGCGCAAACGCCCGGGGACTATACTATCCGCGCCTCCCTCAACTCGGATATCCGCGGCACCCAGCCAGGCGGCAACCGGGATGCGAATACCGACGTGGTGATGATGCACGTCCTGGAAGGGCTTGTGGCGTATCGGGAGGACACCTCGGTCGGCCCGATGCTGGCTGAGAGCTGGAGCCTTTCGGAAGACGGCCGGACCTACACCTTCAAGCTGCGCCAGGGCGTCACCTTCCACAACGGTGCGACGATGACCGCCGCCGATGTGGTCTGGAGCTGGCGGCGCTACCTGAACCCGGCCACGCAATGGCGGTGCCTGCCGGATCTGGATGGCCGTGGTCTCTCCAAGGTCGTCTCGGTCGAAGCCGTCGATGCGCAGACCGTCGCCGTTACGCTGGACAAGCCGTCCGCCATCTTCCTCAGCATCATCGCCCGCGCGGATTGCGGCCAGACCGCCATCCTGCACCCGGACTCCGTCGGGGCCGATGGCCAGTGGCGCGAGCCCATCGGCACCGGCCCCTACCGCATCGGCGAATGGAAGCGCGGCCAGTCGATCGAGCTGACGCGCTTCGACCGGTATGCCTCCCGCCAGGGCGAGATGGACGGCTTCACTGGCGGCAAGGTCGCCTACGCGGCGCGCCTGCGCTTCGTGGTCATCCCCGACGCCTCCGCCGCCCGCGCGGCCCTGCTTGGCAACTCGGTCGATGTGCTGACGGATGTGCCGATGGCGGAGGCCACCGATCTCCGCACCCGCGCCGGCGTCACCCTGCTGCATACCCCCACCATGGGCGTGACCGCCTTCCTGTTGCAGACGCGGGACCCGGTGCTGCGCGACCCGCGCATCCGCCAGGCCTTCGCACTCTCGCTCGACGTGCGGCAGATCGTCGAGGGGACGATGGAGGGCATGGCGCAGCAGAATCCCTCCATCGTGCCGATCCGCAGCCGCTGGCATGACGAGGCGCAATCGCAGCGCCCGGCGCGCAACGTGGCCGCCGCGCGCAGGCTGTTGGCGGAGGCTGGCTATCGCGGCCAGCCGATCCGCATGCAGGTGAACCGGCGCTACGCCAACACCTATGACGCCGCAGTCGCGGCCCAGGCCATGGCCGAGGAGGCCGGGCTGAAGATCGAGCTCGAAGTGCTGGACTGGGCCACGCAGCTGGACCGGTACACGCGCGGCGACTACCAGATGCAGTCCTTCATCTACTCCGCCCGGCTCGATCCCTCCCTCTCCTACGAGATGATCGCCGGGCCGAAGGAGACGCAGCCTCGCAAGGTGTGGGATAACCCGGCCGCGCAGGCGCTAATCCAGCGCAGCATGCAGGTGACCGGCGATGCTGAGCGGCAGGCCATCCTGGCCGAGCTGTTCAAGATGTTTTCCCAGGATGTGCCGATGGTCATCCTCTACAACCAGCCGGACTTCCTGGCTGGCCGGGACGCGATCCAGGGGCTGCGTGCATGGCCATCCGGCCATACCCGCCTCTGGAATGTCTGGGTCCGCTGAACCATGCTGCGATACGCGCTGAACCGGCTCCTCCTCTCGGTCCCCACGCTCATCCTGGTATCGGCGGCCGTCTTCCTGTTGATGCGGCTGGTGCCGGGTGACCCGGTGGTGTTGATGCTGGGGGATCAGGCCGATCCGCAGCAGGCGGCCGACATGCGTGCCGCCATGGGGCTCGACCGTTCCGTGTTCGTGCAGTACGGCCTGTGGCTGCTGCATGCCGTCAGTGGTGACCTGGGCCGCTCCACCACCAACGACCTGCCGGTGCTTCCGCTGGTGCTCTCCCGCTTTCAGGTCACTGCCACCATCGTCTTCGCCGCGGTGGCCATCGCGGCGGTCGTCGCCATTCCGCTGGGCACGGTGGCCGCGTGGCGGCAGAACACCAAGGCTGACTTCGCCATCGTCTCCGGCGCCACGCTGCTGCTCTCCATTCCCAGCTTCTGGCTCGGCCTGCTGATGCTACTGTTCTTCGGTCTGAAACTCGGCTGGGTGCCGGTGGTCGGCTACGTCTCCTTCTCCGAGGACGCGTTCAAGGCCGCGCTCTACATCGTCCTGCCCGTCGCCACCCTGACGCTCATCGAGATCGGTATCCTGACCCGTATGGCGCGCGCGGCGGCCATCGATGTGCTGCGGCTGGAATACGTGGCCCATGCCCGCGCCAAGGGATTGCGCGAAAGCCGCGTCCTGCGCCGCCACGTACTGCCGAATGCTTTCGCGCCGACCCTGACGCTCATCGGCATCGTGCTGGGCAACCTCCTCGGCGGCGTCGCGGTCATCGAAACCGTGTTCACCCTACCGGGCCTGGGGCGCCTGCTGGTCGACGGCATCTATGCCCGGGACTATCCGGTGGTGCAGGGCTGCATGCTGTTCATCGCAACCATCTATGTGGTGGTAAACCTGCTCGTGGACCTGGCCTATCCCTTCTTCGATCCGCGCGTGACAGCTTCCTGATGCCGCGCATTCGCCTGAGGGCCAATGCCCTGATCGGCAGCATCCTGGTGGGGGCGACTCTGCTGCTGGCAGCCGCTTCTATTGTCTGGACGCCCCGCAACCCATTGGCCGTCGCGTTGCGGCAGCGCCTGAAGCCGCCCTCGGCGGAGTTCTGGCTTGGCACCGACGAAGTTGGCCGCGACGTGTTCAGCCGGATCATGACCGGTGCCGGAACCTCGGTGATGGTCGCCGGGCTCGCGGTGCTGGCCGCCGTGCTGCTCGGCTCGCTGCTCGGCCTGGTGGCAGGCTTTCTGCGCGGCTGGGTGGACCGGGTGCTGATGGGCATCAACGATGCGCTGCTGGCCTTCCCGGGTATCCTGCTGGCGCTGGGGCTGATGGCCGTCATCGGCGCCAGCCAGTGGGGCATCATCCTGGCGCTCGGCCTCGCCTATGCGCCGACCGTGGCGCGGGTGGTCCGCGGTGCCGTGCTCTCCATCCGCGAGCGGGAGTTTGTCGAGGCATCCCGCTCGATCGGCAATTCGGAGGGCTACACGATGTGGCGCCACGTCATGCCCAACACCGCGTCACCCCTGATCGTGCTGGCCACCAGCATGTTTGGCTGGGCGATCCTGGCGGAAAGCGCACTGAGCTTCCTCGGCCTCGGCGTGCCGCCGCCGGCACCGACCTGGGGAAACATGCTGGCGGCCGCCCGGCCGTACATGGAATCCGCCATCTGGCTCAGCCTGGCGCCGGGCCTGTGCATTGCCCTGACCCTGCTGGGCGTGAACCTGTTGGGCGATGCCTTGCGTGACCGACTGGACCCGAGGAGCGCCGAGCGATGAGCCCTTCCCTGCTGGAAGTCGATGCGCTGCGCATCACCGCCGCCGGCGGCAAGCTGGTGGCCGTCGACGGCATCTCCTTCCATGTTGAGGCCGGTGAGATCCTGGCTGTCGTCGGCGAATCCGGCAGCGGCAAGACGGCGACAGGCCGCGCCGTGATCGGCCTGCTGCCGCCGGGGCTCACCTGCTCGGGCGGCGCCGTCCGCTTCAAGGGCGAGGACCTGCTGACCGTTAGCGCGGACCGGCTGCGCGATCTACGTGGCGCCGCCATTGGCATGGTGTTCCAGGAGCCGATGGTATCGCTGAACCCGGCCCTGACCATCGGTGCACAGATGGAGGAAGGCATGGCGCTGCATACCTCCCTCTCCAAGGCCGAGATCCGCGCCGCCTGCATCGCGATGCTGAAACGCGTGCAGATCCGCGACCCGGAGCAGTGCCTGACCGCCTATCCGCATGAGTTCTCCGGCGGGATGCGGCAAAGGATCATGTTGGCCTCGGTGATGATGCTGAAACCGGCCCTGCTGATCGCCGATGAGCCGACCACGGCGCTCGATACCCTGTCGCAGCGGGAGATCCTGGACCTGATGGTCGGGCTGGCGCGGCATGAAGGCACGGCGGTGCTGTTGATCACGCATAATCTCGGCCTCGTCGCGCGCTATGCCGACCGTGCCATTGTCATGCAGCGCGGCCGCATCGTTGAGCAGGGCGGCGCGCGCGCATTGCTGTCCTCACCGCGCGAAGCCTACACGAAGGCTCTCGTCGACGCGTTGCCACGCCGGGTGCCACGCACGGGCTCACGGCCGGAACGGGCTTCACCAGTGTTGGAGGCGCGGGGCCTGCAGGTGCACTACCAGGGCCGGCAGCGGCTGTTCCGCCGCACGCCGGCGGTGAAGGCCGTGGATGGCGTGGACCTTGCCTTGTATCCGGGCGAGACGGTGGCCCTGGTCGGCGGCAGCGGCTCGGGCAAGACCACGCTGGGGCGCGCCATGTTGCGACTGGTGCAGCCGACGGGCGGCCAACTGTTCTTTCGCGGCAAGGAAGTCACCCAGCACCGAGACGAGGATTACCGCCGCTTCCGCCTGTCCTGCCAGATCGTGTTCCAGGACCCGTACTCGTCGCTCGACCCACGCCAGCGGATCGGTTCCATCGTGATGGAGCCATTGCGGCATGAACCCGGCCTATCGCCGCAGCAGAGGCGTGAACGGGTATTGAAGACGTTCGATGATGTCGGGCTGCCGGGATTCGAGGAGCGCTTTCCGCACCAGCTCTCGGGCGGCCAGCGCCAGCGCGTGGCCATTGCCCGTGCCATCGTGCGGCACCCTGCCCTGGTCGTGGCGGATGAGCCGGTCAGTGCGTTGGACATGACAGTCCAGAAGCAGATCCTGACCTTGTTCCGCAAGTTGCAGCAGGAACGCGGCTTTGCCTGCCTGTTCGTCTCGCACGACCTAGCAGCGGTCGAGGAGATCGCCGACCGCGTCGTCGTCATGCAGCACGGCAAGCTGGTGGAGGAAGGAGACCGGGACAGCATCTTCGACGCCCCTGCCCACCCCTACACCCAAGCTCTGCTGGAAGCGGCACCCCGGCTGGAGTCCGTTTCCTAGCAGCCTTCGCTGTGCCTCCATGCCGGAGGCACAGCGAACACCGAGGCCGTTAGCGGGACGGGCCGGTGCTGGGCGTCGTGTTCATGATGGGCGTGCCCGGCGGCGGCGGCGAAGTCGGCCGCGGCTCAGCCGGCCGGCCGCCTTCGCGGACCACCTGGCCCGAGGCGGGCGCGGCGTAGTTGCTGTTATCCGGCGCACAGGCGCCGAGCAGCAGGCCAAGGCCGAGCATTCCGAATCCAAGATTTCGCATGTGTAACCTCCGTTAGACCTGCGTCTGCGCAGTGCAGGATGCGGGGGTAACGCACGACTCGTCATTCCGTTGACCCGCCACGCACCAGCCTGCCGCCATCGGTCAAACGGCCTGCGCACCGGAAAGGCGGCGCTTGGCGCCACGCCGTGATCTGCGTTACTGAACCTGACCGCATGGGAGGCGCCGGGCGCACCTCCATGGCTTCCGGATAGGGTTTTGCAGAGTGCCGAGGCGCCCAGGCGACAGGTTCATCGGCGGCGGCACCCCGCGTAATCCCGGGGCGGACCTCGCCCGTCTCCCGCTGGGCCTGGACCTCAGCGCGCTCAGCGTGGCCGAGGGCATCCGGGCCGCCCTGGCCTGCGCGGTGGTGATCCTGGCGAATGAATGGCTGGGCTGGCCACCACTGGTCTACATGGCGCTCGCCTCCTTTTTCACCTGCCTGTGCGACGCGGGCGGGCCGATCCGCTTCCGCGTGCCGGCGCTGCTGGCCTTCACCGTGCTTGGCGCTGCCACCTGGATGAGCTTCGGCCTGCTGCGAAACGCGGGGGAGGTCGTGGCGATCCCGGTCGCCTGCGCCACGCTGTTCCTGTTCAGCTTCGCGCGTATCTGGGGCACCAGCGCCACCTCGGTCGGCAACATCCTCTCCATCGTGCTGATCCTGTCCCTGAATCAGCCATTGGCGTCGCATCAGGCGCTGGAGGTCGGGGCGATGTTCGTGGCCGGTGGCCTGTGGGCCACCGTGCTGACGATGGGGATCTGGCGCGTGCACCCGTATCGCCCGGCGCGGACCGCCGTATCCGAATGTTGGCGGCGCCTGGCTGCCCTGGCGGAAGGCCTGCGCCAGCTGATCCTGGCCGGCGGCGAGGACAGTGCGGCGTTCGACGCCCATGGCCGCGCCCATCGCCGCGCGGTGCGCGAGGAAATCGAGTACGCCCGTGGCTTGGTGATGGAACTCTCCGGCAAGCGGGGACGCCTTTCGCTGCGCGGTTCCCAGTCCCTGTTGCGGCTGGAGGCCTGTGATCAGGTCTTCGGCAGCCTGATCGCGCTCGCGGGCGTGGTGGAAGGCAGCAAGGACGCCGCCCGCCTGCAGGCGGCGGAGACCCTGTTGCGGCTGCTGCGGCCCATGCTGGTCGTGCTCTCCCGCTCCATGCTGGACGACACGCCGCCGCGCCTGCCGGCGCTGACGCGGGCGGGCGAACGGGCCCTGGCCGCTACGGCGCACGACCCGGTGCTTCGCCCGCTGACGGAAGCGATTCTGGACCGGCTGCGGATCGCGGCGCTGCTCAGCACGCCTGGGGGCTACCTGCCCGGCGGCGGCGCCGGCGTCGCTCCCTCCCAGCCCTGGCGGGACCGGGTGCTGGCGCCGCTGCTGTCCAACCTCAATTGGCACTCCGCCATCCTACGGCATGCCGTGCGGGTGCCCGCCATCGCCGCACCGGCCCTGGTGCTGACGATGCCCTACGGCCAGCAATTCGCTTACTGGCTGACCATCACCGCCGTCGTCACCCTGCAGCCCTTCTACGCCACCACCTGGCAGCGGGCGCTGGAGCGGGTGGGCGGCACAGTGCTGGGCGGACTCGTCGGCGCCCTGCTGGCCTACCTGCCCAGCACGCCCCTCCAGATGGCCATGCTGCTGTTTCCGCTTTGCGCCGTCGCCTTCGCGGCACGGCAGGTCAGCTTCGTCGCCTGGATCGCCGGCGTTACCCCCATCGTCGTCGTGCTGATGGAACTGGTGCACCCGGGCCACAGCTCCTGGGAGGTAGCGGAGCTGCGCGCGCTGTTCACCGTCGCAGGCGGGCTGATCGCCGTCGCCGGCGCCTGGCTGCTCTGGCCGAGCTGGGAGCCGGTGCGGCTGGGGCAGGAGCAACGCCAGGCCATCACCGCCCATGCGGCCTATGCCAAGGCGGTGATGTCGGACCTGCTGGGCAAGCCGGATGCCGGCAGCTTCGATGCGGCCAGGCGCGCCGCGGGCGTCACCACCAACAACCTGGAGACCTCGCTCTCCCGCGCCTTGCAGGAGCCGGGCGGCAGCCGCTCCCCCGCCGTCGCGCAGGCCACGCTGGTGGATGCGACGCTACGGCGGATCGCCGGCCGGCTCTCCGCCCTCTGGTACGACACGGCGGCACGGGAGAGCCTGGACCCCGTGCATGGCGAGGCCTGGCTAGCTTGGCTTAGCCAGTCGCTGGGTGCCCTGACGACGGGCAGCACCCCGATCGCCCCCCGGCCGGAGTTGCCGCCCGGCGACGCCCTGGCCAATCCCCTCAGCCGGATCGCCCGGCAGATCGAGCTGTTGGAAGGCGCCCTGCGGCGGGGCCATGAGGATGCGCCAGCCGAGGCCATTGACGTGGCGCTGCAGCGGTAGCGCCGCTGTTCCCGACGGGATCGGCAAGCGACTTGGCGATCACGCAAGCGCGTCCGGCCAAAACACTTGTCCGGAAGGCGGAACAGGCGCAGGAACCGGACATGCTCTCGCGCCCTCGTCCCCTGCCGTTCCGGTATGCGGCCGCCTGCATCGGCCTGCTGTTGCCCACCCTCGCCTTCGCGGCGGATGGCGACCCGCCGGCGGAAGCGCCCCCGGCCGCTGTCACGCCGCCTGCCACCCCCACCCCGCCGCAGGGCGATTCTTCCCCGCCGGCCGCCGCGGCACCGCCGGCTGCCGCCCCTTCCACCCCGCCGCAGCCGGAAGTTCCCCCGGCGGCGCGGGAGACACTGGAGGCCCGCGCTGCCTTCCGCACCATGGGGCAGGACGTGAAGGGCCCGTCCGGCATCGTGGTGGCGCAGCTGGTGAATATCCTGGTGAATACCGAGGGCCAGCCCGTCGCGGCCATTCTGGATTACGGCGGCTTCCTGGGCGTCGGTAAGCGGCGCATCGCCGTGGCGTGGCGTGCCTTGCAGTTTACGCCCGATGGAATCGGGCTTGCCCTGAGCCGCGAGCAACTTCGCGGTCTGCCGGAGTTTAAGGACGGCGAGCCGGCCGTGCTCGCGGTGCCCCCGGCCACGCCGGGAACCGCGGAGGCGCCCGCGAACCGGTGAAGGTCAAGACATGCTGAGGCGGCGTAGCGAGCGTTCGCTCGACTGGTTGAACTTTTTCGTCGCCAATGTTCAGACCGGCTTCGGTCCCTTCGTCGCTGTCTACCTGACCGCCCAGGCCTGGACGGATGTCGAGATCGGCGTCGCCCTCAGCGTCGGCACCGCGACGATGATGCTGGCCCAGGTGCCCGCCGGCCTGCTGGTGGATGCCACGCCCCGCAAGCGCCTGCTGGCGATGATCGCCATGATCGGCATCGCCCTCAGCGCCATTCTGCTGGCGGCCTGGCCGGCGCGCCTGCCGATCCTGGCTTCCGAAGTCCTGCACGGCGTGGCCAGTTGCATCCTGGCGCCTGCCATTGCCGCCATCAGCCTCGCGCTCGTCGGCCGCGCGCGGCTGGGTGAGCGGCTGGGGCGCAATGCGCGCTATGCCTCGCTGGGAAATGGCGTCGCCGCGGCGGCCATGGGCAGCGCCGGGGCCTGGTTCTCCGGTGCCTCGGTCTTCTGGCTGACCGCCTTCATGATGATCCCGGCGATGGTCACGCTGACCTTCATCCGCCAGTCGGAACTGCACCCGCCGCCGCCGCCCGCGCCGGTACAGGATGCCGCCGGGCGGGGCGAAATCCGCGGCCTGCTCACCAACCGCAGCGTGCTGATCTTCGCCGCGTGCTGCCTGCTGTTCACGTTGGCCAACGCCGCCATGCTGCCCCTGGTGGGCGCCGAGATCACCCGCGTCGCCGGTGACGAGGCCAACCTCGTCATCGCCGCCTGCATCGTCGTGCCGCAATTCGTGGTGGCGGTGATCTCGCCCTGGGTCGGGCGGATGGCGCAGTCGAAGGGCCGGCGCGCCATGCTCATGCTGGGCTTCGCCGCCCTGCCCGTGCGCGGGCTGTTGCTGAGCGTGGTGTCGGACCCGCTTGGTCTGGCGGCGGTGCAGATGCTGGATGGCATCAGCGCTGCGGTGCTGGGCGTGCTGCTGCCGCTGCTGGCGGCCGACCTGACCAAGGGCAACAACCGCTTCAACCTCTGCATGGCGCTGTTCGGCCTCGCCGTCGGGATCGGCGGCACCATCAGCACCACCCTGGCGGGCGCGATTTCCAGCTGGTTCGGGTCCGGCGCCGCCTTCGGCGTGCTGGCGGGAAGCGGCTTCCTGGCCTTCCTGCTCGTCGCCTTCGCCATGCCCGAGACCCGGGACAAGGAGGAAGCCGCCTAGGCATCGCCTCGCGCTGCCCCACGAAGGGTGCAGGAGCCAAGCCGGAAGGTTCGGTTTGAGCGTGGCGCGGCCGGTCCGGCGAACCGCCCGCGCGCCATGCCGTCAGTCCACGATCGCCTGGTAGGTCAGCACCCGAAGCTCCCGCCGCAGCGGATAGGTGGATGATGGCATGAGCTGCGTCAGCAGGATGACCGCCAGGTCCTCGGCCGGGTCGACCCAGAAGGCGGTGCTGGCGGCGCCGCCCCAGGCACATTCGCCGGCCGTCCCCACGATCTGCGCCTGCGCCGGGTCCAGCATCACCGAGAGGCCCAGCCCGAAGCCCACGCCCTCATAGGTGGATTCCGAGAAGCGGGGCTGCCCCATAGCGGCCATGTCGCCCCGCAGGTGGTTGGACATCATCAGCTCGACCGTCTTGCGGCCCAGCAGGCGGGTGCCATCCAGCTCGCCCTTGTTCAGCAGGAAGCGGCAGAAGCGCGTGTAGTCCCCCACCGTGGACACCAGCCCGCCGCCACCCGAGGCGATGCCACGCGGCGCATTGAAGCGGCTGTCGCGCGGGTCGTCGATCAGGGCGAGCCGGCCATCCTCCCCTTTGCGGTAGTTGGCGGCGAACCTCGCCAGCTTCTCCGCCGGTACGTGGAAGCCGGTATCCACCATGCCGAGCGGCCCGATCACGCGATCCTGCAAGAACCTGGCGAAGTCCTGGCCGGAAATTGCGGCCACCAGATGCCCGAGCACGTCGGTCGCGATGGAGTAGTTCCACTCCCGCCCCGGCTGCGCCAGCAGCGGCAGGCTCGCGGCGGTCTCCACCACCTCGGCCAGGCTGCGTGGCGAAGTCTGGAAGTCGACGTCGTTATCCCGGTACATGGCGTCGACCATGTTGGCGTGCATCATGCCGTAGGTCAGGCCGGCGGTATGGGTCAGCAGGTCGCGGAAGGTGATCTCGCGCTCCGCCGGTACCGTCTCGTAGCTGCCGCGGCTGCCGCTGGTGAACACCCGCATATCCTTGAAGCAGGGCAGGAAGCGGGTGATCGGATCGTCGAGCTGAAAGCGCCCTTCCTCGTACAGCATCATGATGGCCACGCTCGTCAGCGGCTTGGTCATCGAATAGATGCGCAGGATGCTCTCGGGCGCCATGGGCACGCCGTGCTCGAGATCGGCGTAGCCCGAGCAGCCGAGATGCGCCACCTGCCCGCGCCGCATCACCAGCGTCGTCGCACCGGCCAGCTTGCCGCTCTTCACCCAGGCCTCGCGCCATGCATCCACCCGCGCCAGGCGCGCGCTGGAAAGGCCCACATCCTCGGGGCGCTTGATGGCGATGTCGGGCATGGCGGGCTCCAGGGCAAAGGGTTGGCCCTGGCAGCATGCCGCCCTGGCCGACCGCTGGCCAGGGGGCGCCCGCTACTGCGGGTGGATCAGCGGCGCAGCCTCGGCCACTGCCGGCGCCCGCACCTTCTCCCGCACGAAGGTGATGAGGCCGGAGGCGATGATCAGCGCGACGCCCACCGCCATCGGCCAGTCCAGCCTGTCGCCAAACACGAAGTAGCCGAGGATGATGGCCCACAGCATCTGGCTGTATTGCGGCGGCGCGACCAGCGTGGCGGGGGCGCGGGCGGATGCCATCATGACCAGGGCGTTCCCCACCGCCGCCAGCAGGCCGTAGCCTGCCAGCCAGATCCATTGCTCGGTGCTCGGCCAGCGGAAATACGGCACCATCAGCACTCCGCTGACCAGGATCAGCCCGACCAGCCCCGCGCCATAGAGCGAGATCCGCCGTTCCTTCCCGCCCATCGCCCGCATCAGCACGATGGTCATGGCGCCGGAAAAGCCGCCGACCACCGCGCCGGCATGGCCGATATTCAGCTCACGGAACCCAGGCCGCAGCACGATCAGCACGCCGATGAAGCCCAGGATCACCGCCGTCCAACGCCGCCAGCCGACAACCTCCTTCAGGAAGACGACGGACATGACCGTTACGAAGGCCGGCATCAGGAACAGCAGCGAGAAGGCTTCGGCCATCGACAGATAGGTGAAGGCGGTGATGCTGCCGAGCGCACCGGTGACGGCGGCGATGGCCCGCAGCACCCACATGCGCCGGTTGCGGCTTCGGAAAGCGTAGTGCCAGCGCTCGCCAGGGCTGAGCAGGAACGGGATGGCGGCGATACCGAACACGCCGCCGAAGAAGGCGGATTGCAGTGGGTGAATGCCGCCCTCCAGCAGCTTCACCGAGGCATCGCTCAGCGCGTAGGCGAAGTAGGCGACGAAGGCGAGGCAGACGCCCCGCATCACGCTGCGGTCCATGAACACATCCGGCGGGCAGGAGAGGAGGAAGCGGCGCGGGGAAGCCCGCGGCGCAGTACACGCCTACTGGAACAGGCGCCAGAGGACAGGCAGCCACAGCGCCGTGGCCACCGCGTTCAGCCCCATGGCCAGGCCGCTGAAGATACCTGCCGTCATGTTGACGGACAGTGCTCGGGCGGTGCCGATGCCATGCGCGGCGGTGCCCATGGCCAGGCCCCGCGCCCGCCAATCCGTCACCCTGGCCCAGTTCAGCACCAACGGCCCCACGGCGGCGCCGACGACGCCGGAACACAGCACCACCACAGCGGTCAGGGAGGGCAGCCCGCCCAGGCGCTCGGCAATGCCCATGGCCACCGGCGTGGTGACGGAGCGCGGCGCGAGCGAAGCGGTGACGTCGGCCGGTGCTCCCAGCAGCAGGGCGAAGCCCACGCCCGTCGCCGCGGCGAACATGCCGCCGAGCAGGATGGCGACGGCCGCCGGCAGCATAGCCGAGCGCATGCTGCTCCACTGCCGGTGCAGCGGCACCGCCAGGGCCACGGTCGCCGGGCCCAGCAGGAAATGGACGAACTGCGCGCCTTGGAAATAGCTGCGGTAATCCACGCCGGTCACCAGCAGCCCGACGGCGAGGAGCGCCACGGCCAGCAGCACCGGATTGGCCAACGGGTGGCGGCGGCACAAGCGCTGTAAGCGCAGCGCCGCCAGCCAGGCCAGCAGGGTCATGGTCAGGGCGGAGAGCGGCTCCCGCGCCAGATAGACCCAGATCTCGGTCAGGTCGGGGGCCATCGGCAGCGCCTCAACCCAGCCGCAGCAGCAGGGCCTGTGCCAGCCGCCCGGTGAAGGCGATGCTCAGCAGCGTGCCGCCGCCCACCGCCAGGGCCAGCGGCAGCCAGTTCGTCGCCAATGTGTGCAGCAGGACCACCACGCCCACCCCTGCCGGGACGAACAACAACCCCAGATGGCCCAGCAGCGCGTCGGCAACCTGGCTCAGCGCCGCCGGTGGTTCCCCGCCTTCCCCGTGCCGGACCAGCAGCAGGGCGAACAGCAGCACCATGCCGATGACCGGCCCGGGCACTGGCAGATGCAGCGCGCGCGCCAGCAATTCCCCGGCCAGCTGGCAGACCAGCAGGGTGGTGATGGCGCCTGTCATGCGCGGAATTCGGGGGGCAAGCTGGACATGGCGGAGGTCTCCGAAGGCGTGTGGCCCCGGACGCTTCCCCAAAGATTGTCAGTGGCCGCGGCACAGCAAAGCCCGCAGCGTCTCCCTGTGTGCGCCAGCGATGCCGACAGATCAAGTCATACCAGCATCCGGGAACGATCCTGGCGTATTCAGGAGGAGTCCCGAATGCGGGACCCCTCCTCTCCCGCCAGTGTCAGGCGGCGTAGGTCACGGTCACGTCGCCGACACCCTCGCAGGTGCCGTGCAGCGTATCGCCCGGCTTCACCGCGCTGACGCCGGCGGGCGTGCCGGTCATGATCAGGTCGCCCGGCAGCAGCTCGACGAAACGGGACAGGTAGGCAATGGATTCCGGCACCGACCAGATCATCTGGTTCATGTCGCCGGTCTGCTGCACCTTGCCGTTCACGGTGATCTCGATCTTGCCCTGCGTCGGGTGGCCGATGCGCGTGGCCGGGACGATCGGGCTGATCGGGCAGGACTGGTCGAATCCCTTCGACAGTTCCCAGGGCCGGCCGAGCTTCTTGGCTTCCGCCTGGATGTCCCGGCGCGTCATGTCCAGGCCGATGGCGTAGCCGTACACATGCTCCAGCGCCTGCTCGGCCGGGATGTCGCGGCCACCCTTGCCGACGGCCACCACCAGCTCGACCTCATGATGGAGGTCCTTGGTCTGGCCGGGGAACGGCAGCGTTCCGCCCGCGACGGCGGCGTTGGCGGGCTTGGAGAAGAAGAAAGGCGGCTCCCGGTCCGGGTCATGCCCCATCTCGCGCGCATGGTCCGCGTAGTTGCGCCCGACGCACCAGATGCGGCGGACGGGGAACACGCTGTCCTCGCCGGCGACGGGGACGGTGGTCTCGGGCGGCGGCTGAACGGCGTAGGCCATGGCGGATCTCCAAACCAATGTGCTCGATTGGTTACGCCCGCCCCTAGCACCCGTCAAGCGCCGGATGCGCCCGCGCTGCCCCTGGCGCCGCAGCCCCGGAGCGCTCTATGCCCAAGGACATGGATACCGACACCGCCCCGGTCCTGACCTTGCTGCAGGCCTATCTGGCGACCACGACCCTGCCCGCCTCCGGCCGGCTGCCGCCGGAACGCGAGCTTGCGGAGGCGCTCGGCGTTTCCCGCGCCGAGCTGCGCAAGGCCCTGGCGGCGCTGGAGACCGAGGGGCAGCTGTGGCGGCATGTCGGCAAAGGCACCTTCCTGGGCCCGCGCCCGCTGGCCGCCATCGGCGACGTCGCGCAACTGGCGCAAGAGGCACGGGATGGCGACATGGTGCAGGCCCGGCTGACGCTGGAACCGCAGCTGGCCGCCCTGGCCGCGCAACATGCCACGCCGGCCCAGCTGGCAACGATGCGGGATGCCATGACGGCCTCCTGTCGCCCGGGCCAGTCCTGGCGCGGCTATGAAGGGCAGGATGCCAGGCTGCACCGGGAGATCGCCCTGGCGGCCAGCAATCCGCTACTGCTGCATCTGTTCGATCAGTTGGCCGCCATCCGCCGGGTGCTGACCTGGAACCGCCCCCGTGCCCGGCCGGACGGGCCGCAGACGGACCATCCCTCTTTCGCCGAGCACGCCGCCATCGTCGGCGCCATCGAGCAGGGCGAGGCGGACTTGGCGGCGGAGCGGATGCATCATCACATCGCCGCGGTGCACCGGTTGATCGAGAAGCCTGCCCGGCAGGGCTGATCCGTTGGCGGGCGGGCGCCGGACCAATTGCGGCCCGGCGCCGCGCGGCATCAGAAGCGGTAGCGCACACCGACGCCGATGATCCACGGATCAAGATCCGCCCGCGCACCGATGGCGCCGCTATTCACCGAGACATCGGGCCGCAGGAATAGCTTCTTTACGTCGACATTCGCGGCCCAGTGGGGCGACAACTCGTAATCGACACCGGCATTCAGCGCCCAACCCCAGCTGTTCTCCACATCCACCTTGCTGATGGCAGCGCTGCGGGAACCGCCTTCGTTGTAAGCCACCGTGTAGTTGATGCCGGCGCCGACATACGGGCTGATGCGCGATTGCGGCAGCGGATGGTACTGCAGGGTCAAGGTTGGCGGCAGCAGCCAGACGCGGCCGAGATCGACATCCCCCAAGGCCGAGCCACGCACCGTCACGTCATGCCGCGTGGTAGCGGCAATCAGGTTGAGCGACAGGTTGGGCGTCGCGAACCAGGTCACGTCCAGCTGCGGCGTCACGGTGTTGGTCGGGTCGGGCTTGCCGCCGATGGCATCAACGCGGCCACCACTCTGCGGCAGCACGCCCAGCACGCTGAGGCCCAGCACGATGTCGCCCGCCTGCTTGCCGCGCAATGCTTCCTGTGCCGTGGCGGGCATTGCCATCATGCAGGCCATGGCGGCGATCGCGGGCAGCTTCCAGTTCATCTTGTTCACAGCGTCTCTCACTTTCCAGCGGCGATTCCACCGCCTGACGCCGACCCTAGGCAAAGTCCCCCGTTGACGCCTTGATCTGCATCATATCGCCATGGAATGACGCTGCGCGCCTGCTTCGAAATACGCATCGAAGCATACGGCGACCTGGCGCACGAAGCGGCGCCCCTCCGGGGCGACGAGGAGATTGTCGTTCTGCATCGACACCAGCCCGGCCTCGACCAACGGTTGCAGTCTCTCAAGAGCCAGGCTCACGATATCCGTAGGAACGATCCGCAGATCGAGTGCGAAGTCGCACATCAGCCGTTCGATCAGCAGGGCGCGTGTACGATCCTCCCGCGTGGTGGCAATGCCGCGCCGGATCGGCAGTCGGCCAGCGGTGACACTGGCGATGTATTGCCGCTCATCCGCCTCGTTCTGCGCGAAGCCTGACGGCAACGCGCCGATCGAGGACGCCCCCAGCCCGATCAGCGCCGGCGCGTCATCCACCGTATAGCCCTGGAAGTTCCGGCGCAGCCTGCCGGCAGGCGCCGCTTGCGCCATCGTGTCGTCCGGCAAGGCAAAATGGTCCAGCCCCAAAGCCACGTAGCCGGAGGCGCGCAACACGGCCTCCGCGGCTTCCGCCTGCTCCATGCGCTCAACCACATCGGGCAAGGTCGTCTCGTCGATGGCCTTCTGGTGAGGCTTCATCCAGGCGACATGAGCGTAGCCGAACACCGCGATCCGGTCGACGCGCAGGGCAGCGGCGAAGCGGGCGCTGGCCTCGACATGCGCGACCGTCTGCCCCGGCAGGCCATACATCAGGTCCAGGTTGATGCCGGCGATCCCGGCCTGGCGTAGCCTTTCCACCCCAAGCTGCACCAACTCGGCCGGCTGAGGGCGGCCGATGCGGGCTTGGATGTCGGGCGCAATGTCCTGCACGCCCAGGCTGGCGCGGGTGACGCCCAACTCGGCCAACGCCTCCACCAGCGCCGCATCCATCAAGCGCGGGTCCAGCTCGATCGCCACCTCCGCACCCGGACGCAGGCCGAACAGCCCGCGCAGCCGCGCCAACAGCCGCCGCAAGCCCTCTGCCCCCAGGATGGACGGCGTGCCGCCACCAAAATGCAGGTGCGACACGCCGGCATGGTCCGGCAAGGCCGCCTGCAGCAGCGCCATCTCGGCCATCAACGCGTCCGTGTAGGCCAGGAGCCGCGCCTCGGAGCGAGTCGGCCGCGTATGGCAGGCGCAGTACCAGCACAGATCCCGGCAGAACGGCACGTGCAGATACAGGGAGAGCGGGTCCGCAGGGCCGATGCCCTGTGCCAGCCAGGCGCGGTACTGCGCTTCCGCCAGCGGGCCGAACTGGGCCGCGGTGGGATAGCTGGTGTAGCGGGGCACCTTGGCCTCGGCGAGGGCCAACAGGGCGCGGGGCGGCATGGCGGGCTGGGTCATGCCCGCATCCTGGACTGGGCGAAGCAGCCGTGCCTTGAGATGGATCAAGGCGCGAGCGCGCCATCACCGGCAGAAGCACCGGTATGCTCGCCGATTGTCTGCACGCCCTCAGCCCCCTGGCACCCGACGCCTTGCCACCCCTGCTCGCAGCGATGCTGCTGGCCGGGCTGGCCGGCGGCATCACGCATTGCGCCGGGATGTGCGGCCCCTTTGTGCTGATGCAGGCCACCGCCGCCGCCGGCAACGATCTGCACGGGGGAATCCTGCGGCGCCTCTCCGGCGCGGCGCTGCTGCCCTATCAGGCCGGCAGGGCCATCGGCTACGCGGCGCTGGGCAGCATGGCCGGGGCGGCGGCGGCCAGCCTGCCGGTACGGGGCTGGCTGGCCATTCCCCTGGGGCTTGCGGCCTTGGCCATGCTGGCGCAGGCGGGACAGAAGCTGGGGCTGCCGTCCTTCCACCTGCCTGCGCCCCGCATGCCAGGGCCTTTGGCTGGACTCATGCGCCGTATCCTCTCGGCCACGCCCACCGCTCGGCGCAGCCTGTTGCTGGGGCTGGCGCTCTCCGCCCTGCCCTGCGGCTTGTTGTATGGCGCCCTGGCCGGCGCCGCGGCGGCCGGCAGTGCCCTGGCGGGCGCGCTGGCCATGCTGGCCTTCGTCGCCGGCACGGTGCCGGGGCTGACAGCTGTGGCCCTGCTAGGCCGCTTCTTCGGGCGGCGGCACGGCGCCTGGGTGCAGCGGCTGGCCGGGTTGGCCTTGCTGGCCAACGCGGCGCTGTTGGCCGCCATGGCCGCACAGGCCGTGCTGGCCACCTGATCTAGATCAAGGCGCGGCCCAGCCCACGCCACGATACTCCCGCCAATCTCAGGAGTCTCCACCGATGCCCGAAGGTCTCGGCGTCGCCGTCCCACTGCCGGCACAGCATCTCTCGGCCACCCCCGACTATGTGGACGGGCCCATCCGCGCCTTCGCCATCGCCACGGTGTTCTGGGGCCTGGCCGGCTTTGCGGTCGGTCTGTATATCGCGCTGCAGTTGGCCTTCCCGGTGCTGAATCTCGGCCTGGAATACACCACCTTCGGTAGGTTGCGGCCGCTGCATACCTCTGCCGTCATCTTCGCCTTCGGTGGCAACGCGCTGTTCTGCGCCAGCCTGTATATCGTGCAGCGTACCTGCCGCGCCCGGCTGTTCGGCGGCGTCGATACCGCGTGGTTCCTGTTCTGGGGCTATAACTTCTTCATCGTCATCGCGGCCACGGGCTACCTGCTGGGCATCACCCAGGGCAAGGAATACGCGGAACCCGAATGGTACGCCGATCTCTGGCTGACCGTGGTGTGGGTGACATATCTGTTCGTCTTCGGCGGCACCATCCTTCGGCGGCAGGAGCCGCATATCTACGTCGCCAACTGGTTCTTCCTGGCCTTCATCATCACCGTGGCCGTGCTGCACCTGGGCAACAACGTGGCGCTGCCGATCGGCATCGGCTCCTCCAAATCCTACGGCGCTGCCTCCGGCGTGCAGGATGCGATGATCCAGTGGTGGTATGGCCATAACGCCGTCGGCTTCTTCCTGACCGCGGCCTTCCTGGGCATGATGTACTACTTCATCCCGAAGCAGGCCGGGCGGCCCATCTACTCCTACCGCCTGTCCATCATCCACTTCTGGTCGCTGGTCTTCCTCTACATCTGGGCCGGCCCGCACCACCTGCACTACACGGCGCTGCCCGACTGGACGCAAACGCTTGGCATGGTGTTCAGCATCATGCTGTGGATGCCCTCCTGGGGCGGCATGATCAACGGGCTGATGACGCTGTCCGGTGCCTGGGACAAGCTGCGGACCGACCCTGCCCTGCGCTTCTCCGTCGCCGCCGTCGGCTTCTATGGCATGGCCACGTTCGAGGGCCCGGTGATGTCGATCCGCGCGGTGAACTCGCTGTCCCACTACACGGACTGGACCATCGGCCACGTGCATTCCGGTGCGCTGGGCTGGAACGGCTTCATCACCTTCGGCATGCTGTACTGGCTGGTGCCGCGGCTGTGGGGCAAGACGGCGCTGTGGTCCACGCGCCTGGTGTCCTGGCACTTCTGGATCGCGACGCTGGGCATCGTCCTCTACATCAGCGCGATGTGGGTGTCGGGCATCATGCAAGGCCTGATGTGGCGCTCCTTCGATCACCTCGGCTTCCTCCGCTACTCCTTCGTGGAGAGCGTGGCGGCGATGCATCCCTACTACGTCATCCGTGCGGCCGGTGGCCTGCTGTATCTCAGCGGCGCGGTGCTGATGGCCTACAATCTCTGGCGGACCGTGCGCGACGTGCCGGTGGAGGCGCCCGCTTCCACTCTGCCCGCGCCCGCTGCCGCCTGACCGGAGCAAGCATCCATGCTTCGCCAATTACGCGCGCGCCTCAACCACGGCACCATCGAGCGGAACCTGATCCTGCTCGGCGTGCTGACCCTCATCACCATCTCGATCGGCGGCCTCGTGCAGGTCATCCCGCTCTTCACGGTGGAGAACACGATCGAGCGGGTAGACGGCGTCCGCCCCTACTCGCCGCTCGAGCTCGCCGGGCGCGACATCTATGTGCGGGAAGGCTGCTACACCTGCCACAGCCAGATGGTCCGTCCGTTCCGCGACGAGGCCGAGCGCTACGGCCACTACAGCCTCGCCGCCGAGAGTATGTTCGACCATCCGTTCCAGTGGGGCAGCAAGCGCACCGGGCCGGACCTGGCCCGCGTCGGCGGCCGCTATTCGGATGACTGGCACGTGCTGCACCTGGCCAACCCGCGCTCGGTGGTGCCGGAAAGCATCATGCCGGCCTATGCCTTCCTGAACCGGCCGCTCGACTACAACGATATCGAGGACCGGCTACGCGGCCAGCGCCGCGTCGGCGTGCCCTACACGGATGAGATGATCCGCAATGCCCGCGCCGACCTGGAAGCCCAGGCGAATCCGGAGATCGACAGCACCGGCATGAACACCCGCTACGCCCGCGCGCGGCAGGCCGCCTTCGATGGCGACGGCAAGCGCGTCACGGAAATGGATGCGGTGGTCGCCTACCTGCAGATGCTGGGCACGCTGGTGGACTTCTCCGGCATCACGCCCGACGCCGTTCGGCAGCAGCGCTAGAGAGGGGATGGGTCATGAATCTCTCCGATCTCCACGGCGTCCTCGCCATCGTCTGGGTGGTCTGGTTCTTCGTGCTGTTCGTCGGCCTGGTCGTCTGGGCGATGCGGCCGGGCAAGAAGGAACATTTCGAGCGGCTGCGGCGCATTCCCATGCGCGACGAAGCCTGAAGGGATACGCCACCATGGCGCACCAAACCGAGCGTGACCCCGTCACTGGCCGCACCACCACCGGGCATGAATGGGACGGCATCCGCGAGCTGAACACCCCACTGCCGAAATGGTGGTTGTGGACCTTCTACGCCACCATCGTCTTCGCCGTCGTCTGGGCCGTGCTGTATCCGTCCCTGCCGTTCTTCGACGGCATGCTCGGCTACAGCACCCGTACCGAGGCCACGGCGGAGATGCAGGCCCGCCGCACGGAATCGGAACCGGTGCTGGCGCAACTGCGCGAGACCAATATTCGCCAGATCCTGGCCAATCCTGAACTACAGTCTTTCGCCGTGGCCGGCGGCCGCATCGCCTTCGCCAATACCTGCGCCGGCTGCCACGGCGCCGGCGGTCAGGGCGCGCCCGGGGGCTTCCCCGCACTGGTCGACGATGACTGGCTGTGGGGCGGCACGCCGGAGGATATCCTGCACACCATCCGCCACGGCATCCGCGCGCCGGAGGATGCCGAGACGCGCAGCAGCCTGATGCCGCGTTTCGTCGCCGATGGCATGCTCACCGCGCCGCAGGCGAACGACGTGGCGGAACACGTCCTCGCCCTCACCAACCGGGCGACCGACGCCGCCGCCGCCTCGCGCGGTGCCCCAATCTTCGCCGAGAACTGCGCGTCCTGCCACGGCGCCCAGGGCGAGGGCGGGCGAGAGGTCGGCGCGCCGCGGCTGAACGATCAGGTGTGGCTGTATGGCGGCGACAAGGCCAGCATCCTGCACGCCGTCAGCCAGGGCCGTGGCGGCATGATGCCGGCCTGGGGCCAGCGGCTGGACCCTGCGGTGGTCAAGATGCTGACGGTCTACATCCACAGCCTCGGCGGCACGGAGTAGCCGCGATGAGCGCGCTGCAAACCCCGGACACGCTGCGGCCCGAAGCGCCGCAGCCCCTCTATGCCGATCGCGTGCGGGTCTATCCCCAGGCCGTGCGGGGGCGGGTGCGGCGCGCGAAATGGGCTGTGCTGGCGGCGTGCCTGGCCCTGTACTACCTGCTGCCCTGGCTGCGCTGGGACCGTGGCGCCGGCGCGCCCTCCCAGGCCGTGCTGGTGGATATGGACCGGGGCCGGCTGTTCTTCTTCTGGCTCGAGATCTGGCCGCAGGAAGTCTACTACCTCACCGGCCTGCTGGTCCTCGCGGCGGTCGCGCTGTTCGCCGCCACCTCGATGTTCGGCCGCGTCTGGTGTGGCTTCGCCTGCCCGCAGACGGTGTGGACCGACCTGTTCATGCTGGTGGAACGCTGGATCGAGGGCGACCGCAACGCCCGTATGCGGCGCGACCAGAAGCCGCGCTGGAACTGGGCGGACCGTGGCCGCAAATTGGCCAAGCACGCCGCCTGGATCGGCATCGCCGCCGCTACCGGCGGCGCCTGGGTGATGTATTTCCAGGATGCCCCCAGCCTGCTGCGGGATAGCTTCACCGGTCAAGTCTCCAGCACCGTGCTGGGCTTCTTCGCGCTCTTCACCCTCGCCACCTACAGTCTGGCCGGTTGGGCGCGGGAACAGGTCTGCACCTATATGTGCCCCTGGCCGCGCTTCCAGGCCGCCATGCTGGATGCGGACAGCCTCGTCGTCTCCTACCGGTCCTGGCGCGGCGAGCCACGCGGCAAGGCGCGGGACGCGGATGCGGGCGACTGCGTCGATTGCCGTGCCTGCGTGAATGTCTGCCCCACCGGCGTGGATATCCGCGACGGCCTGCAGATGTCCTGCATCGGCTGCGGCCTCTGCATCGATGCCTGCGACGGCATTATGGGCCGGCTCGGCCGCCCGCGTGGCCTGGTCGATTTCGAGACCCTGGGCAATCTCGCCGCCGCCGACGCCGCGACGGCATCCGTCACGCCCGGCGCCGGCCGGCACGCACCCGGCATGGCGGCACGCACGCCACCCAGGCTGATGCGGGCACGGACCTGGCTCTATGGCGGCGCCATGGCAGGCGTCGCCGGGCTGATGCTGCTGGGCCTGGCCAACCGCCAGCCCGTGCAGGTGGAGACATTGCGGGACCGCGCGCCGGTCTTCGTCCGCCTTTCGGACGGAAGCGTGCGGAATGCCTTCACCCTGAAGCTGTCGGACCGCCGCCGCCAGGCCTCCAGCCTCGCCGTCGTGGCGGTTGGCCTGCCGGAGGGAACGCAGCTCTCGGCCCCAGGCGCGGACGCCACGGATGACCATGGCAACCCCCTGCTGCTGACACGGGCCGATGATGTCGCCTCCTGGCGCGTGCTCGTCACCGTGCCGCCGGGCGCGGCCGCTGCGTCCACCCCCATCACCTTCCGCCTGCTCGACCCCCACGACGGCCACGAGGTCGCCACCGGCAAGAGCGTGTTCCTGGGACCTTCGCCATGACGGCACTGCCTTACGACCCGCGCCGCGGCCGCTGGATTCCCTGGGTCATCGCCGGCGGCATGCTGGTGGTGGTCGCGGTCAATGCCGTGCTGATCACGGCGGCGGTCAGCACCTTCACCGGTACGACGCAGCGCCAGACCTATGCCACCGGCCGCACCTTCAACCATGTGCTGGAGGAAGCCGCGCGCCAGCGCGACATGGGCTGGTCGGCCGAGTTGCACCGGGAAGCCGGCCAATGGCAGCTGCAGGCCAGCGGGCGCGGCGGCGCTGCCCTGCCCGCCGGCACCACGCTGCGTGGCCTGCTGGTGCGCCCGGTGGAAGGCACCGAGATCCCGCTCGCCTTCGCCGGGCAAGCCCCCGGCCGTTGGTCCGCTCCGGTGCAGGCCATGGCGCCCGGGCTTTGGGAAGCCCGCATCACCCTCCTCGCGCCTTCCGGTGAGCGATGGCAGATGCGGGAAAGGCTGATCCTGCCATGAACGCCCTGCCCCTGGCATTCCCGACGGCGCTGGCCATGCAGTCCGCCCCCGCCTGCGTCCATTGCGGGGCCGCGCTGGCACCGGGCCAGCCGCGCTTCTGCTGCCATGGCTGCGAAGGCGCCTTCGCCCTCATCCAGGGGCTGGGCCTGGATGCCTTCTACCGCCAGCGGGACGCCTCGGCCGGGGAGCACCGCCCAGCGGTGGAGCCGCCGGCTTCCAGCTTCGCCCTGCGCGCCCGGCCCGGCCGGGGCGGCACCCACAGCCTGGACCTGATGGTCTCCGGCCTCACCTGCGGCGCCTGCGTCTGGCTGCTGGAACAGGCCATGGCGGCACGGCCAGAAGTACTGCGCGCCCGCGCCAACCTTTCCACCCGCCGCCTGAGCGTGACCTGGCGGGGTGACGCAGCCCTGGCCGATACGCTCGCCGCCTTCCCGGCCCGTCTCGGCTTCCGGGTCGCCCCCTGGTCGCCGGCCTGCCTGAAGGCGGAGGAGGATTCGGAAGGGCGTGCGCTGCTGGGTGCACTCGGCATCGCCGTATTCGGTGCCATGAACGTCATGGGGCTTTCAGTCGCCGTCTGGGTCGGCAGCGACATGGCGGAGGGCACGCGGGCGCTGATGCACTGGCTGGCCGCGCTGGTGGCTTTGCCAACGGTGCTGATCGCCGGCCTGCCCTTCTACCGCTCCGCCTGGTCCGCCCTGCGCGCCGGGCGCACCAACATGGATCTCGCCATCTCGCTCGGCGTGCTGGCCACCACAGCGATGAGCCTGTCGGAAGCGCTGCGCAACGGCCCCTATACGTGGTTCGACGGTGCCACGGCGCTGCTGGCGCTGCTGCTGGCCGGCCGGGTGCTGGACCGTGCGGCGCGCCGCCGCGCCCGCCAGGCCTGCGCGGAATTGCTGGCACTGCAAGCCGGCGAGATCACCTGCATCGGCCCCGATGGTACCCTGCGCACGGCGCCGCCGGAGGCCACCGTCCCCGGCGACCGCGTCCTGGTGGCACCCGGCGACCGCATCCGCCTGGACGGCGTGCTGGAGCAAGGCGAGGCGCTGCTGGACACCGCCGCCTCCACCGGCGAGAGCCTGCCGCGCCGTTTCCAGGCCGGCCAGGCCTTGCCGGCCGCAGCAATCAATCTGGGCGACGCCTTCGTGCAGCGCGTGACGGCCAGGCTGGCCGATGGCTCCCTGGCCGCGATGGCACGCTTGCTGGAGGGTGCGGAGCAGGCACGCGGCCGCTACGTCGCCATCGCCGACCGCGCCGCCAGCCTCTATGTGCCGGTCGTGCATGCCGTGGCGGCGGCCACCTTCCTGGGCTGGTGGCTCGGCGGCGGGGTGTCCTGGCAGGCGGCACTGGTGCCGGCCGTGGCTGCGCTGATCGTCACCTGCCCCTGCGGACTGGCCATCGCCGTGCCGGCGGTGCAGGTCGTCTCGGTCGGCGCGCTGTTCCGCCGGGGGGTGCTGGTCACCAGCCCCACGGCGCTGGAGCGCCTGGCGGCGTGCGACCACGTGGTGCTGGACAAGACCGGCACGCTGACCCTCGGGCGGCCGGCATGGGTGCCCGATCCGCGCATCCCGCCCAACATCCTGCGGGACGCAGCGGGGCTGGCAACCAGCAGCCGCCACAAGCTGGCCCAGGCCCTGGCGGAGGCCTGCCCCGGTGCGCCGCCCGCGCTGACCGGCGTGGAAGAAACTCCCGGCCAAGGCCTGCGGCGCGGCGCGGCACGGCTGGGCAGCGCCGCCTTCTGCGGCCTGGACGATGCCGGCGACGGCATGGCCCTGTACTACCGGCCCGCGGACGATACCGGCGCCACCTGCTTCCGCTTCACCGACGGCCTACGCCCGGATGCGCTTGAGGCGGTGCAGGCGCTGGGCCGACTTGGCCTGAGTGTCGAGTTGCTCTCCGGCGACGCTGCACCGGCCGTGCACCGCGCCGCCGGCCTGGCGGGCATCACCGAATGGCGCAGCGGCATCTCCCCGGCCGGGAAGGCCGCCCGTATCCGCGCTTTGGGGCACGCCGGCCGTAAGGTCCTGATGGTCGGGGATGGCATCAACGATGCACCGGCCCTGGCCCTGGCCCATGCCTCTGCCAGCCCCGCCGGGGCCACGGATCTCGCTCAGGCGGCCGCCGACCTGGTGCTGCGGAGGGAAGCGCTGATGGCGCTGCCCGCCGCGATCCGCACCGCGCGGGCGGCCCAGCGAGCGGCACGGCAGAACATCGCCTTCAGCCTGGCCTACAATGTGGTGGCCGTGCCCGCCGCCGTGCTGGGGCTGGTCACGCCGCTGGCAGCCGCGCTGGTCATGGCCTCCTCCTCCATCGCCGTCATCCTCAATGCCCTGCGCACCAATGCTCTACGCATCGGGCGAAAGGCCGCGTCATGACCGCGCTGTCCATCCTGCTACCGCTGGCCCTCGGCCTCGGTCTGCTGGCGCTGATCGGCTTCGGCTGGTCCCTGCGTGGCGGCCAGTACGAGGATCTGGAAGGCGCCGCGCAACGCATTCTGTTCGAAGACCTGTCCCGTAAGGAACCCAAGCCGTGAACAAGCCGAACTGCATCTTCCCCGCCAGCCGCGTGGCGCTCGTGGTCGCCTCCGGCCTGGTGGGGTTGCTCGGGCTCTATACGCTGGCGGCGGCGCGCGACATCGGCCTGACGCTGTTCGGCAGCGGGCTGATGGTGTTCGGCTACGCCTTCGGCCTGTCGCTCATCAAGCGCGGCTTCGACGAGGCCGAGCAGGATTTGCACTGACCCATGCCGGCATCAGGCACCGTCGCAGAGCGACTCCAGCGCTGTCCGCCGCGTCAGGTGGACCTCGCTGGTGCCGTTCAGGCGGATCAGGCCCTCGGTGCGCAACTGCGTCAGGACGCGGCTGACCGTCTCGGTGGTCAGGCCGAGATAATCGGCGATGTCGGTGCGGCCCATGGGCAGTTGCACCGGGTCCGCCACCCGCCCCAACCGCACGGCACGGCGCGAGAGGCCGAGCAGGAAGCTGGCGACGCGTTCGCGCGCGGCCTTCCGGCCCAGCAGCAGCATCTGTTCCCGCGCTGCCTCCAACTCATCGGCGGTGCGGTCCAGCAGCGCGTGCTCCAGCGCCGGCAGGCGGCTCAGCACCGCGCGGAAGAACGTCCGCTCGAACCGGCAGAGGCTCAGCGGCGTCATCGCCTCGGCACTGATGCTGTAGGGGCCGCGCGTGGCAGTGCCCAGGAAGTCCCCGGTGAAGAGAAAGCCGATCACCTGCCGGCGGCCATCCGGCAGCAGCTTGTAGATCTTGGCCGAGCCAGCCGTGATGTTGAAGCAGTGGTCCGGCGGGTCGCCCTCATGCACGAAGGTCGCGCCCGCGGGCAGGTGCAAAGTGGTGCTGAACCGGTCCAGCTCCGTCAGCTCGGCCATGCTCAGGGGCGCGCAGATGCTGAAGGGGCGCGCCTCGCACGCCGCGCAGGCCTCGGCCGTGGGGACGCAATGCGGGTCATGCGCCGGCTGGGCGACGGGCACGCCCATTCGCCTCGGTTCGATTCCACGGGCCGACATCGCGTGTCCTCATCCTAAGGCGCAGTTCTGGCTGGAAGGATAGCAACAATGGCGGCCGCCTGTCAGGGCGCTGCCTTGGCAGGCCCCACGCGTGTCGTGCATAGCAACAGGCACGACCCTTGCCATGGGCGGCACGGAACCAGATCTGTAAGGCATGATGCTGTATGCGCTGAAGATCGCCCTCGGGCTGTTCGTCCTGCTGTTCCTCCTCCCTCTCGGCATTTCGGCCGGTCTTTATGCCAGCAGTGGCTCAGGGGCCGGGTGGCGCACGGCCGACCGCTCCAGCGCCGGCCTGCTGCCGTCTCCTGCCGCGCATCAGCCCGCCGTCCTGCGCGTCTTCGCGGCGCAGACAGTGCGATGGCGCGGCATCTTCGCCGTCCATTGCTGGATCGTCTTCAAGGAGGAAGGCGCCTCCAGCTACACGCGTTACGACTACACCGCCTGGGGGAACCCGATCCGGATGAATGGGTTCGAGCCGGATGGCCGCTGGTTCGGCCGGGTGCCGGAAACCGTGTTTGCCTTGGATGGCGCCGCGGCCGAGGCGCTGATCCCCCGCGTGCGCACCGCCATCGCTGACTACGCCTGGCAGAACCAGGGCGACTACCGCGCCTGGCCGGGCCCCAACTCCAACACCTTCGTCGCCGCCGTGCTGGACGGCCTGCCCGAAGTGCAACTCGCCCTGCCGCCAAACGCCATCGGCAAGGATTTCCCGTATGACGGCCGCTGGCTGCGTGCCACGCCATCCGGCACCGGCTTCCGCCTCAGCTTCGGCGGTTATGGCGGGCTGACGGTCGCCTGGGTCGAGGGCTTCGAGGTCAACATTCTGGGTGCCGTTGCCGGCCTCGATCTTCGCCGGCCGGCCATCAAGCTACCAGGGCTTGGTCGGCTGGGGATGGCCTAACGTCCATCTTGCGGGCGCTGCGGGGCATCTGCTATTGCAGTTTTGAATGGCAATGACACTGGCCCCTTCGGCGCTGCGCCCCCTGGCTTTGGACGATATCCGCCCGTTGGCGGACAGCGTGTACGAGCGGCTGGTCGGTGGCATCGTCGATGGCAGCCTGCCGCCCGGTGGCAAGCTATCCGAACGCAGCATCGCCGCCGCCCTTGGCACCTCGGCCCAGCCGGTGCGGGAAGCGCTGCGGCGGCTGGAGGGCGAGGGTCTGGTCGAGACCCGCCCTCGCAGCGGCTCTTCCGTCGCGCTCATGGATACGCGCCGCCTGGCAGAGATGGGGCGGATTCGCGCAGTGCTGGAAGGCGCGGCGGCCGACCTCGCCGCCCGCCATGCGACGCCGGAGGACCTGCAACGGCTGCAGCAGCGCCTGGACGCGATGCGGGACGCCACCGAGCACGGTGATACCGCGACACTGCGGCTGGCCAACGAGGCCTTCCACACCGCCCTGCACGCGATCGGCGACAACCCCTTTCTGATCCGTGGCCTGCAGGCGCTACGGGCCTACGACCATATCGGCCGCGCCCGGGTGCTGGCGAGCGACGACCAGCCCCGGCAGGCGCTGGCGGAACACGCCGCCATCCTGGCCGCCATCGCTGCGCGCGACCCGGAAGCCGCCGAGCGCCGGATGCGCGCGCATACACTCCGGTCCCTGTCCGTGGCCTTTCCGGAGGAGACGCGCGGCTGAGAGAGACGATCCCGGCAGCGACGCTGCCGGCGGGCGTGCCCAAGATGACACCAAGCCCAAGATGATACCAAGAATGACCAAACAGCAGGCCGGCAAGGCACTGCTCAGGAGGACCAGAATGATCAAGTACCTCACGCGCCGTTCCCTGGCCGCGGCCACCGCGCTGCTCTCGGTGGCCGCGCTGTCCACCACCCCGGCCGTTGCCCAGGGGCGCGCCTACCCGAACCAGCCCATCCGCGTCATCGTGCCCTTCTCCGCCGGCACGTCCGACACCGTCGCCCGACTGGTGGGCCAGCAGATGAGCCAGACGCTCGGCCAGCCGCTGGTCGTCGAGAGCCGTCCCGGCGCCGGTGGCAATATCGGTAGCGAAGCCTGCGCCCGCGCCACCCCCGATGGCTATACCATCTGCCTCGGCACCATCAGCAGCCACGCCATCAACCCGTCCATCTTCACCCGCATGCCCTACGACAACCTGCGGGACTTCGCGCCGATCACCCAGCTGGCCTCCCAGCCCAACGCGCTGGCGGTGACCAACGATCTGCCCGCCCGTAATGTGCAGGAACTGATCACGCTGATGCGCTCCAAGCCGGGGCAGTTCAACTACGGCTCCTCGGGCGTCGGTACCTCGATCCATCTGGCCGGGGCACTGTTCTCCCAGCTGACCGGCACGGAGATGGAGCACGTGCCCTATCGCGGCAGCGGCCAGATCATGACCGCGCTGCTGAGCGGTGAGCTTCCGCTGGCCTTCGACAACTTCTCCTCCGCTTGGCCCTTCGCGCGTGAAGGCAAGATCCGCGTCCTTGGCGTTGGCTCGCTGCAGCGCAGCCCGACGGCGCCGGACGTTCCGACCATCGCGGAGACGGTTCCGGGCTTCGAGAGCCTGTCCTGGCACGGCTTCTTCGCGCCCGCCGGCACGCCGCCGGAGATCGTCGCCCGCCTAAACAAGGAAGCCGTGGCGGCCTTGCAGTCGGAAACCGTGGCAGCCCGCTTCCGCGACCTGGGCATCACGCCGGTCGGCAACTCGCCAGACGAATTCCGCGCCTTCGTCGCCAGCGAGACGCAGCGCTGGGGCGACGTCGCCCGCAAGGCCAACATCCGCGTCGAGTAAGCAAGCCTTTGCCCCGCCAGCTCATGCTGGCGGGGCTACTTTTCGGCGCCATGCTGGCCTGGCTATGCGCCGCGCGGATGTCGCGCTGCCACTGGCGCTTCTACCTCAGCGGCGTCCGGCACCCGAAGCACGGCCGGCCAGGGCCTTGCAGCCACTATCCTCATCAGTGCCGAACTGGATGGTGGGCAGGATGGCCAACAGCGGATTGATCAGGGCCAACCCGACCGCCGCACCGCCCCGCACGCCCAACTCCACCGGCTCCGGCAGCACGCTTGGGCTGCGGAAGCTGCCATTGATGCGGATGTCGGTGGACAGCGCGCCGATGGTGAAGTCGCGGGACTGCGTCCGCAGCCGATAAGCTAGGCGTTCCCGCGCCAGATCGACCGAACCTTCCCCGATGATGATGGCGTCATCGGTGTCGATGATCAGCGCCTTGGTCTGCAAGACGCCGCGCCGCAGCTCCAGATCGGCGATGAAGCACTGCAGGTCCGTCCGCTGCGGCACGCCCAGGGCGGACAGGATGGCATTGGCCAGCCGCAGCCCTGAGAGGTCGACCAGCAGCGCCGAGAGATTGCCACCGGCCGTGCTCAACGTCACCCGCCCATCCCCGCGCGACAACAGCTGCGCCAGGGATGACCCGGTGGAGCGCAGCTCCGCCCGGCCGTTCAGGGCACCACCACCCTGCGAGCCGGCGGCACTCATCAGGCGGGAGATATCCAGCCGCTGGAACCGCGCCTTCACATCCGCCCGTAGCCCGCCATTCTCGACAGGTGCCAGCGTGCCCTCGAACAGCATGTTGCCGCGGCCAACGCCGAAGCCGATCGGGTGCAGGGTGATGGTGCCGTCCACGATATCGAACTCGGCCCGCAAATCATCCAGCGGCATGGAGCGGCCACCACGGATTTGCTTGGCGCGATAGGTGACGTGCACATCCGCGGCCGTCAGCCGGGGAATGTTCACGGGCGTATCCGGCAATACCCGTTCGTTCGGACGCGCCGGCGCGGTGTTGCCCGGCGTCTCGCCGATGAAGCCGGCCAGGTCGTCCAGGTCGACCCGGTTGGACGTCAGGTTGATGGTGACGTCGGGCCGGGGGTCGCGCGGCTGCACGGAAATGCTGCCCGCCACGTCGGTACGGCCGACCACACCTTCAATCTTCTCGAAGCGCACCCGGCCCTCCGCGTAGTCCAGCGCACCGGCAATCCGGTAGCGCGGGGTGCGGGGAATGGGCACGCCGGTCAGCGGCGTTAGCAGGCTCATATCCGGCCCGGCCAGCACCAGCTTCAGCGCCGCGCCCTGGAAATGCAGCGGGTCCCGCAAGGTGCCATCGAGCGAGACATTGGTCGGGCCGTTATCAATGCGCAACTCGACCGGCCAGGGCTTCTCCGCATCGCGGAGGGACAGCAACGCGCCACCGACGAGGCGGCCGGTGATCGGCTGGCCGGCATAGGTTCCTTCCGCACTGGCCACGATGCGCGGATCTTCCCCGGCCGGTTCCTCCGTCGCCATCCGCAACGCGAAATCGGCACGGAGTTGCGGCAGGGTCACCTGCCCCTGCCCGTCACGGATACGCACCACGCCGATCTGCGGCGGCGCCGAAGCCGGCTCCGCAGCGGCCCCGGGCTCCTGCTGGGCTGCGGTATTGAACAGGTAGTTCGCCTTGCCGTCTTGGGTGGCGGCGATGTGCAGCACGGGCTGGTCGGCCTCGATCCACGGCAAGGTCAACGGCGCGCCACGCCACCAGTCCCACGCGTTGATGGCCGCGCTGAGCCGGCTGACGCGGGCGAAGGGGGTAGGGTCGGGGAAATCCTCGGGGTTGCCGACCACCACGTCCTCGGCGGTGACAACCACGGTGCGGCCGAGGGACACGTGCAGGTGCGCCAACGTCACCGGCCTGCCGATGGCGGCCGAGGCCCGGGGCTCGACAAACGGAATCAGCCAGTCCCACCGGAACAGTGCCAGGAACAGGCCGATGATCAGAACCGGAACGCCCAGTCCTATCATCCATTTGCGCCCGCGCGACAACGCCATGGGCCGATGCTCCATCCTTTTCGGCAATGAAACGCCGCGGCGATGGTCGTGGTTCCCTTCTTCAAGCTATGGTGAGGCCGCCACCCGGTTTCGACCACGATCCTGGCCGTGTTTGCCCGGGGCGGCGGATAAGGATGGTGTGGATGGCAGCCGAGCACGGCAGTGACTTATCGAGCGTAGTGACGGTGCTGGCGGCAGGCGTCGTCGCGGTTCCACTGTTCCGCTGGCTTGGGCTGGGCTCGGTGCTTGGCTACCTGGCCGCCGGGCTGGTGATCGGCCCTTTCGGGCTGGCTGTATTCAGCGATCCTCAGGCCGTGCTGCATGTGGCCGAGCTCGGCGTGGTGATGTTCCTGTTCATCATCGGGCTGGAGATGCAGCCGAGCCGGCTCTGGGGCATGCGGGGGGACATCTTTGGCTCCGGTCTGACCCAGGTGGCGGTGTGCGGCGGCATGCTCACGCTGCTGTGCTGGGCGGTGGGCCTGTCCTGGCCGGTGGCCTTCGTGGCCTCCATGGGCTTCGTACTCTCCTCCACCGCCATCGTGATGCAGATCCTGGACGAGCGGGGCGAGACCAATGGGCTGGCCGGCCAGCGCATCGTCTCCATCCTTCTGTTGGAGGATCTGGCGATCGTGCCGCTGTTGGCGGTGGTCGCGCTGCTGGCCCCGGTCTCGATGGGCGAGGGCCGGACATCGCAATGGGTCACGGTCGGCATCGCCGTCGCGGCCATCGTTGGCCTCATCACCATCAGCCGCTGGCTGCTGACGCCGGTCTTCTCCCTGCTGGCCAAGGCGCATGCGCGGGAGGTGATGACCGCCGCCGCGCTGCTGGTGGTACTGGGTGCGGCCGTGGCCATGCAGGCCGCCGGGCTGTCCATGGCCATGGGCGCCTTCGCCGCCGGTGTCATGCTCTCCGAAAGCACGTTCCGCCGCCAGCTCGAGACGGATATCGAGCCATTTCGCGGCATCCTGCTCGGCCTGTTCTTCATCGGCGTCGGCATGTCGCTGGATGTCGCCCTGGTGGGGCGCGACTGGCCGCTGATCCTGGCTGGCGTCATCGCCATGATGGCGGTGAAGTCCCTGGGTATTTTCCTGGTGGCCCGCTTCACCTGTTCCGGCACGCGGGATGCGCTGCACCGTGCGGCACTGATGGGTCAGGGCGGTGAGTTCGCCTTCGTGCTCTATGCCGCCGCGGCGGCCACGGGGCTGTTCGAGGCGCGGCTGAACGCCGTGCTCACCGCGATCGTCGTGCTCTCCATGGCCCTGACGCCGCTGGCCGTGCTGGCGCTGCGCTTCCTGCCCTCCAGCAAGAGCGACCAGGATATGACGGGTGTGGAGGGTGCGGACCAGATCGGCACCGTCAGCGGCCATGTGCTGATGATCGGCTTTGGCCGCTTCGGCCAGGTGGCCAGCCAGTCGCTGCTGGCCCGCGGCATCGACATCACGATCATCGAAAGCGACACCGAGATGATCCAGGCCGCGGCCGGCTTCGGCGTCAAGGTGTATTACGGCGACGGCCGCCGCCTGGACGTGCTGCACGCCAGCGGCGCCGAGCACGCCCGCGCCATCCTGGTCTGTGTCGATGAGCGCGAAAGCGCCACGGAGATCGTCGAGCTGGTGAAGAGCGAGTTCCCGCTGACCCCGGTGCTGGCCCGTGCTTATGACCGGCCGCACGCGCTGCGGCTGATCCGTGCCGGCGTCGACTACCAGATGCGCGAGACCTTCGAGTCCGCCATCGTCTTCGGCAATGCCGCGCTCCGCCAGCTGGGCTTCGAGGAGGACGAGGTGGCGGAGCTAGAAGCGGATATCCGTCGGCGGGACCGGGCGCGGCTGGAACTGGAGGGGATTGGCGACCGGCAGGCCTCCATCGCCCTTATGCATGGCAACCAGATGACGCCGACGCCGCTGGTGCGCCCGAAGCAGGAAGGCCAGGGCCTCAGCGAGGAAACCATCGCCGTGATCCAAGAAGCCGCCCGGCGCGAAGCCTTGCACGCGGACGGACGGCCGATTTAGCGCCGTCCGTGCCGGATGAAGCTGTGACGGAAGCGCCGCTGCCGCGTTGAAGCTGCCAGACATCGTGCGGGGTTGCTCAATGCGTGGATGGTTCAGGCCGGCTCTGGCCCTGGCTTTGGTCGGCTGGCTGGCGGGTTGTGCCTCATCGCCACCGCCGCCGCCGACCGCGCCGGCGGCGACGCTCAGCCCGCAGCGGGCACGCCTGGTACAGGCCGCGCTGGCGGAATGGAACCGGTGGGGGCAACTCACCGTCGATGGCTGGCCCATCGCGCTGCCGCAGCAGGCCGCGCCCGAGCACTATAGCAGCGTGCTGACCTATTGGGAGACGGTGCCGGAGGGCCCCGCCGTCATCCGCCGGCACCAGCAGACGCATGACGCCCTGCTGGCCGGGCTGACCGAGATGCTGCCCGAGGGTTCGCCCCCGCCGGCCCTGCCGTCCATTTCGCTCTGGGCCTACCCGGCCTGGTCCGCCGCCTTCGTCAGCTATGTCATGCAGCAGGCCGGGGTGCCGGGCTACGTGTTTCCGCCTTCCGCCGCCCATGCCTTCTATATCGATGCGCTGATCGCCGCGGCGGCCGGCAATCCGGACGGCGCGGCCTTCCGGCCGCACGACCCAGCCGAATACGTGCCCGTGCCGGGGGACCTGATCTGCGCCGACCGGTCACGCAGCCCGCTCTATCACTGGCAGGAACGAGCGATGGAACCCGGGCAGTTCCGGCCGATGCATTGCGACGTGGTCGTCGCCACCGGCGGCCAGCTGGTACAGGCGATCGGCGGCAACGTGCTGGATGCCGTGGTCCTGCGCCGCTTCCCCGCCGACCGCACCGGCCGTGCCCTGCCGCCACCGGTGGACAAGGCCCCCTTCTTCGTGGTCTTCGAAAACAGGATGGACCTCACCCGCTGATGCATGGCCCGCCGGGTTACGCCGGCAGCTTGGGCGGGCTAGAGACCCCGCCTCAAGAGAAGCAGGTATCGCCATGACAGCACAGGCCGGCGCGGCGCCCGTCGCAACTCCCGGAGCCCCGCCGCATCCCGGCATGGGATTCCGGCAATTCGTCACCATCATCGCCGCCATGATGGCTACCAACGCCCTGGCGATCGATTCCATGCTGCCGGCGCTGCCGGCCATCGGCGATGCCCTGGGCATCGCCACCGACAACCAGCGGCAATGGATCATTACCGCCTATCTGCTCGGCTTCGGCACGGCGCAGATCGTCTATGGCCCGCTGGCGGACCGGTTTGGCCGCAAGCCGGTGCTGCTGGTGGGGTTGGCCATCTATGTGCTCGGCAGCCTGCTGGCCAGCACGACCGGCCATTTCGATACCATGCTGCTGGCGCGGATCGTGCAGGGAGTGGGCGCCGCCAGTACCCGAGTCCTCGCCGTTTCCATCGTCCGGGATTGCTATTCCGGGCGGAAGATGGCGCAGGTCATGTCGCTGGCCTTCATCGTCTTCCTGGCAGTGCCGGTCATCGCCCCCTCGGTCGGCCAGTTGATCGTGCTGTTTGCGCCGTGGCGCTGGATCTTCCTGTTCCTCGCCGTGTTCGGCCTCGCCATCGCGCTGTGGGCGACGCTGAAGCTGCCGGAGACACTGCACCCGGATGACCGCAGCCCCATCTCCCCCATGCGCATTCTGCAGGCCTTCAAGTTCGTGCTGACCAACCGCATGGCGGTTGGCTACATGCTGGCCATGACGATGCTGCTGGGCGGGCTGTTCGGCTTCATCAACTCGGCGCAGCAGGTGTTCGTGGATACGTTCCAGGCGCCTGGCCTGTTCACCACCATCTTCGCGCTGGTGGCCGTGGCCATGGCGGTGGCCGCGCTACTGAACGCCAAGCTGGTGGGGCGCTTCGGCACGCGCCGCATCTCCCACACCATGCTGCTGGGCTACATCGCCTTCGCTATCGCCCACGCCGCCCTGGCCCTCCTGGGTTACGAGGAGTTGTGGAGCTTCGCCGTATTGCAGGCGGCAATGATGTTCTGCTTCGGCCTGACCGGGCCGAATTTCGGCTCGATGGCGATGGAGCCATTGGGGCACATCGCCGGTACCGCCTCCTCCGTCCAGGGCTTCGTCACCACGGTGGGCGGTGCGCTGACCGGCTTCATGATCGGCCAGCAATTCGACGGCAGCACGGTGCCGATGAACCTGGGCTTCGCCGGCTGCGGCATCCTGGCCCTGGTGATGGTGCTCATCGCCGAGAACGGCAAGCTGTTCCGCCCGCATAACAGCCCGAAGCCCCCTGGTTCCTGAGAGCAACGGCGTCACGTAAAACATAAAGAGGGCCGGGGAATATCTTCCCCGGCCCTCTTTATGTTCCCCACCGGAAGCCTGGACTTGGCTGCGATGAGATTAGGCGGTGAACCTGGCCGCTGCTTGAAGCGTCGGCGTATCCAGCCGGCGCCGCCATACCTGCGGCCGAGGCCATACTGAACCGGGCAGGCCGAGGACCGGCATCAAGCAGGCGGTGAAGCGGCCGCAGCTTCAGCCCAGCCGTTCCATCGACACGCGCACATCCAGCGGAGGCGCGGCATAAGGGGCGGACGTCACCAGGATATCGGCACCGGCCAGGGCGTAGGCGCCCGCATTGGCCTCGTCCACGCCACCGGTCGCGGCGAGCAGCGGCCGGGACGGGTGGTCGGCCATGGCGCGCGCTACTTCGGCAAACTGCTCGGGGGAGAGCTTGTCGCACTGCACGATGTCGACGCCGGCATGGGAGAGCAGCACAGCCTCGTCCACGCTCTCCGCCTCGACCACCACCTTGCGGCCGGGTTGCGAGGCCCGCAGGCGGGACACCCAGCGATGTGCCGGCTCCCTGCCCAGGAAGGCGCGGTGCTGGGCGAAGACCAGCAGGCTATCGGACAGGCCCAGCCGGTGCGGCACGCAGCCAGCCGTCGTGATGGCCTTCAGCATGACATCCTTGGCGCCGGGCAGGTGCTTGCGGGTGCAGGCCACGACGATATCCGGCCGCGCCGTCCGGGCATTGGCGCGGACGCGGGAGGCCCGCGTCGCCACGCCGGAGGCAATTTCCATCAAGGTCTGCGCCGCCTTGGCGGCCAGGTGCAGCGCGGTTGCGGGGCCAATCGCGGTCAGGATCGTCCCGCCCTCTTCCAGCAGGGCGCCGGAGGCTGCGACGCGGTGCACATCGGTGCAGCCCGCCAGGCGGAACAGCGCCTCGGCTTCCTCGGCACAGCAGAGCACCATGGTCGCACCGGCCCGCAGCACCGCTTGGCCACGAGCATCGCCGATGCCCAGGGCCAGGGTCGTCAGGTCGCCGTACGGGGCATCCTCACGCAGCATCGCCTCCAGCCGGGCGGTGGTGATGCGGAAGGTCATGCAGGGTCACACGAGATCATGGGGGGCATCTCCTCAAGCGTCTTGCCCGAGGTTGTACGATAAGCCTCCCTTGCGCCCAAGCGGGCCCGAGACAATGGGCGGCACACATGCTCCGCGCTCATGCCTCGGGCGGCGGCGTCAGTCCGGCTGGAAGTTCATCGCGACGCCGTTGATGCAGTAGCGAAGATGGCTTGGCGGCGGGCCGTCCGGGAAGACGTGGCCCAGGTGGCTGCCGCATGTCGCGCAGTGCACCTCCGTCCGCACCATGCCGTGGCTGCGGTCGGTGGTGGTCTCCACCGCACCTTCCAGCGGGTCGTCGAAGCTGGGCCAACCGGTGCCGCTCTCGAACTTGCGGCCGGAGCGGAACAACGGCTTGTCGCAGCCGGCGCAGGTGAAGCTGCCGGCGCGCTTCTCGGCCAGCAGGGCGCAACTGCCCGGCCGCTCGGTGCCGTGGGCGCGCATCACGCGGTACTGCTCGGGCGTCAGGCGTTGGCGCCACTCGGCATCGGTAAAGGTCACGGGGTAGGTTCGGGTCTGGGTGTCCATCGGGACTCTCCCTCCATGGCAGATCAGGAAGATGGGGGGCCGGACCGCCCGCGTCTACCCGGCCCGGCCGATGGCACCGGGCTGCGCCGCGAGCAGCACTGCCCGGCGGCGAATGACGGCGGCAAAGGCTTTGCCGCGGCCCCGGCTGGGCCTATGTGGCTGTGAGATACCAGGGTGCGGGCAAGTCGGATGACGCGGTCGGATTGGCGCAAGAGAACAGACCCGCCCCATGTCTGAGGCTTTGATGCTACCGGTGCCCATCGCACCGGCAGAGGCGATCGCGCCGGACGCCCCTTATGCGCGGGACGAGCTGCTGCATGAGATCCTGGCCACCACCGCCGCGCGGGACCTCGCCGCGCCCGCGCTGCGCCTGACCGACCCCGACCCGGAAATCCCCCGTCGCAGCGTGCTGACCTATGGGGAGCTGCGCCAGCGCGCCTCCCGCTTCGCCCACTATCTACGCGGACGCGGCATCAAGCGGGGCGACCGGGTGTTGATCTGCCTGCCGCGTGGGTTGGACCAGTACCTGGCCCTGCTGGGGGTGCTGGAGGCCGGCGCCGCCTACGTGCCGATGGACTGGTCCGTGCCGCAGGACCGTGCCGACTATGTCTGCACCGATGCCGCCGTGGCCCTGGTCGTCACCGGGGAGGAACGGGCCGCATCCTTCCGGGCCCATGGGGCGCCGGTGCTCGACATGGGGGCCGAGCTGGGGGACATCGCCGCTTCCCCGGACACTCCGTTGGGGCGGGAGGAAACCGGGGCGGAACCGACCGACCTCGCCTACATCATCTACACCTCGGGCTCGACCGGGCAGCCCAAGGGCGTGGCCATCCGCCACGACAATATCTGCCACCTCGTCCGCGCCGAGGGCGCCATCCTCGACCTGAGGCCCACGGACAAGGTGTTCGGCGGCTTCTCCCTGGCTTTCGACATGTCGATCGAGACGATGTGGTCGGCTTTCCTGGCCGGCGCCGAGCTGCTGGTCGGCTCGGAGGCCCTGAACCGCGCCATCTCCGACCTACCGCAGGTGCTGGAGGAACAAGGCGCCACGGTCTGGCACGCCACCCCATCCCTGCTGGCCGTGGTGGAGGCGCCGCTGCGCGGCATCCGCCTGATCAACCTGGGCGGCGAGGCCTGCCCGCCGGAGCTGGTGCGCCGCTGGGCGGCGCTGGACCGCCGCCTGCTGAACACCTACGGCCCGACGGAAACCACGGTCACGGCCACCTGGGCCGAACTACACCCGGGCGAGCCGGTGACCATCGGCCGGCCCCTGCCCGGCTATACCGCCTGGATCGTCGGCGAAGCGCTGCATCCGGTGCAGCCCGGCGAGGAGGGCGAACTGGTGATTGGTGGCCCAGGCGTCGGCGCCGGCTACCTGAACCTGCCGGAGCAGAACGCCGCCCGCTTCGTGGCGCTGCCCTTCCCTGGCGCGCCGGAACGCGCCTACCGCACCGGCGACCTTGTGCGGTTGGATGGGGACGGCCAGATCGAATATCTCGGTCGCATCGATACCCAGGTGAAGATCCGCGGCTTTCGCGTCGAGCTGGGGGAGATCGAGGGGCTGCTGGGCACCGACCCTGCGGTCGCGCAGGCGGTGGTGAACCTGTTCCAGGAGCCGGATGGCACCGGCCTGCTGGCGGCCTTCCTGGCGCCGCGCGCCGGCAGCAGCATTGATGTGGCACGGTTGCGCAGCCTGGTGCGTGAACGCCTGCCCACCTACATGCGGCCCGCCGCCTACGAGGTGCGGGGCAACCTGCCCACCCTGGTTTCCGGCAAGGTGGACCGCAAGGCACTCGCCCGCCCCAGCCGGCTGGACGCGCCAGGGCGCGCCCTGGCGGCGCCGGAGACGGAGATCGAAGAAAAGCTGCTCGGCATCTGGAGCATCGTCTTCGCGCCGACCGAGGTCTCGGTGCTGGACGATTTCTTTGAGGATCTCGGCGGCCATTCGCTGCGCGCCGCCCGCATGGTCTCGCTGGCCCGGGCGGAAGCGGGGCTGGAACGGCTGTCGATCCAGGACTTGTATGCCGCGCCCAGCATCCGCAAGCTGGCGGCGCGGGTCGAGGACGCGGCGGCCGCGCCCGCGCATGCCGCCGTGCCGCCGCTACCCTTCGCACCCGTCTCCAGCTGGCGGCACGCGGTGTGCGGCGCGGCGCAGTTGCTGGCCCTGCTGCCGATCTATGCCTTTGCCGGCATGCAGTGGCTGCTGCCCTACCTGGCCTATACGGCCTGGGATTCCTGGTACGAGAACCGGTTGCAGGGCATTGCCGTGGCGGCCCTGTGCTTCGTGCTGCTGCCGCCGCTGTTGATCCTGGTCTCGATCGGGGTGAAGTGGCTGGTGCTGGGCCGGGTACGGCCCGGGGATTATCCGCTCTGGGGCAGCTATTACTTCCGCTGGTGGCTGGTGCGGCGGGTGCTCTCCGTCATCCCGACCCGGTACCTGGCCGGTACGCCGATGATGCGGCTGTATTACCGCCTGCTGGGTGCGCGGATCGGCAAGGACGCCTATCTCGGCCTGCCGCAGATCGACGCGCCGGACCTCGTCTCCATCGGCAGCGGCGCCATCGTCAGTGAGGGGGCGGTGCTGGCCACCACCTCGGTCGAGCACGGGCGGCTGCGGATCGGCACCGCAACGCTGGGCGACGACACCTTCGTCGGCGTCATGTCCGTGGTCGGCCGCAATGCCAGCCTGGGCGATGGCGCGGCGCTGGAGGATCTCTCCGCCCTGCCGACCGGCGAGCATATCCCGGCTGGCGAGCTCTGGAGCGGTTCGCCCGCCGCAAAGCACGGGCCGTACGGCGCCAAGCAGCCACCGGTGGTCGCGGCATGGCGGCGGGCGGTGGTCACGCTCGGTTTGCTGCTCTGCGCGCCTTTGTTGCCGCTGGCGGCGGTGTTGCCGATCATGCCCGGCGTGGTGGCGATGGTGGAGTGGCAGGATTCCAGCAACAGCCACACCTATCTGGCGGCCGCGCCTCTGCTGGCGCTTCTCTATGTCGTGCTGATGTGCGGCCTGACCATCGCGGCGAAATGGCTGCTGCTGGGGCGGGTGCAGCCCGGCACGCATTCGATCTGGAGCTGGTTCTACGTCCGCTACTGGTTCGTCCGCCAATTGGGCGAGCTGGCGCTGGAGATGCTGCACCCGATCTACGCCACGCTCTACGTGCTGCCCTGGTACCGTGCGATGGGCGCCAAGGTCGGCGCGCGGGCCGAGATCTCCACCGCCACCGCCGTCATCCACGATCTGATCAGCATCGGGCCGGAGAGCTTCATCGCCGATGGCGTGGTGTTCGGCGCGGCGCGGCTGGAACCGGGGGCGGTGCGGCTGGCGCGCACGCGCATCGGCCACCGCAGCTTCATCGGCAATTCCGGCCTGCTGCCGACCGGCGCCGCTGTGGGGGACGACGTATTGATCGGCGTTCTCTCCAAGCCGCCGGAGGAACCCGGGCGCGCGATGGAAGCCGGGACCACTTGGTTCGGTTCCCCCGCCCTGCGCCTGCCGCGGCGGCAAAGCTTCGCGCTGTTCGACGAAGGCTCCCGCTTCCGCCCCTCCCGCCGACTGGTGCTGATGCGGCTGGCCATCGAGTTCGTGCGCGTCATCCTCTCCACCACCGTCAGCATCGCCCTGTTCGTGCTGATGCTGGATTTCGCCAGCGATGTGCTGGACGAGGATGGCGGCGGCTGGCTGCTGGCCCTGGCCTTCCCGTTCCTCTACCTGGGCATGGCGCTGGCGGCGGGGGCCTTCGTGCTCGCGCTGAAATGGCTGGTGGTGGGCCGCTACCGCCCGATCACGGCGCCGCTGTGGAGCCCGTTCGTCTGGCGGTCCGAGCTTGTGACCTCCACCTACGAGAACCTGGTGGTGCCGCTGCTGCTGACGCCGTTGCGCGGCACCCCGTTCATCAACATGTATCTGCGCCTGCTGGGTGCCCGCATCGGCCGCCGCGTGTTCACCGACACCACGGACATGACCGAGTTCGACCTCGTCTCGGTCGGCGACGACGCGGCGTTGAACGAGGATGCCGGCTTGCAGACCCATCTGTTCGAGGACCGGGTGATGAAGGTGTCCTCACTGGAGATCGGGCCCCGGGCCTCGGTCGGCTCACTGGCCATCGTGCTTTACGACAGCAAGATGGAAGCGGAAACGCAACTGGGTGACCTGTCCGTGCTGATGAAGGGCGAGACCTTGCCGTCGGGTACGTCGTGGGAAGGCTCCCCCGCCCGCCCCGCGCGCGCATGAACCTGCGGGGCCGGCCTTGCGAGGCCGGCCCCGCATTGCGATCTAGGGTGCATGTCCCACGCACAGGCCCAGGACCGGACGGCCCGCTTCCGGTTCGATAACAGCTACACCCGCCTGCCCGAGCGCTTCTACGCCGCCGCCTCGCCGGCTCCGGCATCCGAGCCACGGCTGATCCGCCTTAACACCGCGCTGGCGGAGCAGCTGGGCCTGGACCCCGCCGCGCTGGCGCAGCCGGAGGGCGTGCAGGTGCTGGCGGGCAACAGCGTGCCGGAAGGTGCCGCTTCGGTCGCCCTGGCCTATGCCGGGCATCAGTTCGGCCAGTTCGTGCCGCAGCTCGGCGACGGCCGCGCGCTGCTGCTGGGCGAGGTGGTTGACCCTGAGGGCCGGCGCTGGGACCTGCAACTCAAGGGCTCCGGGCCCACCCCCTTCTCCCGCCGTGGCGATGGCCGGGCGGCGATGGGGCCGGTGCTGCGGGAGTATATGGTCAGCGAGGCCATGGCGGCGCTGGGCGTGCCGACCACGCGCGCCTTGGCGGCCGTGGCGACCGGTGAGGCCGTGATGCGGGAGCGTGTTTTGCCGGGCGCCGTGCTGACCCGGGTGGCCGCCAGTCATATCCGCGTCGGCACCTTCCAGTACTTCGCCGCGCGGCGGGACCTGGAAGCGCTACGCCTGCTGGCCGATCATGCCATCGCCCGCCACGACCCTGCTGCCGCCCAGGCGGAGAAGCCCTATCAGGCATTGCTGACGGGTGTGGTGCAGCGGCAGGCGGAGCTGGTGGCACGCTGGCTGCACCTCGGCTTCGTCCACGGCGTGATGAACACGGACAACACCTCCATCTCTGGCGAGACGATCGACTACGGCCCCTGCGCCTTCATGGAAGCCTACGACCCGGCGACGGTGTTCAGCTCGATCGACCATGCGGGGCGCTACGCCTACGGCAACCAGCCACGCATCATGCACTGGAACCTGGCGCGGCTGGCGGAAGCCATGTTGCCGCTGCTGGGCGAGGACGAGGACACCGCCCTGGCCGCCGCGCATGAAGCGCTCAACCATTTTGGCCCGCGCTTCGAAGCCGCTTGGTTAGGGGGTATGCGCCGCAAGATCGGCCTGTTCACGCAAGAGGATGGCGATGCCGCGCTGGTGCAGTCCTTGCTAGACGTCATGGCCGCCAACGGGACCGACTTCACCCTGACCTTCCGCCATCTGGCCGATGCCGCGCTGGGGCCGCAGGGCGACGCGGCGTTGCGGGTGCTGTTCCAGGACCCAGCCGCCTACGAAGCCTGGGCACAGCCATGGCGCCAGCGGCTGGAACGCGAGGGGGAAAGCCCTGCCGCGCGGCGCGATGCCATGCGGGCGGTGAACCCTGCCATCATCCCGCGCAACCACATGGTCGAGGCCGCGCTGGAGGCGGCGATGGAACGGCAGGATTTCGCGCCGTTCGAGGCCATGCTCGACGCGACGTCCCGCCCCTATGACGACCGGCCAGGGCTGGAGCGGTACACCGTGCCGGCCCAGGCGGAGGAACGCGTCCTGCGGACCTTCTGCGGGACCTGAAGGCGGGAAGCTTGGCGCCTCAGTCCAGTATCGAGGCGTCTACCTTCAGGCGCCCGGCCCAGTCCCGCAGCGAGGCGACGGCCGGCGGGGAAAGCGGCACGCCATCCGCCTCGGCGCGTGCGATGTTGCCGGCCGCTTGCTCGCCCGGCAGGCGTACGGGCCGCGCGGGGTCGATCGGCGCATTGGCGTGGCACTGGTCGGCCAGGAAATCCATCTGCGCCATGAAGGCATCCCGGCCCGCAAAGGCCTCCGGGTCGATGAGCTGCAGGTAGACGCTGGCGCCCCACTGCTTCGGCGCGTCCCGCCGGCCATGGCCGGACAGGCCCTGGGTCAGGGCCTCGACCATCAGGGCCAGGCCGAATCCCTTGTGACCGTATTCCTGGCCGCCCAGCAGCAGCAGGCTGCCCTTGTCCGCCTCCCGCTCCATTACCGTCGGGTCACGGGTCGGGCGGCCTTCACTGTCCATCAGCCAGGGCTGGTCGAACTGCGTGCCGGCCGCCGCCTTCTCCCGCGTCATGGACACGGTGGTGATGGAGGCGGAGATATCCACCAGCACCGGGAACTGCGTCGCCGGAAAGCCGACGGCGAAGGGGTTCGGGCTGAACAGCGCTTCCTTCCCGCCGAAAGGCGCGACGATGCGACTATGCGGGCCGGAGGATGCGAGAAAGGCGAAGTAGCCGCGTTCCGTCGCCATCCGCGCCAGTGCCGCCAAGCAGCCGATATGGTGGCTGCGGCGAATGGCGAAGGTGACGACCCCATGCGCCGGCAGCCGGGTGAAGCCGGTCTGCAAGGCCTGCTCCACCAGCCACAGGCCTGGCAGGTAGCCGCCATCCCACACCAGGGTGGAGCCACGGTCCTGTAGCACCTCGGGCTCGCCCGATTTGGCCATCAGCCCTTTTGCGACTTGGTCCAGATAGGACCCGCACTGGGCCAGGCCGTGGGTGTGGCGCCCCATCATGTCGGTCAGCACCAGCAGGCGGGCCACACTCTCCGCCTTGTCCCGCTGCATGCCGGCTGCGGCGAACAGGTCGGCGGCAAGCCGGGTCAGCGCTGCTGCTGGACGCAACAGCGGACGCGGCGGAGAAGCGGTGCTCATCATCAAGGCTCTTTCTGGTCTCGGTCGCCGGCTTATTCAGGCCGGATGTTGTGCTTGCGGACGATGGCACCGTAGGTCTCGGTAGCCTGGGTCAGCCAGGTGCGGAAGGCATCAGGGCCTTCCGGCCGGGGCTCGCCGCCCAGGTCGGTCAGGCGCGTTACCAGCGCCGGCTGGCTGAGGATGTCGCGCAGTTCCTTGTACAGGCGCTCCACCAACGGCCGCGGCGTGTTGCCCTGCACCATGATGCCCTGCCAGGTACCGGCATCGGCCATCGGCCAGCCCAGCTCCTTGAAGGTCGGCACGTCCGGCAGCGCCGGCAGGCGCTTGTCGCCGGAGACGCCGATGCCCTTCATCTGGCCATTGACCAGATAAGGCTGGGTGGCCGTGGCGCCGTTGATGATCATGTCGGCCTCCCCGGCCGCCACCGCCATCAGCGCCGGGGCGCCACCGCGATAGGGCACCTGCGTGCCTTCCACCCCCAGATGCGCCAGCACTTCCACGGCGGTCAGGTGTGTCAGGCTGCCGACGCCGGAGTTGGCGATGTTCAGCCCGCCGCCATGCGTCTTGGCGTAGGCGACGAGGCTGGCGGCATCCTGCACCGGCAGCGCCTTCTTCACCGCGACCAGGTAGGGCGCGTAGATCACCATGCTCACCGGTGCCAGGTCCCGCTGCACGTCGAACGGGATGCGGGGGAACAGCGCGGGGTTGATGGCCAGGGTGGCCACGTCCATCAGCAGCAGGGTGTGGCCATCCGGCGCGCTCTTGGCCACGGCGTCGGCGCCGATATTGCCGGCGGCCCCGGCGCGGTTCTCGACCACGACGTTCTGGCCCAGCGCGCGCGTCAGCTCAGGCGCCAGCAGGCGGGCCAGGATGTCGCTGGTGCCGCCGGGGGCATTCGGCACGATGATGCGCAGCGTGTGGTCGAAGCCTTGCGCCCGCAGGGCCGGGGCGGCCAGGGGTGACAGGGCGGGCGCCAGCAGCGAGGCGCGCAGCAGGGTACGGCGATTCATGGTTCGGCTCTCCCAACATGCGGGCTTGCCGCATGAGGCGGTGCCCGGGCCGCCTTTCGGCGATCATTACCTCGGCGTTACGCCACGGATGCGACACCCGTCCACGCTTGATTCGGCATCGGCTGATACTCATGCTGTATCAATGATCGGCTTCACCCAGCTTCGCTGCTTCGTTGCCGTCGCCGAGGAGCTGCATTTCCGGCGCGCGGCGGCCCGGCTGAACATGACGCAGCCGCCGCTGAGCCGGCAGATCCAGCTGCTGGAACACGAGCTGGGCGCCATTCTGTTCGAGCGTGGCAGCCGCGGCGTGAAGCTGACCGCCGCTGGCGATGCGCTGTTCCGGGATGCGCGCCGGCTGCTGCTGCTGGCAGAGGAAGCCGCCCGCACCGCCCGCCGCATCGCCCGGGGCGAAGCCGGGGCGGTGACCATCGGCTTCACCGCCGCCTCCAGCTACCATGTGCTACCTGGATTGGTATCGCTGATCCGGGAGAAGCTGCCGGAGGTCGCCCTGACCTTGCGGGAAAAAGTGTCGCACGAGCAGATCGAGGCCTTGCGCGCCGGGCAGCTGGACCTGGGCCTGTTGCGCCCGCCCGCCTCCCTGCCCGGTATCCGCGCCGTCCGTGTGCATCGGGAGCGGCTGATGGTCGCCCTGCCCCGCCACCATCCGCTGGCGGCGGCGGCGCAGGTGGAGGTCACTGCGCTGGAAGGGCAGCCGCTGATCACCTACCCGCCGCTGGATGGCCGCTACCTGCATGACCTGGTTATGGGGGCGCTGCGGATCGCCGGGGTGTCGCCCGGGCCGGTACAGCATATCAGCCAGACGCATTCCATCCTGGCGCTGGTCGGCGCCGGCATCGGCATCGCGCTGGTGCCGCAGGCGGCGGAGCGCTTCTGCCCGGCGGAGGTCGTGCTGCGGCCGCTGGATGCCGCTGCCATGGGCCATGCCGACCTGCTCTGCGCCTGGCAGGACGACGCCAGCAATCCGGCACGCCAGGCGGTGCTGAAGATGCTGCGGCAGGAATGGGCGCCGTTGCGGGCGGCGATGGAAGTGGGTCAGGGCACCGCGACACCGTAAATCACGCCGGGACGAACCGGCGCCGGACACGGCTCAAGCAAAGAACCGGGATGCGCACTTGCATCCCGCTTCCTCAGTCGGCCGCTCCGGCCCGGGTCAGTTCCAACGCCTGCCGCTCGAACAGCCGGCGGTACAGGCCGCCCTGGCGCTGCACCAGGGCGTCGTGCCTGCCTTCCTCCACCACCGCGCCACGATCGAACACCAGGATGCGGTCCATCGCCCGCACCGTGGCCAGCCGGTGCGCGATGACGATGGCGGTGCGGCCGCGCAGCAGCCGCTGCATCGCCTCCTGAATCGCCGCCTCGCTCTCCGAATCCAGTGCCGAGGTCGCTTCGTCCAGGATCAGGATCGGCGCATCGGCCAGGAAGGCGCGGGCCAGGGCGACGCGCTGCCGCTCACCGCCTGAGAGCTTCACGCCGCGCTCGCCCACCAGCGTCGCGTAGCCGCGTGGCAGCCGGTCGATAAAGTCGGTGGCATTCGCCAACGCCGCCGCCTGCCGGATCTCGGCCATCGTCGCGCCCGGCCGGGCATAGGCGATGTTCTCCCCTAGGGTCCGATGAAACAGCACCGGCTCCTGCTGCACGATGGCGATGCGCGTCCGAAGCGATGCCTGCGTTGCCAGGCGGACATCCTGGCCGTCGATCGTCACCCGGCCGTCGGTCACGTCATGCAGGCGCTGGATCAGCTTCACCAGCGTCGTCTTGCCTGAGCCAGACGGGCCGACCAGCCCCACACTCTCGCCACTGCGGATGCGCATGTTCAGGCCACGATACAACGGTGTCGTGTGCCCGCCATACTGGAAGGTGACATTCTCGAACGCGATCTCGCCGCGCGTGATGGCAATCGGCTGCGCGGTGGCTTGGTCCTCGATGCCGAGCGGCGTGTCGTGCAGCGCTACCAGTTCCTCCATCTCGTTGATGCCGCGCTGGAGATTGCTGATGTGGAAGCCGACGTCACGCAGATAGCCCTGCACCATGAAGAACATGGTCAGCACCGTCGCCAGGTCGCCCGCGCTCGCTTCACCCCGCCACCACAGCCAGAGCGCCGCGCCGACGATGGCGATGCGCAGCAGCAATAGGGTAAGAATCTGCAACGCTTCGGAGCCGGTGCCGCGCCACCACGTGCGCGTCGTGCGGCGCCGCCACTTGCCAATCAGCGTGGCCAGGCGCGCATCTTCCCGCGCCTCGGCACCGAAGGCCTTCACCACGGCATTGGCGCCGACCGCATCGGCCATCGCGCCGCCGAGCTTGGTGTCCCACGCATTCGACAGGCGCGCGGCCGGCGCCACCCAGCGCAGCGACAGCAGCATCGTGACCCCGACATAGAGAATGCCGCCGCCCGCTACCAATGCGCCCATCAGCGGCCATTGCCAGCCCAGCAGCAAGGTTGCCCCCAACAGCACCACGGCGGACGGCAGCAGGGCGATCAGGATCGTGTCGTTCAACAGGTCGATCGCCCACATGCCGCGGCTGATGCGGCGTACGGTGGAACCGGCGAAGCTGTTGGCATGCCAGTCGGCCGAGAAGCGCTGCACGCGCTGAAAAGCCTCGCCCCCCACCGCGCTCATGATCCGCAGCGTCAGGCCGATGACGCCGAGGATGCCGGCGATACGCCCGGCCAGGACAAGCACGCCCAACACCGCCAGCATCGCCAGCGCATGGAGCGCCTGGGCAAGAGCCGCATCGCGTGAGGTCTCCCCAACCCGGGCCACGGCGTCGACCAGCCGGCCGGCGAAGATGGGCACCAGCACATCGGCCACGGTGGCCAGCATCATGCCACCCAGCACCGCTGCCAGCATGGACGGATGCCGGCACCAATGGCGCCAGAGGAATGTCAGCACGGCACGAAAGGGATTCGCGCGCTTCTGTTGGTTCACGTGTGTCATCCGCCCGCCACAGCAGGCAGCCCTGTCAGGCCAGAGGCACCTGGAAGATGCCGGGCTCGGTCAACGTCAAACGGGGGAGAAGGTCCGGCGGCAGCAGCCGCGGAAACCTAATGGCGCGTCGCCAGCACCGGGCCGGGACGGCCGCATGGTGGCAGGAGTGGCGCTTGCGGATGACGGAATGCGATCATGCTGGCCCTCCCTGCATCAATGGTTACGACGTGGTCACGTATAGATGAGCTACGGCCGATGCTGCAAGGGCGATCGTGAACACGCAGTCGGGAGCAGCAGCGTTCGGCGACGGCAATGGTGGATCGCCTGCTTTGGGGAATTGCCGATGGCGGAGCCTTTGGTGCGTGAACGCAGCAGGCTAGATCAGGCGGGGGCGTGCATCCAGGGCTTCATCAGAAGGCCGCCGCCTACCAACCACGATTCACGGCGCCAGCCCGCGCAGGATCAGGTCCAGATGCGCATCTCGCATCGCCTTGGCGGCCGGCGCCTGGTCCGGGCCCAGCATCATGCGCCAGATCGACCCCATCAGGATGGGCGCGAGCAGGACATGCGCTAGGCCGGGCTCATCGGCCGCGCCCGGGCGAAAGTCACCAGCGGCGGAGCCGGCCTCCACCACTTCCCGCGCCAGGTCCAGCGCCGGTTGCAGCATCGCAGTCCGGTACAGCTCCGACAGTTCCGGGAAGCGGTTGGCCTCGGTCAGGAGCAGCTTCATCAGGATATGCTCCCGCGCCTCCATCTCCTGCCGGCCGTAGCCAAGGTCGATGAGTGATTCCAGCAGGGTACGCCGGCTGCCGGTGAAGCCATCCGCCAGGCGGTGCGCTTCCTCCAGCAGCGGATTGACGCAGCCGGCGATGGCGGAGCGGAACAGGTCCAGCTTGCCGCCTGGAAAGTAGTGGTACAGCAGGCCCTTCGTCACGCCCGCCCGGGTCGCCACAGCCGCCATGCGGGCGCCCGCAAAGCCCCGTTCGGCGAATTCCTCCACCGCGGCATCCAGGATCTGCGCCTGCCGCTCGGCGGAGGGCAGGCGGCTGGCGCGGGCTGGGGCCGTGTCGGAATCGTGTGGCGTATCGGTCATTGTCTGTTTGAAGTGGTTATTGACCATTTGGTCAACAAGAACGATATAGCGGCACAGGCCAGCTTATTGCTGGCATGGCAGGAAGGGCAGTGCAGGTCCATGCTTGATAGCCCGTCGACCGGGACCGAACTCCGCGACACCCCGCGCCGGCGCTGGTTGCGGCCACTCCTGGTCATTGCCGTGCTGGGCTGTGCCGCTTGGCTCGGCTGGCGCTTCCTGGCCCCGTCCGGCACCCCTGCCACGCCACCCACTGCGGCGGCGCAGCCGGTTGCGCCCCCTGCCCTGACCGTGGCCGTCACCCCCGCGCGGCCGCGCGCATTGATGCGCACCGTCTCCGGCGACGGCAGCGTCGTCGCGTGGCAGGAACTGGTGCTGGCGGCCGAGACCGGCGGACTTCGCGTCGCCGAAGTCGCCATCGAGGAAGGCGACCACGTCACCGCCGGGCAGGTCCTGGTGCGGCTGGAGGACGCCGTGCCCGCCGCCCAGCTGGCCCAAGCTGAGGCCGCCGTCGCCGAGGCCGAGGCCGCACTGGGCATCGCCCGTGCCGACCTGACGCGCGCGGTGGAGCTTTCCCGCACCCAGAACACGCCGCGCCAGGTGCTGGACCAGCGCCAGGCCGCCGCGCGGCAGGCCGAAGCCCGCCTCGCCTCCAGCAGTGCCGCGCGGGACGAGGCCCGGGTGCGGCTGGAACAGACCCGCCTGCGCGCGCCCTTCGATGGCATCGTGCTGAAGCGCGCCATCCTGCCCGGTGCCGTCAGCGGCGTCGGCCAGGAAATGGTCCGGCTGCTGCGCGATGGCCGGCTGGAGCTGGATGCGCGGGTGCCGGAGCTGGACCTTGCCACCGTGACCCCTGGCCAGCCGGTACGCGTCCTGCATGGGACGCGGGAGATCGCCGCCACCGTGCGCGCCATCGCGCCCACCGTGTCCGCCGAGAGCCGCCTGGGAGTGGTGCATGTCGCCCTGCCCGCTGATTCCGGCCTGCGCCCCGGCATGTTCGCCCGCGCTGAAATCCGCGCTGAGGCCACGTTCCGCATCGTCGTGCCGCAGGAAGCCGTGGTGTTCCGGGATGGGGCGCCCAGCGCCTTCGTCCTGCAGGGCGAGCAGGTCGCGCTGCGCCGCTTGACCACCGGCGCGCGGCAGGACGGCGTGGTGGAAGTGCTGCAAGGCCTGGCGGAGGGCGACCAGGTGGTGACCACCGGCGCCGGCTTCCTCGCCGAGGGCGATCGGGTGCGCGTCGCCGCACCCATGGCGGGACGCTGAGCCATGCAAACGCACGACCATCGCAACATCTCCGGCTGGGCCATCAACAACCCGGTGGCCACCATCGTGCTGTTCCTGCTGCTGACGGTGGCCGGGCTGGTGGCCTACCCGATGCTGCGCATCAATAACATGCCGGATATCGACCTGCCCGTGGTTGTCGTCACCGTCATGCAGCCGGGCGCCGCGCCGTCCGAGCTGGAGACGCAGGTGACGCGCCGGGTGGAGGATGCGGTCGCCGGCCTCGGCGATGTCCGCCACATCATGTCCACGGTGATCGACGGCACCTCGACCACCGCCGTCGAATTCGCGCTGGGCAAGAATGTCGACCGCGCCACCAACGATGTGCGGGACCGCATCGCCCGCATCCGCACCGATCTGCCCGCCGATATCCGCGAACCGGTGGTGACGCGGGTGGAGGCCACAGGCGGCGCCATCCTGACCTACACCGTCGCCGCCCCGCGCATGAGCGAGACGGAGCTGAGTTGGTTCGTCGAGGACGTGGTGGCCAAGGCGCTGCTCTCGGTGCGCGGCGTGGCGGAGATCAACCGCATCGGCGGCGTGGCGCGCGAGATCCGCGTGGCGCTGCGGCCGGACCGGATGCTGGCGCTGGGCATCACCGCGGCACAGGTGAACGAGCAGTTGCGCGCGCTAAACGTCGATCTGCCCGGCGGGCGCGGCACACTGGGCGCGGCGGAGCAGACCATCCGCACGCTCGGCTCCGCCGCCACCGTGGAATCCCTGCGGGATCGCAGCATCGTGCTACCGAATGGCCGCACCGCGCGGCTGTCGGAACTGGCCGAAGTCACCGACGCCAATGCCGAGATCCGCACCGCCGCCCGGCTGGATGGCCGCCCGGTGGTGGCGTTCGAGGTGCTGCGGACCAAGGGTTCGTCCGAGGTCTCGGTGGCCGAGGGCGTCGCCACCCGCGTGCAGCGGCTGATGGCGGAGCATGAGGGCGTGGAGGTCAAGCTGGTCGCCTCTACCGTCACCTTCGTGCTCGATGGCTACCACGCCGCGATCGAGGCGCTGGCTGTCGGCGCCGGGCTGGCCATGCTGGTGGTCTGGATCTTCCTGCGTGACTGGCGGGCGACGTGGATTGCCTCCATCGCCATGCCGCTCTCCCTCATCCCGACCTTCGCGGTGATGTGGATCCTCGGCTTCTCCCTGAACAACGTCACCTTGCTCGGGCTGACCCTGGTGGTCGGCGTGCTGGTCGATGACGCGATCGTCGAGGTCGAGAACATCGTCCGCCATCTGCGCGCCAACCCGGAACGCGGCGTGCGCCGGGCGGCGCTGGATGCCTCGGCCGAGATCGGCCTGGCGGTGGTGGCCACGACCGCCACCATCCTCGCGGTGTTCGTGCCCGTGGCCTTCATGCCTGGCATTCCCGGCCAGTTCTTCCGCGAGTTCGGCCTGACCGTCGCGGCCGCCGTCGCCTTCTCCCTGGTGGTCGCCCGGCTGCTGACGCCGCTGCTGGGGGCGCATTTCCTCAAGTCCAGCGGCCAGGCGCATGACGAGGATTCGCGGGGCTGGTTCGGCCGCCGCTACCTGCCGCTGCTGCAATGGTGCCTGCGCCACCGGCTGGTGACCGTGGTGGCCGGCATCGGCTTCCTGGGGGTGTCGATCGCGCTGGTACCGTTCATCCCGCAGGATTTCGTGCCGGGTGCCGACCGTGGCCGTACCGCGCTCTCCATCGAGTTGGCGCCTGGCTCGACCCTCGCCGATACCGAGGCCGCCGTGCAGCAAGCCACCGCCATCCTCCGTGCGCGGCCGGAGACGCGCAGCGTCTTCGCTTCCCTTGGCACCAACAGCGATGGCCAGATGGGCATCGGCAGCGTGACCCATTCGGGCGACCCGCGGCAGGCCAACCTGATCGTGACGCTGGCACCGCGCGGCCAGCGCAGCATCACCCAGCAGCGATACGAAACGCTGGTGCGGCCGGCGCTTGAGCGGATTCCGGGCGCCCGCGTGCGCTTCGGCGCCGATGGGCAGAGCGGCTCCAAGCTGGAGGTCACCCTGGTGGGTGAGGACAGCACCGCGCTGGCTGCCACGGCGCGGGAGTTGGAGCGGCAGATGCGTGGCCTGCCCCAGTTGGCCGGCGCCCGTTCCACCGCCAGCCTTGCCCGGCCGGAAATTCAGATCGTGCCGCTGGAGGGCCGTGCGGCGGATGCCGGTGTCTCGGCCGCCGCCATCGCCGCCACCGCGCGCATCGCCACCACCGGCGACATCGACCAGAATCTGGCGCGCTTCAACCTGCCGGACCGGCAGATCCCCATCCGCGTCATGTTGGATGAGCAGGAGCGCGGGGACCTGGAGCGGCTGCGGGCCCTGAAGGTCGATGGCCGCATGGGCGGCGTGCCGCTGGGCAGCGTCGCGGAGTTGCAGCACGGCTCCGGCCCCGCGCAGATCGACCGGCTGGACCGGGTCCGCAAGGCCACCGTGCAGGCGGAGCTGAACGGCCTGCCGCTGGGTGCCGCCACGGCGCTGGTGAACGACCTGCCGATCCTGCGGCAATTGCCGCCCGGCATCCGCCAGCAATCCGTCGGCGATGCCGAGGTGATGCGGGAGCTGTTCTCCGGCTTCGGCATGGCCATGGGGGCCGGTGTGCTGATGGTGTACCTGGTGCTGGTGCTGCTGTTCGGCGGCTTCCTGCAACCGCTGACCATCATGTCCGCACTGCCGCTTTCCCTCGGCGGGGCGCTGATGGCGCTGCTGATCGCGCAGAAGTCGCTCGGCGTCTCGGCGGTGATCGGCGTGCTGATGCTGATGGGTATCGTCGCCAAGAACTCCATCCTGCTGGTGGAATACGCCATCCTGGCGCGGCGGGACCGCGGACTGGGTCGTGACGAGGCGATCCTCGAGGCAGCGCGGAAGCGTGCCCGGCCCATCGTCATGACCACCATCGCCATGTGCGCCGGCATGGCGCATATCGCGATGGGCCTGGGCGCGGATAGCGAGTTCCGCTCGCCGATGGCGCTGGTGGTGATCGGCGGTCTGATCACCTCGACTCTGCTCAGCCTGGTCTTCGTCCCGGTCGCCTATTCCTACATGGACGGGGTGGAGCAGTGGCTGGAGCGAATGGTGCACCGCCGCCGGCATGCTCCAAAAATCAACCCTGTCTCATAAAAATTACGTTTCAAGACCACTCGTTTTTTCTCT
>Ga0308159_1000595_pt1 | contig 76084 bp, 62 predicted proteins | sample PhyCR1_FD_201040 | JGI IMG/M metagenome (GOLD analysis project Ga0308159, IMG submission 201040) | Phyllosphere microbial communities from UC Gill Tract Community Farm, Albany, California, United States - DLSLC.R1 | ecosystem: Host-associated > Plants > Phyllosphere > Unclassified | place: USA...
TAAAGAAAAATCGTAAAGATTTCTCTACTCAGTTGTCACTTCAAAAATTGGTAGGTAAACGCCGCGGTATTTTGGCTTACTTATACAAAAAAGATATTGAGCGCTATCGTGCTATCATCAAAGCTTTATCGCTTCGTGATATCATTAAACAAAAATAAGCGTAATGTTATCAATGAAAGCCATTCTTTAGAGGATGGCTTTTTACTTTTCCTATTTATTTTTTACAGGGAATTATTACAGATAGGGTTTTAAATCTTATCTTCGTTTGCAAAAACAAAAACATATATAAACAAGGTGTGGGCAAAGAGGAAAACACACCACAATTCTAATTAAATGAATGTAATAAAAAAATCGTTCGATTTGGGCGATGGCAGAACAATTGAAATTGAAACTGGTAAATTAGCTAAACAAGCTGACGGTTCGGTTGTAGTAAAGATGGGCGATACCATGTTGTTAGCAACAGTAGTATCAACTGTTGGTGCTAAACCAGGAACAGATTTCTTACCATTATCAGTTGATTATCAAGAGAAATATGCGGCTACTGGTCGTATTCCAGGTGGATTTTTACGTCGCGAGGCTAGATTATCTGATTACGAGGTTTTAATCTCTCGTTTGGTAGATAGAGCTTTACGCCCGATGTTCCCATCTGATTATCACTCTGATACGCAGGTGATGATTTCGTTAATTTCTGCTGATAAAAATATACTCCCTGATTGTTTAGCTGGTTTAGCGGCGTCAGCTGCATTAGCGGTATCAGATATTCCTTTCAACGGACCTATTTCTGAAGTACGCGTAGCTAAAATCGATGGCAAACTGGTAATCAATCCATATGCTAGTGATTTAGAGCGTGCAACTTTAGAATTCATGGTTGCAGGTTCTGCAAACGACATCGGCATGGTTGAAGGTGAGTGTGATGAAATTCAGGAAGATGAAATGGTTGAGGCATTGAAATTTGCACATGATGCAATTAAAATTCAATGTGCCATCCAGGTTGAATTAACCGAAGCAACAGGCAAAACGGTAAAACGTGAATATAGCCACGAAGACCATGATGCTGATTTAAAAGCTAAAGTTTATGCAGATACTTACGATAAGGTTTACGCAGTAGCAAAATCAGGTTCAAATAAAGATGAACGTAAGGTTGGGTTTACCGCAATTATCAATGAGTTTTTCGAGGCAATGCCAGAAGATACTGCAGATTTAACCAAAGCAATGGCTAAACATTATTACCACGATGTTCAGTATGATGCCATTAGAAACCTTTTATTAAACGAAGGTATTCGTTTAGATGGTCGTAAAACTACAGAGATTCGTCCAATCTGGAGTGAAGTTGGTTATTTACCGGCAGCTCACGGTTCTGCAGTGTTCACCCGTGGCGAAACACAATCGTTAACATCGGTTACTTTAGGTAGCAAAGATGATGAGCAAATGATTGATGGTGCTTTCTTTAACGGTTACCAAAAATTCTTATTGCATTATAATTTCCCTGGTTTTTCAACCGGTGAGGTTAGACCAAACAGAGGTGCTGGTCGCCGCGAAATTGGTCATGGTGCTTTAGCACAACGCTCGTTGAAAAAAGTATTGCCACAAGGTGATGCCAATCCATATACTATCCGTATTGTTTCTGATATTTTAGAATCAAATGGTTCTTCATCTATGGCCACTGTTTGCGCAGGTACTTTAGCATTAATGGACGCTGGTATTAAAATCAAATCTCCTGTTTCTGGAATTGCAATGGGTTTGATCACTGATGAGAAAACTGGTAAATACGCAATCCTTTCTGATATTTTAGGTGATGAAGATCACCTGGGAGATATGGATTTTAAAGTAACAGGTACTGAAAACGGTATTGTTGCCTGCCAGATGGATTTAAAAATCAATGGTTTATCTTACGAAGTTTTAACCAAAGCTTTATTGCAGGCTAAGGAAGGCCGTTTACACATCTTAAACGAGATGAAGAAAACGATCGGTCAGCCGAATGAAGATTACAAACCACATGCTCCACGTATTGTTTCTTTAACTATTGAGAAAGAATTCATCGGTGCAATCATCGGCCCTGGAGGTAAAATTATTCAGGAAATGCAACGCGAAACTGGTGCTTCAATCTCTATAGAAGAAGTTGAAGGTAAAGGTATTGTAGAAATTTTTGCCGATAACAAGGCTGCTATTGATGCTGCTGTAACCCGTATCCGTAACATCGTTGCTAAGCCAGAAATTGGTGAAGTTTACCAGGGTAAAGTAAAATCAATTATGCCATTCGGTGCATTTGTTGAAGTTATGCCAGGTAAAGATGGTTTACTACATATCTCTGAAATTTCTTGGGAACGTTTAGAAACTATGGACGGTGTATTAAAAGAAGGTGATAAAATCGAGGTTAAATTATTAGATATCGATAAACAAGGTAAAATGAAACTTTCTCGCAAAGTTTTATTGCCAAGACCTGAGAAACCTGCTGCTCCACAAGCCTAGTAATAGCCAGAAGCAACAAATTATATCAAACCCTTTCAGTTTTACTGAAAGGGTTTTTTGTTGCGATCTGTTTTGTTTAATAAGGATTTTTGTAACTTGCCGTATCAATATTAGATATAATCAACTCATTATTTTGAACTATGAAGCCTCCTCTTTAAGTTCCTGATTATGTAATTTAAATAAAAATGAAACACATCATTGCTCCGTCTATACTTTCTGCCGATTTTGGCAATCTTCAGCGCGATATCGAAATGATTAACCAAAGTGAAGCAGATTGGTTTCATGTCGACATCATGGACGGCGTTTTCGTTCCAAACATATCCTTCGGGTTCCCAGTAATGGCAGCCGTAAAAAAACACGCTTTAAAGCCTTTAGATGTCCATCTGATGATTGTTGACCCAGACAAGTACGTACAGGAGTTTGCCGATGCCGGTGCTGATCGAATCACTGTTCATTATGAGGCCTGCACACATTTACACCGAACTATTCAGTTGATTAAAGCAGCTGGATGCAAGGCGGGAGTGGCGCTAAATCCCCATACACCGGTTACGCTTTTACAAGATATCATTCAAGATTTGGACTTAGTTTTGATTATGTCGGTGAATCCTGGTTTTGGCGGACAACAATTTATTCATAATACTTATAAAAAAATTCAGGATTTAAAACAACTGATTACCGGCAAAAAAGAAGACTTGGTTATTGAGGTTGACGGGGGCGTAAGTTTACAGAATATTGGTCAGTTAGTATCTGCAGGTGCCAGTGCTTTCGTAGCGGGAAATGCAATTTTTGCAACTGAAGATCCTGCAGTAACCATTTCAAAAATGAAGCTTTCCACCACGACAAGTGTGAGTGTTTAACATTTCATTCGTGTGACCTGATACTTTATATCGATACTGATAAATGCTCCAATTCCGACTGATCCTTTTCCTGGCTATCGCTAGTTGCAGCGTGTCTGTAGCCCAGCCGTTGGTTAAAGTTTCCGGTATAGTGTATAACGAAGAAAGATTACCGCTTTCTCAGGTAACGGTGATGATTTTAGGTCAGGCGCAAAGTACGGTAACGGATGAGTTTGGCGTTTACACGCTCTATTCAACAACTAAAAACTTCACCGTTAAATATTCCTTACTTGGCTATCAACCGCAGACCGCTAAGTTCAACGAGCGATCTGGTGCCCGCATAGTTCACCGGATCAACCTGATAGCAAATATTAACGAACTCGAACAGGTTAACATCACGAACAAACAAAATCAGCTGAGTAACAGCACCACCATCAATATCGCTAATATCGCCTCCATGCCATTGGTTTCCGGAAACTTCGAAACAATGCTTAAAACATTGCCAGGTGTATCTACCAATAATGAACTTAGTGCGCAATACAGTGTAAGAGGAGGGAACTTTGATGAAAATCTAATTTACATTAACGATATCGAAATTAACAGACCGGTTCTCATTCGAAACGGACAACAAGAGGGATTAAGCTTTATCAATTCAGAATTGGTAAGCAAAGCCAAATTTTCTGCAGGTGGCTTTGAAGCAAAATATGGCGATAAATTATCATCCGTTTTAGATATAAAGTATGATAGACCAGACAGCAACCAGACGATTTTAAGTACCAGTCTGCTTAATACTTCTTTAACTACGAAGCGGGTTTTTAAGAAAAGTTTTTTATTAGCCAGTTTAAGATATAAAAATAATACAAGCGTTCTGATTAAACAGGATGAACAAGGTAGTTACAACCCCAATTTTGGTGATGTACAACTCGTGTATCAATATAATTTCTCTCCAAAATTTAATATTGGTTTTCTGGGGAACCTGAACCTAGGCCAGTTTAAATTAGTGCCAACAAATCGCGAAACACAGTTTGGAACGTTGAGTACAACACTCCGCCTGGATGTTGATTATACTGGACAGGAAATCGACGATTATCGCACTGTAGGAAGCGGGGTTACGGCAACTTACTCTCCTCAGCCAAATCTCACTGTGAAGTTTATAAACAGTTACTTCAATACAATTGAGCGAGAACGGTTCGATATTAAAGGAGGTTATATTTTTGGTGAAGTGAATCAAAGCTTGCCAACGGATGTGTTTAGCCCGGTAATAAATAACAGGACGATCGGCAGCTATTATGATTATGCGAGAAATAGCCTCAACACGCAGATTTTTGCATCAGAGATTAAAGTTGATCAGAATTTTAATAGTCATGTTTTTTCATGGGGATTAAAATACGACAGGTCTCATTATGTTGATCGATTAAACGAATATAATTATGCCGATTCTTCAGGATATATTCTGCCTGATCATTCAAAAGATATTACTTTACAAAATGTGGTGAATGCGCAAAATGATATCTATATTGAAAATTACAGTGCTTACATCCAGGATAGTTATTCGCTCTCAAATTACGCCGAATTACAGTTAGGCGCCCGTACTACCTATAATTCTTTAAGCAGGCAAATGCTGATCAGCCCAAGATTGTTGATAGCCTATCGTCCTAATTCAAACAATAAAATCTTAAGATTTACTGCAGGCGTTTACAAGCAACCGCCATCGTATAGAACCATTCGTGATTTTTCAGGTGAACTCAATGTCAGTCAAAAAGCGCAGAGTTCTTATAATACGTCTTTAGGATATGATTATGCTTTTGATGCATTTGGAACACGACTAAAATTCACCTCTGAGGCTTATTTTAAGTATTCTGATAGATTAATCCCTTATAAAATCGATAATTTAAGAATCAGGTACCTGGCGAATGAAGTTTCAAGAGGCTACGCTTATGGTGCAGATTTCAGTATTGGTGGGGAATTCGTAAAGGATTTGGTTTCGTATTTTCGTATGTCTGTAATGCATGCAAATGAGAACATCATTGGCGATAGTTATGTACAAAATGGGCAGACAATTTATCCAGGCTATTTAAAACGTCCTACTGATCAGCGGCTAAATTTTTCGATATTTTTTCAAGACCGCTTATTGAATAGCCCTACTTATAAGGTTCATTTAAATGCATTATATGGCGCCCGTTTACCAATCGGTCCGCCGCAATCAGCAAGGTACTTAGATAAGTTCTTTATCCCATCGTATAAACGTGTTGATATTGGTTTTTCTAAAGATTTTCTGGATGATGTTGCCCTACACAAACCTAAATTTCTGGACCATAATTTTTCTTCAGTAATTTTATTTTTTGAAATTTTCAATCTCTTGAATGTTAACAACACTGTGTCTTACTTATGGCTTCGGGATGTAGATAATGTCCAATATGCAATTCCCAATTACTTAACAGGAAGGCAGTTTAATTTGAAGTTAATTGTGAAACTGAAGAACAAACCTTAATAAAGTCCTCTTTATTGAATTGTTATTTTTAGGCTAATGATCGAAAAAAGCGTTCCGGTAATGTGCGGTTAAAGACTTGAACTTTAGGCTTAATTGGCGAAGCGGCGTGATGCCGTGCATGGTCTATTAATTCCCTAAAAGTCTCCTATGTCTATTGTTTGGTAGAATTGTAAAAACTGCAACAAAACCATCAAATTGGCAGTAATTTTTAACAATATTTAATTTTTTATGATACGATTTTGTAGTTAGAACTGGCTTAAAAATTTTACATTTACGCCCATAAAACATTATATAATAAGATGAAGCATAATTTTGGCGCAGGCCCTTGTATTTTACCTCAAGAAGTGTTTAAACAAGCTGCACAGGCAGTTTTAGATTTTAACGATGGATTATCGATTTTAGAAATTTCGCACAGAACAACCGAGTTTGAGGCCGTTGTAGCTGAGGCAGATAAATTGGTAAAAGAGTTACTAAACGTGCCATCGGGTTATTCCGTTTTATTTTTACAAGGCGGTGCAAGTTTACAATTTGCAATGGTTCCAATGAATTTGTTGGGAGATGGACAAACTGCAAGTTATCTAGATTCGGGTGTTTGGGCAACCAAAGCACTGAAAGAAGCTAAATTTGTAGGTAATGTTAATGTAGTTGCTTCTTCTAAAGATGCCAATTATACCTTCATTCCAAAGGATTTTGAAATCCCTGCTGATAGTGCTTATTTCCATTATACTTCTAACAATACGATTTACGGAACGGAACTTTTCAACGTTCCTGAAACGAATGTTCCTATCGTTTGCGATATGTCATCAGATATCATGAGTCGCGTAATTGACGTTTCAAAATTCGACTTAATTTATGCTGGTGCACAAAAGAATGTTGGACCGGCCGGCTTAACTATTGTAATTGTTAAAGATGAAATTTTAGGCAAAATTGATCGTAAAATTCCATCAATGTTGAACTATCAATCTCATATTGACAATGGTTCGATGTACAATACCCCTCCGGTGTTTTCGGTATATGTGGCATTATTAAACCTTCGTTGGTTAAAATCAAAAGGTGGTGTTGCAGATATTGAAAAGGAAAACAAGCAAAAAGCTGAAGCACTTTACAGAGAGATTGATCGCAATCCGCTATTTAAAGGTACATGCGCGATAGAAGATCGTTCTAAAATGAATATTTGTTTTGTAATGGAAAATGCGGAATTGGAGAAGCCATTCCTGAAATTTGCCGAAGATCAAGGTATTGTTGGTATCAAGGGGCATCGTAGTGTTGGAGGTTTCCGAGCGTCTATGTATAACGCTTTGCCAATTACCAGCGTTCATGCACTAATAGATGCGATGCAAACATTTGAAGAAAAACAAGCAAAAGCAAATTAATTTAATTTTAACAGATAATTGATTCGGATTTTAATCCATTTAATCAGTGAAATCATATAATATGATTAAGATATTAGCAAACGATGGAATAGATCCTATCGGAAAAGAATTATTAGAGAAAGCAGGTTTTCAGGTTGACACCGAAACCATTCCTCAAGACCAATTGGCAGAAGCTTTAAAAAATTATGATGCGATTACCGTTCGTAGTGCAACAAAAGTTAGAAAAGAATTGATCGATGCCGTTCCAAATATCAAATTAATTGGTAGAGGCGGTGTAGGTATGGATAATATCGATGTAGGATATGCCAGGAGCCAGGGGGTTGCTGTGGTGAACACTCCGGCGGCTTCTTCATTGTCTGTTGCTGAATTGGTTTTTTCTCATCTATTTACAGGGATCAGATTTTTACAGGATGCAAACCGTAAAATGCCTGTTGAAGGTTCTACTCAATTCAATAACCTTAAAAAAGCTTATGCAAAAGGAACTGAATTAAGCGGAAAGACAATTGGTATTATTGGTTTCGGTCGCATTGGTCGCGCTACTGCAAAAGTGGCTTTAGGTTTAGGAATGAATGTATTGGCTTACGATTTATATCCATCAGAATCTGAAATTACCTTAGAATTTCAAGGCGGAAAATCAGTGAGTATTCCAATTAAAACGGTTTCTTTAGATGAGGTAATTACAGGAAGTGATTTCTTTAGTTTACATACTCCATTTGCTGATAAACCGATTTTAGGTGCGGAAGAATTTGCTAAAATGAAAAATGGAGTAGGTATTGTAAACTGCTCACGCGGTGGAACAATTGATGAGCCAGCTTTAATTGAAGCACTAAATTCTGGTAGAGTTTCTTTCGCTGGTTTAGATGTTTTCGATAACGAGCCTACACCGTTAGCAGGAATTTTAACCCACCCAAAAATCTCTTTAACACCACATATTGGTGCATCAACCAACGAAGCACAAGAACGTATTGGTACGGAACTGGCCACGTTGATTATTGAGCATTTTAAGAAATAAACCTTATATCATCTTAAGCTTTTCTAAATACAGTCATTTTAGATAAGCTTAAGATGATTATTTATTAATCCAAAGCCTTTGTTAATACCCAATAGCGGTAACCCAAAATTGCTTTCTGGAGAGTAGTTAACTTATTTGGATCTTTCTTATATAAGCTTGGCAAAATAATTCTATTAAGCCTCGCCAGAAATTTAAATATTTCCTTTTTCATAACGCTTTAGTTTATTATTGAAGAAAATAAAGAGGCCGATTATCGCTAGCGCCATCGCGATGATAATGTATGTTGAGGTATTGTTGTTATCTGTTTTACTTTTGTTTTGAAGTGTTGCATTCTCATCCTGAAGCTTTTTAATTGTTCGCATGTAGTTTTCAATGCGCTCTTGCGAATGGTCAGCCACAGCAACCTTTTGCTGATTTTGCAAATCCTTATATTCCATTAATATCTTTAACTCCTTGAAGATATTATTATCTGTTAAAACCACCTGGCGGAGAATTTCGTTTGAATTTTTAATATCTTTCTTCGTCTGCCAGCCAAATATTCCGGTTCGTTGATTTAGGCTTTCATCATATTGGCCAAACTTTTCGCTCCGTTCTGTCAGTAAGGTATTTACCTTAACTCTTTGCGAAGCGTATGCAGACGTATCTTGTTGAGCCAGAACGTGTAAATTCATCAACAGGATAAACAACAAATAGATATATTTTTTCATGATCTTTAAACGTAAAAAGGGTAGAAGTTGGTTGAAATGGGCACATCAGTTCGCTTGGCAAACATTAGCTGTTTGAAGCAGCTATTCCTTTTATTACCTATTAGAAATTATGAGCAAGCTATCTGTTGAAATAAACTATGGATGAAATTCAACCCTAACGATATCACCAAGGTGCAAACCTAGGAGTCCGCTGGCTTTACCTTTATTAATGGCGATTTCCAGGTGGTTACTAATTCCGAACAGGCAAAGTTTTTCACCTTCCTGAACCTCGTTGTAGTGCCAGCTTAATTGGGTAATTGTTTCACTCTTCCTGAAGTATAGGGTGAAGTCACGGTTTTTTTGAATCTTTGTGAAAAGATCTTTGGTGATATTGGTAATTACATTGCAAAAAGTATCAATATAAACCACACTTCCGCGAATGATATCACGCTCAATAACAGGATGTAAAAGCATCTTCTGCTCAATCTCTGCTACAGGTAAACCTATATCCCTTAACCTGCCGCCTTTAGCCAAATGTGTTGCCGCTTTAACAAAAATATCCACCAGTGGAAAGTGAAGATATTTCAAGTCTTGCATAATGTTTAACTCCACCACATCTTCTGGCACATCATCAAAAAGCAAAGAAAAAATGCCGTTGTCTGCACCGACAAAATAATGATCCCTATGCTTAATTGCAATGTATTTTGTGTTCTCACTGTATACAGAATCAATGCCAATTAAGTGCACTGTGTTCTTTGGGAAATAAGGATAAGCGTTTTTTAAAACGAAAGCGGCGTAGGATATGTTAAATGATGGAACTTCATGGGTAATATCAACTAAATTAACATTAGGCATAAGACTTAACAGACTACCTTTAAGGGCACTCTGGTAAAAATCTTTCGAACCTAAATCTGTTGTTAAAGTAATTATACCCATTAAAAATTCAATATTATTGCTTATTCTTGTGTAGAGGCCTAAGCGTCTGCAAATATTCAAATTTTAATTAATATACCCCGATAACTTTTTAAAATACTACAGTTTGAACGAATTAAAATTAACTCTGGATACCGTAAATCCTGCTCACTTCTGGGGAGCAAACAATGAGAATTACGAAATGATTAAAGGTGCTTTTGCCAAGTTGAAACTGGTTGCGAGAGGAAGTGAGATTAAGGTTCTCGGTGATGAACAGGAACTTAAGGCCTTCGAAGATAAATTCAGTCAACTGGTTGCGCACCTTGAAAAATACAGTTCACTTACCAATAATGATGTAGAATCTATCTTGGGTGCTAAAGCAAATGGTGTAGTGAAAAAAGATGTTGAACAACCAACTGGTGGGGGTGGAGAAGTAATTGTTTTCGGTACAAATGGCCTTTTGGTAAAAGCCAGAACTGCAAATCAGCGCAGAATGGTGAGTAGCATTGCTAAAAATGATATACTTTTTGCAATCGGACCAGCGGGTACGGGTAAGACCTATACCGCTGTTGCTTTGGCGGTGCGTGCATTGAAAAATAAAGAGATAAAAAGAATTATTTTAACCAGGCCTGCGGTTGAGGCAGGGGAGAACCTCGGTTTTTTACCTGGCGATTTAAAGGAAAAGATTGATCCTTATTTACGTCCGTTATATGATGCGTTGGACGACATGATCCCGGCAGAGAAGCTGAAGTTTTATATCGAAAACAGAACAATTGAAATTGCACCGCTTGCGTTTATGCGTGGACGGACATTAGACAATTGCTTTGTAATTTTGGACGAGGCACAGAATGCCACTGATATGCAGTTAAAAATGTTTTTAACTCGTATGGGGCCAACAGCCAAATTCATTGTAACGGGGGATGTGACGCAGATCGATTTACCTAAAAAACAAATGTCTGGCTTGTTTAACGGCTTAAGAATTCTTGAAGACATTAAAGGGATTGATATTATCTATTTAAGTGGAGAGGATGTTGTTCGCCATAAACTGGTCAAAGATATCTTGAAAGCTTATGGTGATATTCAGTAGTGGAGTTCTGAGTCTTTAGTCTACTAGTCCTAAGTCGACTTAGACTGAAGACTGAAGACTTCGGACTTTCGGACTTTTTCCCTATTTTTATCCCCTCATGAAAGCACTAAAAGAAACCCATTTCAATTTCCCCAATCAAAGTAATTATTACAAAGGTAAAGTTCGCGATGTTTACACTATAGCCGATAAATTTATGGTGATGGTGGTCTCGGATCGGATATCTGCATTTGATGTGGTATTACCTGAAGCTATTCCGTTTAAAGGACAAGTGTTAAACCAGATTGCAGCCAAATTTTTAGCTGCCACGCAGGATATTGTACCCAACTGGGTTTTAGATGTCCCGGATCCAATGGTTACCATCGGTCGCATTTGCGAGCCGTTTAAGGTAGAAATGGTAATTAGAGGATACTTAGCTGGTCATGCATGGCGTGAATATAGTGCCGGCAAGAGAACAGTTTGCGGTGTTACGCTTCCTGATGGATTAAAGGAAAATGACCGGTTACCAGCACCGATTATCACACCTACAACTAAAGCGTCTGTTGGTCATGACGAAGACATTTCCAAAGCAGATATTCTGGCAAAAGGAATTGTTTCCCTAACCGATTATGAAAAGTTGGAGGAATACACCTTCGCCTTGTATAAAAAAGGAACTGAAATCGCTGCTCAAAGTGGATTAATTTTGGTTGATACCAAATATGAGTTCGGTAAGGCAGATGGTGTAATTTATTTAATCGATGAAATCCACACGCCAGATTCATCCCGCTATTTTTACGAAGAAGGGTATCAGGAACGTCAAGATTCCGATGAACCTCAGAAACAACTCTCAAAAGAGTTTGTGAGGAAATGGCTAATCGAAAATGGGTTTCAAGGTAAGGATGGGCAGAACGTGCCGGAAATGACACCAGAAATTGTTAATTCCATCTCAGAACGTTACATCGAACTGTATGAGAAAATTGTAGGTGAAGCATTTATCAAAGCAGATGCCGACGCGATTTCACACCGGATTGAAACAAATGTTTTAAGGGCTTTGGAAACACTATAGAATTCGAAAGAAATTTATACTTTAGTGAAATAAAGATTAGAAGGATGAAGTTTTCAGTAGATAAACACGAAAAATACGTAACGCTCAAATTAGAAGAACCTAAGTTCACCAATGATAATTCACCAGGTTTAAAATCTGAACTGTACTTACTTAATGCAGAGGGTTTTAAGAACATTATTGTTGATTTGAGTGATGTAAAAGAATGCAGTGATGCGCAGGATTTGAGTAGTTTGCTTGTAGGAGACAGACTCTGCAAGTCTGTTGGTGGGTTATTTATCGTAACCGGTATCAATGATGAAATTGCCCACATTATCGAATTATCAAACATATTTCAATCTGTAACGTTTGTTAATACATTAGAAGAGGCAACCGATTTCATCTTTATGGATGAGTTGGAAAGAGAATTCAGAGGCGATAGATAACTAACGTTTTAATAAAATTATAGCCTCGTAGTTTCAAAATCTGCGAGGCTTTTTATATCATACCATTATGAAATTTGAAGTTACAATTCTTGGAAGTAGTTCAGCAACACCTGTTTTTAACAGGAATCCATCTGCTCAGCTTTTGAATTGTAATGAGAAGTATTATTTAATCGATTGCGGAGAAGGTACGCAGCAGCAGCTTACAAAGTATAATTTAAAAGCTGCCCGGATAGATCATATTTTTATCAGTCATCTACACGGTGATCATTATTTTGGCCTGATTGGATTACTCTCCAGCTTGCATTTAAATGGTCGTACCAAACCGATGCAAATCTTTGCTCCAAAGCCATTATTGGAGATTCTGGAGATTCAGTTTAAATATTCAGATACGATTTTACGGTATCCGATCGAATTCACTCCGATTGAAGCCGATGAGTCTAGGCAAATTTTTGAAAACCAAGATTTACTAGTAAAAACCATCATCTTAAATCACCGCATTCCAACAACTGGTTTTATATTTGAACAAAAACCTCGCCAGCGTAAACTCATCAAAGAGAAAACAGATGCAATTCCAATTGCCTATTACACGGCTTTAAAAAAAGGAGTTGATATCGAACAACCCGATGGTGAAATGCTAAGAAGCGAAGACTATACAACGCCTGCAGATCCTCCAAGGTCATATGCTTACTGTTCCGACACCATGTATGACGAACGTTATTTTGCTACAATCAAGGGTTGCGATACGCTTTATCATGAAGCCACTTTTATGCATGAACTCTTAGATCGGGCGAATGAAACACATCATACTACGGCTAAACAGGCTGGAGAAATCGCCAGAGATAATGGTGCTAAAAAACTTTTAATTGGTCATTTTTCTTCACGTTATAAAACGCTTCAGTTATTGTTAGAAGAGGCACAGTCAGTGTTTGAAAATACTGAATTAGCTGTCGAAGGCCGGACGTTTCAACTCTAATTGATTGATTTTCATGCTTATTATCTAAGCCCCCTTAGTTTAGCTGAGCAGTTAATTAAGCCGTATCGGTTTGCTTATTATTTAAACCTTCTTGCCGATCAAAAAAAAAGCCTTGAAATGAATTCAAGGCTTTTTCGTGATATAGTTTTATTAATTACTTGTCCTTCTTGTTTCCTCCGCCAAATACAGAGAAGTGTACGTAACGTTTTGGATTTGCTTTAAGGTCGATCATCAACTCATCGAGATTCTTAGAAGCACTGTTCAAGTTATTATACATTTTGTCATCATTCAATAACAAACCGAGGCTACCTTTTCCTTCTTTGATACCTGATATAACACTTTGTAAATCGCCAATGGCACTGTTTGCTTTATCTAAAGTTTCTTTAAAATTAGCGGCAGCAAATTTATCTGTAACGGTGTTGATATTGGTTAAGATATCGCTTATCTTTTTGTTGTTATTGTTTAAGTTGGCTGTGATGCCTTCTACATTTTTGAAAATTGCTTCAATACGTGCGCTTTCAGATCCTACTAAGCCATCTACTTTTTTAGATGTATTTTCCAAAGATGCCAACGTTCCAGCAATACTATTAAAACTTCTGTCTACGTTTTTCTGGAAGTTAGGATTCAAGATGGAATTCACACTACTCAAAATAGAATCCATTTTCCCAATGATCAACTCAGCTTTCTTCTGCACTGGCTGAACTTGCTCCATCAAACCTTTTTCAACATTTGCATTCAGGGTGTAGCCATCTTCAGCGATCTTTTTAGAATTACCTAAAGACATTACAATTGCCTTGCTGCCCAAAAGGTCAGTTCCTTCCAATTTGGCAATACTATTTTCTGGAATATCATATTTGCTATTGATACTCAGCGTAGCCAAAATGGTACCACTTGGCTCTAACTGAAGCTTAGCAACACGGCCGATTTGGTAGCCGTTAATCAGAACCGGCTTAGAGACTGTTAAACCGTCAACACGGGTGTATCTCGCAAATAGGGTGGTTTCGCTTGAGAAAATTGAATTTCCCTTCAAGAAGTTATATCCAATAATTAATAAAGCAATGGCAAATGCAGCTAATATACCGACTTTGGTTTCGTTCTTAATTTTCATGTGTTTCTATTTATTGGCTGCAAAAATCGGCTTGTAATGTCAAAATCTGCTTGAGCGCTATCTTTTTTTCAGTGCAAAGGTATTATAATTAGATAATGTTTGCATCAACGTTTTTGTTTGGTATTTGTTATAATTTTCTAAACATCGAGCAAACTACATTTATAATGCCAGTTTAATCTACTTCTATATCTTTCTTGTACTTTTTAATTGCCGCCAATATGGATTCGGCAATTTCGCTTTGCCCGTTACTTGAATTAATGTATTTCTCTTCTTCAACATTTGAGATGAAACCGACTTCCGTTAAAATTGCTGGCATTCCACATCTTTGTAAAACCAAAACGCCTTGCTCTTTAACACCGCGGCTTGCTCTATTGTCTCGGCTGATATAGCTATTCTGAACAAGCTTTGCGAATTTAATACTTTTATCTCTAAATGTGTTTTTTAATAACGACATCAGGATAAACGTACCAGGCTTGTTAGGATCATAGCCATCGTATTTACTTTTATAATTTTTCTCCAACTTTATATCCGCATTTTCGCGAATGGCTGCATCCTGTTCTTTTAATCTGTGAGATCCTGCAACTAATGTTTCTGCACCTTTAATATGTTTGTTTCCAGGTGGCATGGAGTTACAGTGTATAGAAATAAATAAATCTGCATTTGCATTATTCGCTATTTCTGCCCGGCGATACAGGTCAACATCAACATCTTTAGTTCGCGTGTAAATTACTTTAATACCCGGAATTTCTGCCTGAAGTTTCGACCCCAATTTGAGTGCAACCTTGAGTGCTACATCTTTCTCTTTTGAGAAACTACCGGATGCTCCAGGTTTCCTGCCTCCGTGTCCGGGATCTATTACTATGGTTTTGATCTTATATCCTTGAGCAAATAAAACCTGGACCGAAAAGAGCGTAAAAATAAAAATGGATGTAACTAGAAGTTTGATCTTCATTGATGGGATATTAGGGATGATGTATGTTTCTAATATTAATTAGAAGGATGTTTCGGCGATTCTTTTATAATTTTTAATTGCTTTAATTATACCATCGACAATCTCTTTCTGGCCTTCGGGTGAGTTCATATAATCCTCTTCCTCGGGATTACTGACAAACCCAATCTCTGTTAAAACGGCAGGCATTGCAGCCCTGGCCAATACGGCTAAGCTTTTTTCTTGTACACCACGGTTAATTCTTCCGGCTGCCACGTATTCCTGTTGAAGTAGTGAAGCAAACTTTAAACTCCTGTCACGGTTAGTTTGTTTCATCAGTGATAACATAATATCATTTTCAGGGGTATTGGCAATAAAGCCTTCATAGTTTTTCTGGTAATTGTCTTCTAGAAACATCGCAGCATTTTCCCTTTTAATCACCTCGTCTTGTTCTCCGAGACGCCCGGTTCCAGATACGAATGTCTCTGTTCCCCTGGTCGAAGTGCTTTTTGAGGCAATAGATCTGTAAACAGGGACGCTTCTTCCTTTTACCTTTTTATAATAGTCTACCACACGAGATACCCTGACAGGCATATCATTTAAGTGGATGGAAATGAAAAGATCTGCCTTGGCATTGTTTGCGATATTTATTCTTTCATATAACGGAATGAAAATATCGGTTTGCCTGGTATAAACAATCCTGATATCTTTAATACTATCTTGAAGCGCCTGTCCGAGGTTTAAGGCAGTTTTTAAAGCAACATCCTTTTCTTTCGAATAAACACCATGTGTGGCGCCATCTTTTCCACCGTGTCCGGCATCAATAACAATTGTTTTGATTTTATATTCTTGTGCAATAGCTTGATTATCAATTGTATTGGCAAGTGCAAAACAAATAATAAAGGTTAAAATGGTTTTAAGATACATCAATGGTATATTTTTCACTAATTTTGAACGTTTTTGATTAAACATCTGTGCAAAAATAACATTCAAATACGAATTTGAAACTTCTTAAGAGCTCTATTTTACTAATTTCTGTCATTTTATTAACACACGGTGTTGGTAAAGCTAACGCGTTTTCACGTTTTTCATTGCAGCAAATCATCCAGCAAGACACTTCTAAAAAAGATACTGCTAAAAAACAAACCAAAAACAATAGTGGTTTGGATCAAAAAGTAGAATATAAGGCAGACTCTACAAAGTTCAGTAAAAACAAGAATATCATATACTTATATGGAAATGCAAGGGTTTTATATGGCGATTTCGAGCTAGACGCAGATTTCATCAGGTATGATTCTGAAAAGAAAATTATTTTCGCTAGCGGAAGAACCGATCCGAAAACCAATAAGTACGTTGGTAAGCCCATATTTAAATCTGGCGCTGAAGGTTCTGCAATAGCAGACTCTATTTATTATAATTCTGAAACTACACGTGCAAAGGTATTTGGGGTGTTTTCTGAACAAGAGGGCGGCTTTTTCTCTGGCGGCCAAAGTAAGAAGCAAATTGACGATGAGCTGCATATTAGAAACGTGATGTACAGCACCTGTAATTTGCCTCACCCTCACTTTGGCTTAATGATTTCAAAAGGTGTCGTTACAGAGAAGCAGATCATTACCGGACCTGTGTACATGATTATTGAAGACATTCCTACTCCACTGGGTTTGCCGTTTGCATTCTTTCCTAAACCGAATAAGCGAACATCAGGAATCATTTTACCGTCACCGGGAGAAGATGCCACAAGGGGATTTTTTCTTCAAAACGGCGGTTATTACTTAGGTTTGAATGATTATTGGGATGCGAAGCTTCTGGGCAGCATTTACACCAATGGTTCATATGAAACCAGTGTCAATTCGCAATATATCAAGCGGTATAAATATACTGGTAACATCGGGATTAACTATGCCAGCGTAAAAAATGGCCTGGAAGGTACGCAGGCTTTTGAGAATCCCAACAAAGATTTTAGTATCAGGTGGTCACATTCGCAGAATGCCAATGCAAACCCTGGAACAACGTTTAGTGCCAGTGTAAACATCACATCCAGCAGTTATTATACAAATACGGCGGCTAATCAGACTTACGACATCAGAGCGATTGCTAACAATACAACCAATAGTAGTATCAGTTACTCCAGAACATTTTCGAATAATATGAATTACTCGCTATCCATGACGAGTAATCAGACCTTGAGTACCAGAGATGTTTCGATCAGATTGCCAGAAGCCACATTCAACGTACCTACTTTTAGCCCTTTTGATTCAAAAACAAGGGTAGGAGAACAGAAATGGTATCAAAAGATTACTGTTGGATACGCTTTGTTAGGGACAAACGCCATTGATACCAAAGACAGCTTATTATTTCAGAATGATGGATTAAAGCGATTACGTTCTGGTTTTTCTCATAACATTCCAATAAACATGTCGTTCACCGCGTTGAAATATTTAAACTTCTCTCTTGGTGGTACCTACAATGAAGTTTGGAATTTTCAATCAATTCGCAACCGCTATACCAGGTTTGAAGATAATACTTTCACAGCAAGGACGGATACGATTAGTGGGTTCAAAAGAGCAGGTAGTTATAACTTATCTACCAGTATGTCGACAAAAATTTACGGTTTAAAAGTTTTTAAAAACCTTGGAAACATAAAGGCATTGCGACACGTAATGACGCCAAATGTATCTTTCAACTATTCGCCAGATTTTACAAGAGCCGGAAAAGGGCCTTTCGAAGCTGTTTTAGACCAAAATGGGCAACGTATTTTCGATGCAAACGGTACTGCGCTTACTTATTCAACTTTTCAGGGAATGGCCTATCAAGGTTCATTTTCTGGTAAATCTGCAGCTATAGGCTTCGGTGTTGATAATACGGTTGAGTTAAAGGTAAAATCGAGTAAAGATACCACGGGGACAGGTGAAAGGAAGATTCCAATTATTCAGGGTTTAAGCATTAACGGGAGCTATAATTTTTTAGCAGAGCGAAACAAACTTTCACTGCTTAGCTTTAGTGGTCGTTCACAATTTACCGACAAGTTGGGCATTAATTATAATGGAACCTTCGATCCCTATGATTTAGAACAGTCTCTTGATGCATCTGGAAGACCGATATTGAATAGTGACGGTAGTCCGACACTCGTTAGAAGTAATACTTATTTATTAAAAAAAGGTAGATTGGCTAGATTAACCTCAATTGGATTCTCTTTTGATTATAGTTTAAACCCCGAGGCATTGAAAAAGAAGAATGAGGCGAACGATAAGCTTGGTGAAACAGCCAAACAAAAGGGCCTTTCTCCTTTACAATCTGAACAATTGGCGGCAATAACCCGCGATCCAAATGCATTTGTAGATTTCAATATTCCATGGAACTTTGCGTTTTCCTATAGTTTTCAGTACACTAACGATCTGGGCGTAAGCAGAACAAGTAATACCTTAAACTTTAATGGAGATTTAAACCTTACCACTAAATGGAAAGTTACTTTCAATTCTGGATATGATTTTCAAAATAATGGTTTAACACCAATGAACATCGGTATCTACCGGGATTTACATTGTTGGGATATGAGCGTTAACTGGGTACCATATGGTGCTTATAAAAGTTACTCCTTAACATTAAAAGTAAAGGCGTCAATTTTACAAGATTTGAAATTGAGCAAGAGACAAGGTTTCTACAATACATACCAATAACTATGTTAGCTGAAATAATTACCATTGGCGATGAAATTCTCATTGGCCAAATCGTTGATACCAATTCTGCCTGGATGGCTCAGCAGTTGAATTTAATCGGTGTAGCTGTGAAGCAGATAACTTCTGTTTCCGACGATGAGAACCATATCCTGAATTCGCTTGCACAAGCCGAACAACGTGCAGATATTATTCTAATTACGGGAGGTTTAGGACCAACCAAGGATGATATTACTAAAAAGACCTTGGCCAAATATTTTGGGATGGGTTTTAGAAGGGATGAGGCGGCTCTTGAAATGGTGGCTTCAATTTTTAAGAAGTATAACAGGCCTTTAATAGATATCAATATCCAACAGGCTGATGTTCCTGATGGTTGCGAGGTAATTGTAAATAAGAATGGAACGGCGCCATGTATGTGGTTTGAGCAAAATAATAAAATATTTGTTTCGATGCCAGGTGTTCCATTTGAGATGATGTATTTAATGGACGATGAAATTCTGCCAAGGATCAAAGCTAAATTTACACTCCCTACTATAGTACATAAAACTATTTTGACTGCAAACATCGGAGAGTCTTTTTTAGCAAAAGAGATTGAAGCAATCGAAGATGCCCTTCCAGATCATATTAAACTTGCTTACCTACCTAAACTGGGGCAAGTTCGCTTAAGACTGTCTGCCCATGGCGAGAATGAAATTGCCTTGAATAACGAGGTCAATGTCTTTGCGCAGCAAATTATGGAGAAGATATCAAAATTTGTTGTGGTTGATGAAGACATTCCTTTCGAGAAAGCAATTTTGAATATCATGCAAGATCGCGGTCTTACCTTATCTACAGCAGAGAGCTGTACCGGCGGATACATTGCGCATTTGATCACTCTGCATCCTGGCTGTTCGTCGGTTTACTGGGGCGGAGCCGTGGCTTATGCTTATGAATTGAAAGAATCAATATTAGGTGTAAAAGAAAGTACCCTAACTCAATTCGGAGCTGTAAGTGAAGAAACGGTTACAGAAATGGCAGAAGGTGCTATTCATCACTTTAAGACTGACTATGCTATTGCAGTAAGTGGGATAGCTGGACCAGATGGTGGTACCGAAGACAAACCGGTAGGAACAGTTTGGATTGCCATTTCTAATAAAAATAAAACAGTAGCTAAAGTGTTTACATTCAGTAATAAACGGATCCAAAACATTGAACGTTCGGCAGCCTCTGCGATGTCGATGCTTTTAAATCTATTGAAAGAAGACGGGTTGAAAGAATAAAAACTGTATTTTTGTCGCAATACCAATATAAAATACCTTAATTTAATATGGCTCAATACGAATTATTGTTACCAAAAATGGGTGAGAGCGTTGCCGAAGCAACGGTAATCAAATGGGTAAAACAGCCTGGGGATACGATCGATCTAGATGATACTGTTTTAGAGATTGCGACTGACAAAGTTGATTCTGAGATACCTTCGCCGGTTGCTGGTAAATTGGTTAAGCAACTATTTCAAGAAAATGATGTTGCGCAGGTAGGCGATGTTATCGCAATTATAGAGACAGCCGGAACATCTGATTCAAATGTGCAGGAGAGTGCTAGTGCGCCTGTAGTTTCCGAAGAAAAAATAGATTCCATTCCTGGTTTAGCACAACTTCCGGTTGAAAATCTTGCCGCAACAGCTAACTTTTCAGCTTCAGAACGTTTTTATTCCCCTTTGGTAAAAAGTATTGCGTCTCAGGAAAATATTTCGATTTCAGAATTGGATGCTATTAAGGGCTCCGGTGCCGATGGTCGTTTGACTAAAGATGATTTATTAAATTATATTGGAAGCAAAAACGTCGGAGCTCAAGCTTCTCCAACGCCTGTGTCGGCTTCAGCTCCAGCTCCTGCGATAGAGAAACCTTTACCGCGTGCAGCTGATGTTCCTCCTGCAAGTAAGCCATCAACCACATCAGTTTCTGGTGGTGATGAGATTATTGAAATGGACAGAATGCGAAAACTCATTGCAGAGCATATGGTAATGAGTAAAACAACGTCTCCTCATGTAACTTCATTTGTAGAGGCCGACGTAACCAATATGGTGTTATGGCGCAACAAAGTGAAAAATGCTTTCGAGAAACGCGAAAATGAAAAAATAACTTTTACTCCGATTTTTGTAGAGGCCGTAGCAAAAGCAATTAAAGATTTCCCAATGATTAATGTTTCGGTTAACGGAACACAAATTATTAAAAAGCGCGATATTAATATCGGAATGGCAGCTGCTTTACCCTCAGGGAACCTTATTGTACCCGTAATTAAAAATGCAGATCAGTTAAATCTAGTTGGATTAACGAAAGCTGTAAATGACCTGGCGCTAAGGTCGAGAAACGCTAAATTAAAGCCTGATGAAACACAGGGTGGAACGTTTACGCTAACGAATGTTGGCTCTTTCGGGAATGTAATGGGTACACCTATTATTAACCAACCTCAGGTAGCCATCTTAGCAGTCGGAGCAATTAAAAAGAAACCTGCAGTTTTAGAAACTGAGCATGGCGATGTAATTGCTATTCGCCACATGATGTTTCTTTCACTTTCATACGACCATAGGGTAGTTGATGGTTCTCTTGGAGGAATGTTTGTACGCAGAGTAGCTGATTATCTCGAAACCTGGGATTTTAACAGAGAGATTTAATAAAAAATTAAAAGGGCTGAGGCTCATCAATTCGTTATCTATGCTCCGATTCATGTATTATGAATGGGAGCATTTTTATTTAGCCAAAAGTACTTCAAACCATCTAGAAGACTGATTGTTCTATCATAAATATAAAAAGTATGTCTAAGTTTTCAGAATTAATAAACGGTGAAAAACCTGTACTAATTGATTTCTTTGCCGAGTGGTGTGGTCCGTGCAAAATGATGAAACCCATTTTAGAGCAGTTGAAAATTCAGGTTGGCGATGGAGTAGCAATTATAAAAGTAGATATTGATAAAAATCCAGCTGCAGCGTCGGCATACAACGTACAAAGTGTTCCCACCTTGATGTTATTTAAGAGTGGCAAACAATTATGGCGACAAAGTGGTGTGGTACAGGCATCACAACTTAAGCAGGTGATTGATTCCAATAGCTAATTAAACTTCCAGTACATTTCCAGGCGTAACTGCAAAAATTCTTTCTTTAGTTTTCGGATAGATGTTGTATAATCCTGTAAAAAGGCTAAATGCGGGCAATACCGCATACTCCGTTCCGAAAAAGAAACAAGGGAATTTTAATCGCTGTTTTGCTTTTCCAACGATGGTTACTCCCGGGTGGATGTGGCCGCTAATTGGGTAAAGTTCTTCTTGAGTATTTTGAGGTGCATCATGGATGAAACAAAACGGACCTAAGCAAAAACTTGGCTCATGAATCTCAATCTTCATGGCCTGGTAATCTGCACTTGTCAGGCGATCGTGATTCCCTTTTACCAAAAGCAAATGAAGGTTTTGATACTGCTTTTGCCAAATTGCGAACTCATCAATATCAGTATTTAATCCATGATGAAACATATCACCATTAATCAACAAGGTTTCTGGTTTATACTTTTCTATAAGTGAACTTAGGCGATGCAAATCACTTTGTGCGATAGTTGATGGGACCTGAACTCCTGCCTGGCGAAAGTGGGCAGATTTGCCTAAGTGCAAGTCGCTAATTGCTAAAAGTTGATGTTTCGGTAAATATAAAGCCCTTTCTTTATCTAAAATCAGTTCTTCCCCGTGGCTTGTAATGGTCATTAATTTTTGCTGTATTGCCTTATTTTACTCAAGAACTGCTGCGTTCTTTTTGTGGCTGATTTAAAATTTGTTTTGTTAAAATTTCTCTGATTCGGCTTTCATTCTCGCTATTCTTTGTTCCAATTCTTCCGAACTCATGTTCTCTCTCAAACTATCTACCTTAATTGGAAACGACAGTGGTGTAAAGCTTTCAGGATTGGTAATTACAATTGTGCCGTTTTGAATTCGATCTAAAGCTGCAGCCAATCTAGGCTCTTCCAGTTGCTGATAAAATACTTCGTCGTAAGCCTGGCGCAAAAGTAAATTATGTTTATCGTAATCGCTAAAAACATTAAAAAATAAACCTGCAGATGACTGGAGGTGTTTATTCGCCACATATTTGCCAGGATAACCCTGAAAAACCAAACCAGAGATACAGGCAATATCCCTGAATTTCCTTCGGGCCATTTCTGTTGAATTGATACTTAAAGTAATATCATCGGTTAAATTTTTTGGCGAAAATACTTCATAAGCAATTGATTCATCCATAGGGATTTCTGTTTCACTTAATAGTTCAAAGCCATAATCATTCATCGCGATTGAAAAACTAATCGGTAATAATTTACTTAGACGATAAGCTACCAAGGCAGCCAAAACTTCATGTACCAATCTTCCTTCAAAAGGGTAAGCGAAAAGGTGAAAGCCTTCTTTATTGTTGATTAATTCGATGAGTAATTCGTCGTTTCTAGGTACATGAGAACGTTTCTCCTGCAAAAGGAATAGGGGGTAAACAGAGTCCAGCTCTTCATCCTGATGTGTTTTGTCCAAAGCCTCATTATATTTCTTCCTTAAAACAGAACCTAAATTTGAGGATAAAGGCAACCTACCACCATTCCAGCTGGGTGAAATTGCATTTTTTTGTTTACTGTTTCTAACAATGACCGTCATGTCCTTAACGTGAACAAACTCAAGCACTCTTCCGGCCAGTCGGAAATTATCTCCGGCTTTTAGGCGGGTAACGAAATATTCTTCAACCATTCCGATGTAACCACCTGAAAGAAACTTAACTTTTAACATGGCATCACTTACAATGGTTCCGATGTGTAAACGGTGACGCATAGCCAACTGCCGGCTTTTCACTTTCCAGAGCCCATCCTCATCTTTGGTTACCTTTTTGAATTCATTATAAGCACCTAAACTATCGCCACCTGAAGTAATGAATTGCATCACCCATGTCCACTCTTCGGGTAAAATCAGTTTGAAAGCATGGGTATTCCTAATTTCTTCGAAAATGACTTTATCATCAAAACCATCTCCAATAGCAAGCGTAACGAGGTATTGAACTAAAGTATCGAATACCATAATAAAGGGTTCTCGACTTTCTATATTATTGTTTTTTGCAGCTTCTTTAATCGCTGCAGCTTCCACCAGTTCTAAAGCATGCGTAGGCAGGAAATAGATTTTAGAAACTTCGTGAGGTGAGTGCCCAGAACGGCCAGCCCGTTGCAGAAACCTCGCAACTCCTTTTGGCGATCCCACCTGCACCACTGTATCAACTGGTTTAAAATCGACACCCAAATCCAGCGAAGAAGTTGCAATTACGGCTTTCAGCTGACCGGTATGTAAAGCATCTTCAATCCAGTTTCGGAGTTCAAAATCAATAGAACCATGATGGATGGCAATCCTGCCTGCAAGTTCTGGTTCCAGATTTAACAGGTGTTGATACCACATTTCAGATTGACCACGTGTATTGATGAAAATCAAAGTGGTTTTACTTTTTTCAATAATTGGTAACAACTTGTATGCTAATTTCAAACCCAGGTGACCGGCCCAAGGCAAAGTTTCAATGTCATCTGGGATGATTGATTTAATCAGGATTTTCTTTTCCAGATTTGCTTTAACAATAATTCGTTTTGCTTCCTGGTTAGGTTCCAATACGTCAAGCGCTTCATCAATATTTCCGATAGTTGCAGAGATTCCCCAAACCCGTAAAAATTGGTTTTTCTCTAATTTTTGTAAGCCTTTTATTCGGGATACCGCAAGTTCGACTAATACGCCGCGTTTGCTGCCTAAGAGCTCATGCCACTCATCTGCAACAATACATTTTAAGTTCTTAAATAGGGTAGAAGATCCTTTTTGAGCCAATAGTAAATGTAAACTTTCCGGAGTGATCAATAAAATTTCTGGCATCGACTTCTTTTGCTGAACCTTTTCTGCCTGAGAAGTATCGCCATTTCTTACACCTACATGCCAGTCTAAATCCAGTTCGAGTAAAGTTTCTCTCATGGCTCTGGCTACATCTTTTGCTAGTGATCGCAATGGTGTAATCCAGATGAGTTGTAAACGATCTTTTGCCTTTTTATTGTTGATTTCGGATGCATTTAATGCTTCAATTACCACTGCTAAAAATAAGGAAAACGTTTTTCCAAAACCGGTTGGCGCATTTACCAAACCGCTGTATCCATCTAGATAGTATTGCCAGGCATCTTCCTGAAACTGGAATGGTTTGCGCTTATTAGATTTCAGCCAGGCTTTTATTTTCTTATAACCTTTAGTTTTGGTTTGATCCATGTTTTATATGCGGTACTGATGTAAGTCTTTTTGTATGTTGCTAAATAGTAAGTGTGATGAATTCTTTCTTCATTTTGATCAAATCTTTAAAAAGTAGAGGCCAATAGCTGTCGCAAATCTTCCAGGGTATTAATTTCTTCGGCTTTTTTATCTTTTCGCCAACGTAGTATCCGTGGAAAGCGAAGGGCTAAGCCAGCTTTATGTCGTTTGCTTTCTGCAATTCCTTCAAATGCAATTTCAAAAACTAATTCTGGTTTTACGGTACGTACCGGGCCAAATTTTTCGATGGAATTTCTAGTTACAAACGAATTCACCTCTTTAATTTCTTTATCTGTTAAGCCAGAATAAGCTTTTGCTATGGTAACTAAATTTTCTCCATCGCGAACTGCAAATGTATAATCGGTAAAGAAATTTGCTCTTCTGCCGCTACCTTTTTGAGCATAAATCATTACTGCATCTACGGTATACGGATTGATTTTCCATTTCCACCAATCGCCACGTTTTCTACCACTATGATAATGGGAGCTTAATTTTTTAAGCATAATCCCTTCACTGTTGATTGAGCGTGAAGTTTGGCGCAACACGGCAAGCTCTTCCCAGCTTTTGCAATTAATTACCGGAGAAAGTATAACTGCACTTTCATCTAAACCTCCGATTAGCTTTTCTAAAATGGCTCTTCTTTCACTTAATGGATTCTCACGGAAATCCTTAGCTTCAAATTCTAGAATATCATAAACAAAAAAGCCTATAGGAGCGTCTTCCAGTTGCTTTTTATTAATTGTTTTACGGTTTAATCGTTGTTGTAATGTGCTAAAGGATAGTACCTGTTTATCTTGTACAGCCAGAATTTCGCCATCAATTACAACGCCATCAGGTAAAACATCCATTAGAAAATGTAATTCCGGGAACTGCTCAGTTACCAATTCTTCTCCACGACTCCAGATGAAAAGTTCACCATTTCTTTTCACAATCTGTCCGCGGATGCCATCCCATTTCCATTCGGCCTGCCATTCTGAAATATCACCCAACTTTTCTGGTTCTTGTTCCAGCGCATAGGCGAGGCAAAATGGATAAGGCCAGGAATTATCGGTATTAACGTGTACGCCATTAATCAGCTCATGAAAGGTAATTTCGTAAGGATTCCACTTGCCCATAATGCTATGCATAATTTGAGCACTATCTAAACTACTTTGTTTAGCCAGGGCATTTACAAGCATTTTGTTAGAAACCCCAATTCTAAAGTTTCCTGAAATAAGTTTATTAAAAATAAATCGTTCCTGCGTTTCCAGTTGGTTCCATGCATTTAAGATGAATTCCTTCTTTGTTTCATCATCTTTTCCCTCCAAATCGTGCAACTCTTCAATCCATTTATGTAATTGCAGATCTGAAGTGTTCTCTGCAGGTGGAAGAAGTAAGGCAATGGTTTCACTTAAATCACCTACATTAGAATAACTTTCAGAAAACAGCCATTCTGGTGTTTGTGTAATATCGATTGCCCAATATTTAAGCAATGCAGATTTAATTGGACGTTTGGGTTTCTTTCCGGTGAAAAGTGCAATCACCCAAATTTTATCTTTATCATCTGCATAGTTAAAATAATCTACCAATGCAGCGATTTTATCATTTGTTTTATTACTCTGTTCGAGCTTTTGAATTAACCTGGCGAAACGTTTCATAACCTATGTATTATCATTTTGCGCTGCCAAATCTACTTTATTCTCTTCATCATCTTCCTGGCCAAATTTGGTCATTACTTCTTCTGATTCGATACCACAGTCATTCAAAAAGCGACTAAATGTAGCGGTAAAGCCATGCGTTACATAAACCTTTTCAGCTCCGGTTGCAGTAATAGCATCCATTAGTCCGGGCCAGTCTGCATGGTCGCTTAAAGCAAAGCCTGCGTCTGCACTTTGCCAGCGCCTGTGTGCACGAACTTGCATCCACCCGGAGCAGATTCCGGTTACAGGATGTGCTAATGTCTTGATCCAACGGCTATCTCTCATGGCTGGCGGCACAATAACTATTCCTTTTTGTAATTCATCTTTTGTTATTTCGGGCGTTATTCGAATCGTTTCTGGTAAGTTTACACCCGCATTAATAATTACTTCGTTTAAGTTAGCAATACTATTATGTACGTAAATGGGTACATCACCAGCTAGATTTTTAATCAGGCGTTGTGCTTTGCCTAAACTGTAGGCAATTAATACGCTTGTTTTTTGAGCATTTATATTGTCATTAACCCAATTTTTAATGCCATTAAAAACAATATCCTGTTTTTGCCATTTATAAACCGGTAAACCGAAGGTACTCTCAGAAACAAATGAGTGACATTTAACCGGCTCAAATACATCACTGATCCCATCATCTTCGGTTTTATAATCGCCAGATATCACACATACTTCACCTTTATATTCTAAACGTACTTGTGCAGAACCGATGATATGTCCTGCAGGATAAAATGAGATATTTACGCCATTGCGGGTAATGCTTTCGCCATAATTTAATGTTTCTACATTTAGATCTTCGCTGATACGGCGTTTGATAATTGGTTTAGTGAGTGTATGACAGAGATAATGTTTATTGCCAAAGCGAACATGGTCACTGTGTCCGTGTGTGGTAACAGCATAATCTACTGGCCACCAAGGGTCTACATAGAAATCGCCTTGCTTACAGTAAATGCCTCTTTTGGTAAATTCGATTAATGCCATGCATAGTAAACAACAAATTATAATTTAAGTTTTTTATAGATATCGGGTAATTAGCCGATAATCTTAAATATCGGGTAATTAGCCGATAAAGTGAAATATCGGCTAATTACCCGATAATTTTGTTTAATTAAATATTTAGAAATATATTAGTGTTATGATTTGCATTATAACAGGGGATATTGTAGGCTCAAGAAAGGTAAAGGATAGTTGGTTAGCTGATCTTAAAAGTGGCTTAAAGCTAGTTTCAAAGCATAATGGTAAATGGGAGATCTATAGAGGAGATAGTTTTCAGGTGGAGGTTGAGCCCGAAAATGCGATCAGAACTGCTGCTTATCTTAAGGCTTGTATCAGGGTAAATAAGCCTGCAGACGTAAGAATGGGGATAGGCATTGGAGCGGTGAAAAGTAAGCGTAAAAAGCTTTCAGAATCTGATGGAGATGCCTTTGTTAACTCTGGTGGGGCATTTGATAGTTTAAAACAACTAAAGGTTAATCTGGCTATTAAAACTGATTTCCCTGAATTTGATGAAGAAATAAATGTAATGATCAGACTCGCCCTGATTACAATGGATAGCTGGGGAATTGTAGCGGCAGAAATGGTAAAGCTTGCCTTAGAACATGAAAATTCATTACAAAGTGAATTAGCAGCTATTTCTGGCAGAACCCAATCATCTGTTAGTGAGGCACTAAAACGCGCACATTATTCCGAATTAATAGATATGGATAAATTATTCCGTAAAAAACTGAACCAAATATTACCTCAATAATGGATATCATTTTAATCAAACTTGTGATTGCTCATTTAGTTGGAGACTTTTTTCTTCAGCCAAATTCCTGGGTAAAAGACAAAGAAAATAAGAAACTAAAATCTGGTAAACTTTACTTACATGTATTGGTTCATATCGCCTTGATTTTTCTATTGTTTCTGGATTTTAGCATTTGGAAAGTGGCATTGGGTATCGGTATAATTCATTTATTAATTGATGCTTTAAAGTCTATATTCCAAACAAAAAAGAATGCCAGAATCTTATTTTTTATTGATCAGTTCTTACATTTCGGTTCTATTGTATTAATATGGCATATCTTTTATAAGGGATATTTAGATAGCAGTTTTTTACATCAACCTAAAACATGGATTTTAATTTCGGGTGCTTTGTTTTTGACTATGCCAACATCCATAATTATGAAAGTGATTATTGCAAAGTGGTTGCCTGATGATGAAAGCCCCAAATCGTTGCAAAATGCCGGCAAATACATTGGAATTTTAGAGCGGGCTTTAATCTTTGTTTTTATCCTGACCAATCATTTTGAAGCTGTTGGCTTTTTGCTTGGAGCAAAATCTATCTTTCGTTTTGGAGATTTAAAAGAAGCACACGATTTAAAATTAACTGAATATGTCTTAATTGGAACCTTACTCAGCTTTGGGATTGCGATAGTTCTTTCTTTGCTTATCGCAGACATAATCGGCAAATAATTATCTAAGAAATTGATAGCAACCTGCGATGTAAATCAACAGGAGCAGCGGAGTTGCTTTTTATCCCAATTGAAAGGTAAATACTTTTTTAGTACCTTATCAATTGGAAAAAGATTGAAATGAAAAGCGGGGCTATCGAAACCGATTCCCCGCTCAAAGTGCCTTGCAAAATATACTATCTTGCTCCCGGAGGACAATTATCTCTTAAGAACTTGGTATAAGTAAGTGATAAATGTTCGCTGGTACCTTCGCCTTCAGAAATGCTATGGGTGCGGTTTGGATAACTCATCAATTGGAAAACTTTTTTGTTTTTAATTAATTCATTGATTAGCATTTCAGCATTCTGATAGTGAACATTATCATCTCCGGTACCATGAATGTATAATAAATTTCCTTTCAAATTTTTAGCATATGTAATGGGAGAGCCTTTAACATAAGCTTCTTTACTTGGGAATGGTGTTCCCATATATCGTTCCTGGTAGATGTTATCATAAGTTAACTGATTACCAACCGCTGCTATAGAAATTCCGGTTTTATAGATTTCCGGATATTGGAACATCAGGTTTAAGGTTGATGAACCACCACCGCTCCAGCCCCAAACAGCAACACGATCTTTATCCATAAAGGCATTAGTTGCCAACAATTTTTTCGCCGCCATTGCCTGATCGCGAATGTTTAGCACACCAATATTTTTATAAATGCTTTTGCGCCATACGGTACCTTTTGGAACAGGTGCCCCACGGTTATCCATGGAGATATAGATATAGCCATCTTTGGCCATATCACCAGCATATAAAAAGTTAATCCCTGCACCATAAGTATCGGCAGCAGTTTGAGAAGCTGGTTCACCATAAACATAAAATACAACCGGATATTTCTTGTCAGGATTAAAGTTATCTGGCTTTTTCATCCATCCATCCAATTCTACACCATCTTCTGTAGTTACTTTGAAAAATTCTACTTTATTTTTCGCAGTTTCTTGTTTAGATAATTGTGTGGTGATGCTTCCATCCATAGTAAATGGGTTGCCAGTGGTAAAATTCATCCATTCCGTAATTGGCCTCACAACCGAACTATTGTAAGTATGACGGGCAAATGCAGCCTTAGGAGAGATGTCGTAATTGTGGGTTCCAGGTAAAATAGATGGGGTTACTTGTTCTAATTTCCCTTTTCCATCCAATTTAGTTTTGAACAAATATTTTTGTGTGGCATTGGTTGGCGAAGCAGTGAAGTAAACGTAATTATTCTTCTCATCTATTAATTCCACATCAATTACATCATAATTCCCTTTTGTTACTAAAGTTTGTTTCTTACCATCACGACTTATTCTGTAAAGATGATTCCAGCCATCTTTATCAGATAGAATGGTAAACTCTTTACTGTCTGCTAACCACTTCCATTCATCTTGTGCATCAATCCAGGCTTTGGCTGTTTCAGCATAAATTGCTTTTGCCGAGCCGGATTTCGCATCGCAAATGAAAACTTTACTTACATTTTGCTCACGGCTTAACTGCTGCAAAATAATTTCATTACTGTTTGGAACCCACTGCATTCTTGGAATATAATGCTGAATATTATCTCCTGGCACATTTAACCAGTTAGTTTTTGCTGATGAAATGTCCACCACACCAACTTTGCAGGCAGATGGGTTTTCGCCTACTTTAGGGTATTCTACAGGAATAGTATAAGGATAGATAGAATCTGTATTGTTGATCATCAAGAAGTTTTTGATTTTCGTAGCATCTATCTGCCAGTAAGCAATTGTTTTACTATCAGGGCTCCATCTGAAACCATCGCGACAATCAAATTCTTCTTCGTAAACCCAATCGAAAGTTCCGTTAATCATTCGATCTGTTCCATCTGTTGTTAATGCTTTTGAACCTGTTCCATCAACATTTTCAACGTATAAATTATGTTTACTCACATAAGCTACCTTAGTTCCATCCGGAGAAATTTTCGCAAACATTAAGGATGATGTCGGTCTTTCCTTTCCAATCTGAGTAATTTTATTGTTGGTCAGATCTGCCAACCAATAGTCTCCACGCGTATCATAACGCCAAACTTTTTTACTATTTGTATAGATTAGTGCCTTTGTACCGTCCGCAGAAAACTGGAAACTTCTTACTGGAATAGAATTGCTTTTACCTTTTGGTGTTAACAATGCTTTGGAAACGACTGTTTTTTTATCGTTTTTTGGAAGCATAACCGAAATAATTTCTCCACCTGAAATCTGATAATAAGAATTTCCATCTTTTGACCAGTTTATGCTTTGGCCTTTAGCATCAAAGACAGCAAAAAAGGTAATACAAACGATTGATAGTTTGAATAATAAGTTTTTAATCATAAATTTTAGTCATAAAAAAAGCTTTTTAACTTTTCGGCTAATTTAAATAAAAAGCCGGCAGTTAAAAAGCCTTATATTAATTGATGATAGTTAATTATTCACCACCACCTTGCATTTTAGCTAAGTCTTCCATCGTTACTACTTCGTAACCACTAGGAACATCTTTAGAAATTGCACCGACTTTACCTTCAGTAATAGATTTTAAGGTAGTTGTAGTTTCAATACCTCTTTGAACCAAAGTATATTTTACAGGGAAAGCTGCAAGACCTGGAAAGTAGTTTTGTGAACCTACGTTTGGTAAATCTACTTCTTTTGTTGCCCAAAGTACATGTGAACCGCCTTTATCATCCTTGAAAGTATATTTTTCTGCACTAAACCCACCTACAGTCTGTTTCTCACCAGTGGCTTTGAAATCAGAATATTTAGGTAAATCTCCCATTACTTTTGCAACATCTTCTTTAGATTGTTTAACAGCAAATTGTTTTTGAGCAATAGGCACATCAATTAACAGTAAACCAGTTTTGTCATTATTATCTGAAACAATTCCAATCATTGCTGGTCCTTGTTCCATTTCAATTTTGGTTAGACCATTGTTGAATTTAACTTTTAATTCTGCAGGTGGTTCCTGACCGCCCATGGAAGATTTTTGCTCATCAGTTAATTTATACTCCATTCCATAGGTAAGGGTACCTTCAGTAATCTTCTTTTGGGCATGAGCAATTACAGCTGTACCTACTAATATAAAGGCTACAACACTTGTTTTGATTGATTTAAACATGTTTTTATTTCAGTTTTAGTTATTTACCAGTTAATTTTTTCTTTGTTTAGGAATGAAGCAATTCCTTTTTTAAAGTCATCACTTTCGCGAACCCGGGCATTAATTTGTACTGCCGTTTCTAATGTCTTCTCCAGTAACGGCTTTGTAGTCTGGCTAATGAGTTGTTTTGTGATCATTAATGAGTTGCCAGAACTCTCTTCACACAAACTTAAAGCAAATTCTTTAACCTTTTGAGTTATTTCTGATGATTTTGTTACAAAATTTATCAGGTTATAGTTTAGTGCTTGTTCTGCAGAGAATATTTTTCCAGTAAGCAATATTTCCCTGGCAACCGTTTCATTAACTTTTTGCATTAAAAAGCAAGAAACGATAGCGGGTACGAAGCCTATTTTTACTTCCGTGTAACCAAAATTACTTTCAGGTGTGGCAAAAATGATATCACAAATAGTCGCAAGCCCGCATCCTCCAGCAATGGCGTGTCCTTCTACCTGAGCAATAACAATCTTTGGTAGATAATAAATTGTGGTGAAAAGCTTTTTTAAACGATTAGAGTCAGCTACATTTTCTTCAAAAGTATTGTGCTGTAATTGTTGTAGATAGGCTAAATCTGCGCCAGCACTAAAGGTGGCTCCATTTGCAGTGAGTACGATAACCTTAACCAACTCGTCTTCTTCTGCCTGAAGAAAAGCAGTTGTTAAAGCTTCAATAAGTGCCGGATTTAAGGAGTTACGTTTCTCAGGTCGATTTATGGTTATCGTAGCGATTCGTTCATTTACGCTGTATAAAACCAGGTTTTCCATATGATTCGGTTAATTGAACCAAATATGCAGGATTTTTCTTTAAAACCCGAATGGGGATTTTACTATTTTGAGAAAATTTTTTGAGCCATTCAATTTTATAATCCTTATTGGTTGCATCTATAATGATGTTTTGGTATTCAATTTCCTTTGGAATTGTTTGTAGTTTAAACCTGGTATTGCCGGTAAGCCAAAGCGAATTGAACTTTCCATGAGCTGTAACTTTCTTATTATTCCATAATTCACTAATGATTAGGATTTTATATTCATCAAATATGATTTGACCATCATGAAGAATGAAATGACTTGCAATGGTATCCTTCTTCAAACTGATAGTCTTTACCTTATTAATTTGTGATTGATCTAAGGCTGGTTTGATGAAGAATTGGAAAGTCTTATCCTGATCATTTAAATCGGTTACCACTATCGTTTCTGTGCTGCTAATAAATGCCGCAGCATAGTTTTTTCTTAAACTGAAGAAAATAATTTTCTTTTGATTAATGGCTTGCCAGTTGTTATAAACTACAATCAACTGGTAGCTAATCAATAAAAAAAGTGAAGCAACTAGCATTCGTTTATTGTATTTAACTAAAGCATAAACAAAAAGAAGGAGCGAAATACTCAACATTAATAGTTCTGGCAAATTAATCCATACCGATGAGACAGTTGAATACGGTAAATTGGCAATACCATTCAACACCCTGTTTGTAAAGACGATGATATATTCTAAAATGGGCGACAACCTGTCAACATAGGGAATTAGCACTCCAATTCCCAAAATCATGATCATGATTAACGGCAAAGAAATAAACAGGTTGCCGAGTAGAAAATAGACCGGAAACTGATGGAAGTAATAAATAGATAACGGAAAAGTGACGACTTGTGCAGCTATAGAAAGTGCTGTCAGTTCCCAAACCTTATTTAACCATTTATTTTTGAGATAGACCCATTTATATATTTTTGGCTGAAGATAAATTAAACCGACTACTGAAAGATAAGAGAGTTGAAAACCGACATCCCAAATCAAGAATGGATTATAAGTGAGTTGGCAAAATGCAGCGAAAGCCAGTGTATTGTATCCGTTTTTGTTCTTCGCGAAAGTTTTAGCCACTATGAAAATAGTGATCATAATTGCGGACCTGACTACAGAAGGAGATAACCCTGTTATTAATGCATAAGTCCAAAGTAGGCAGCATATTATTATGATTTTCAATATGCTAAGCATTTTATTGCGGTCCATGAACAGCAGCAATAGATCCAGAACAAAGAAAATAATGGCAACATGACTGCCAGAAACCGATAGCGCATGAATAGTCCCCGTTTTGGAATATGCAGATAATGTTTCTTTGGAGAGATCTGCCCGGTAACCTAAAATAAGTGTTGAAGCCACTGCAAAAGCTTCCTCATTTTTAATGATTTTTTTGTACTTGGCAACTTGTTTTCCCCTCAGCTTTAGTGCAAACTTTACAAATGGATTTCCGATATTCCGGCCAGTTTTAATCAGTTGGATTTGTTTTAAAAATGTTTGCTCGTAAATATTCTGGACGGATAACCAGCTTCTAAAATCGAATTCTCCAGGATTGTAAGGTGGTTCAACAGATAGGTAGTTAGCCGGAATAATCAGCTCATCTCCATATGCAATTTTAACCGGTCTCATTGGGTCTGGTTTTATTGCCAAAAGCAGTTGTCCGCTTAATGCTATTTGGGTTTTATTAACGTATCCGGAAACAACCCTCGTTTTAAATCTTAAGATTCCATTAGTTTGCATGACCTCATCGTTTACCCACACTTTTAAATATTGAACCTTCTTTTTGTTGAAATAATTTGGCTTGAGCCTTTCATTATTAATCAGTGAAAGGAAACTTCCCAGCAGGAAAAACAGAAGGTAGATTACAATTCCAATCAATCCTTTAAACTTAAAGGCATTGAGTTGTTTGTAATAAGTGTTAATAGATAAAATAAAGAGAAATGAAACAACTAATAGCGCACCTATGAAGTATGTTATATTCTTCGATTCAACAAAATAGAAAATTCCAATCCCGACTAACAGCGGTATCAAAATCCGAACAAATACAAACTCTTCCTTGAACATAAGCTAGAATTGATACCTTAACTGAATTTTTATTTCGGATTTTTTGTTGCCATCAATTTCATCAAGGTATGTTCCTACAGATGCTACTTGTTGATAATAATACGTGGCATATCTTGCCCAGATATTTAGCTTCTTGGCTAAGTTGTATTTTAAGTTTAAGTAGGTTCTAAAGCCTTTTCCACTATACATACCGAAAGCAAAACTGTATAGCACATCATCTTCATATGCATAAATTCTGCTGTTGTAGCTTGGTGTATTGAAATAGGCAATTCTCAGGTTCCCTGTAATTTTCGCGAATAGGGGTGAGTAGCCAATATCCTGATAAAGCAAGTAGCCGAATTCTCTATCTCCTTCACCTTTTTTATATTGCGATACTTCTATGCGGTTCTGAAAACGCCATTTCTGATTCGCCTGCCAGGTAGATTCAATTCTATATCCTTCTCTTTTAACATCATCTAAAAAATTAATAGGAACATCCAAATCTGTATTTTGCTGCTTATTTTCCGTTTTGAAGCGTAAAACCAATTTGAAGATTTTATTAGGCGTATAAACTGCCTGGCTCAATACTTCGTAACCTTTTGAAGGCGCGTCAACTCTAAATTTCAGCCAGGGAAATTGAAAATAATCTGCATATACTGAAAATGCCCAACGTTTATTTGGAATGATATTTAACCCCATATAAAGACCTTTTTCATTTACAGCCTCACTCGACTCTGCAACTGCCTGATTAAAGAAGTTATGAAAATCTTTTGAGTAGTTCCGATAGGTTATCGCAGCAGATACGGTAGGAGATAAACTCATTAATGCCCCATTTAAGTAAGCTAATCCGCCGTTTAAACTTTTGCTGCCTTCACCGTAGAGATAGACGTTTTTATAAGTATAATTATAGTAGATACCGAGATTTGTTAACGATTTTCCTGTAAAACTGAATCGATCATATATCGCACGCTGCGTAATAAAACTATTTCCATACTTACTTTGATAACCGATAGTGCCGACTGAAAATTCATTTTTAGTATATTGAAATACAGCACCATATAACTGTTGACTCAAAGCGTTTCGATTTTTAATCTCAGTCGGTGTTCGATGCAGACCAGTTTGATTTATTGTAGACTGAACCAGATTCCCCGCACTGTCTAATGTTTGACTGGCATCCAAATTTCTAAAGGAAATAAAGGGCGTAAAATCAATATTCTTAGCTAAACTAATGGTAGCAGAGATACCTCTTAAAAATGAATATTCATTTGTCGAGGTGTAAGGCCGCAAGCCGAGATCTTTTTTTGCAACACTGGTAACATCCGGTCCTTTCCCAAAGGCAAATCCCGACCATAGTGTTAAACCTTGGCCGAATTGTAGCGTATAATCTCCAACTACCAACTTCTTAAATTTTCCGAGTTTAAAGAGCGCTATATTCCCAGAAAAGAAATCAAAAGGTTTATCGATAAATTTTTCTCCTGCGTCCTTTTCAAAGGTTATCGCAGCCGAGAAAACAGTACCATAATGATAGCGATAACGGGTTTGAAATCGCTCCGCTGATCCAAGGTAGCGGTTTCCGGGTAGGTCTGTAAAACCTTTTTGTTTTTGCAGGGTTTGCGCAAAGCGCAGCATTAAATCGTGCTCTCCCAGATCTAAGGCGCTTCTAAATGTTAGTTTTCCATATTCCGTGGTACCAGTCAATGTTACAAAAGGCAATAGGTTCTGAATTGTTTTCGCATCAAAGCCATCTATAGACTGCATTTCCAACACATCAGCTAAATCGCCATTCTCCTTGATATGACTAGAAAAGTTGCTGATTTGAAGTGGCGAAAGAAAGACCAATGTTTTCAGTTCATCGGGAGTCGTTTTATTGAGGTTTATCGGGTGTTTACGATAGCGAACCAGGATATCGACCAGTTCAGTGATGTCGTAATCATCAGGTAGATTTTCCGCAACGCTTTCCAAAATATCCCTCACTTCAACCTGCTCTTCATTAATTTGTGCATTCGCAATGAAACTGATCATCATCAATAGTGTGGTAAGTAGGTTATAACGCATAGCCAAGTGCAATTTGCGGTGCATAACCAAGATTGGCATCATAACTAGTAGCCATATCCATCAGAAATTTTTTAAAAGCCAGGCCGAAGCCAACATGTTGTTTAAACGGCTTGGTACCAATTCCCCCGCGAAGACTTAACAAATCAAAAAGTTTGTATTCTATACCCCACCTAATATCCATTGATTGGTTGGTAATTTTCGAAACGGTGGTGGCAATTAGTACTTTATTTGTGGCCAGATAACTTGCTCCAATATTGAATGACGATGCAATATTTGCAGAAATGAGATCAGTATTAAATTTTTGTCGGGAAGGATTGCTGGTAAACGCGCCAATTACAAAATGGCTGTTTAGATGAAATAAAACACCAATATCTACAGAGAATCCGGTAGTGGCTCCATAGTTAGCTATTTTCAACTGGTGATAATTTGTATTTAGGGCGAGGGAAAGACTTTCACCAAACTTTTTTGCATAAGCGAATCCAATTTTGCTTTCATTGTAGGCGGAGAATCCGTATCGCTGAAAACTTGCGCCAACGAAATTATTTTTAAAAGGAATAACGCCAACTACACTTTGTGAACTAATTTCGTTGCTTAAAAGATTCTTAATATAGCTTAAAGAAATAGCTGGCTTATCTAAAAAAGTTATTCCTGCAGGATTACTTTGTAAAGTCCATATGTCATTAACTGAGGCACCATTATCAGCCAGCGCTGAAAGCCTTGCACCTAAATTATTTTGTCCATAAAGATAGTGGGTCGATAGAAATATCAACAAAAAACACGGTATTTTCATATTCAGGTATTAACCGGGATGACTAAAAATAGAGTGATTTGTTAATACGCTAAATGTATTAAATAACTTACAATTAATAAAATTAAATAATATTTATTTTGTAGTTTTTTGTGTGTTACTATTTTGAAGCGAAAACTTCTTGTTGATTGGATACCATGCTTGCCGCAAGCGTTTCATTTAAGAATTGAGAATTATAATTCTGCCCAGAATTATTAATAAACAGGACTGTTCTGCCAGAAATCATTCTGATGACCTGATCTGACAATTTTGAAGATACTGCAGGGCAACCCTGGCTTCTGCCTAATCTTCCAAGTTGATCTATTGATTTTTGGCTAACATAATCTGCACCATGCAATACAATTGCCCGAGCTCTCGCTTGATCATTGAATCCGATGTCCATCCCATCAAGCCTTAGAGAGCGACCGTGTTTGCCCATATATGTTTCACCGGTAATGTAGAAACCCAGACTGCTCTGATTGGAACTTGGAATATTAGAGAAACATTCAGGTTTATCGCCACCGCTGTTCTGGCCATGTGCTACCCAAGTGTTTAACAGCAATTTGTTATTTTCTAAATCGATAATATACAGACGTTTTTTGCAGCTCTCCTGATCAAAATCAGCAATCGTTAAAATACCTTTCGACTGTGTTAAACCAGAATATTTGAGATTGTAGAAACCAGTAAGGGCTTTCTCAAAAACTGCCTCACTTAATCCTGCAGAATCAAGATTGGCTGCATGATAGATTGTTAAAATATGATGATTGTAGACGCTATCTTTTGCGACATTGATAATGGACTGCTGCTGACTTTGTGGAACCTCCACCGCTTTCCAACCTGAAACGACAATGCTAATCCCCACTAAAATCGCAGCAATGCCTGAAATTTTTCTTCTCATTAAATAATATTTGGTAAATTATAAAACTAATACGTAAGATAAAAACATTTGTTGTGCTTACCAAATGTGTAGGTGTATAATTACAAACTGTTTTACTTTTTAGTGACTCAGTCATTTTAACAAGGGATTTTAACTCCACAATTTTTGGATGTTTCCCCTAACAAACTTGCCAAATATCTGTTAATCACTAAATACCATCCAAATGAAAATTTTATTAACGGGCGCAAACGGATACATTGGAACCAGACTACTTCCTTTACTTTTAGAGCAAAATCATGAAGTGGTTTGCATGGTGCGGGATAAGAGAAGATTTATTTCACATTCTGATCCTGCTGCTAAAGTCACTGTTATTTCCGGAGACTTATTGAACCTTGACTCACTGTCAGAGATTCCAGAAGATATTGATGCTGCGTATTATCTTGTGCACTCTATGTCATCCAGTGATCAGGGTTTTTCTGATATGGAGCGGAAATCTTCCGAAAATTTTTCATCTGTGATTCGCCATACGCAATGCAAGCAAATTATTTACCTCACCGGTATTGCTAATGATGAGCATTTATCCAAACATTTAGGATCCAGGTTAGCGGTAGAAGATGAGTTGAAATCCTCTAACATTGCTTGTACCATTCTGAGGGCTGCTATTATTATTGGTTCAGGAAGTGCCTCTTTTGAAATTATAAGGGATTTGACAGAGAAAATCCCCGTTATGGTGGCTCCCAAATGGGTTAAAACATTGTGCCAGCCGATCGGTATCAGAGATGTTCTGGCTTATTTAATTGGCGTATTAGCCAATGAAAAAGCCTTTAATGAAACTTTTGATATCGGAGGACCTGACGTTTTATCTTACCGAAATATGCTGTTGGGTTACGCAAGAGAACGTAAACTTAAACGTTGGATTATCACGGTTCCGGTATTAACGCCAAGGTTGTCATCGCTTTGGCTTAATATGATTACGCCCGTACCTTATTCCCTGGCAAGAAGTCTGGTAGATAGTATGAAAAATGAGGTGGTTTGTAAAGACAATCGAATCCAGCAGGTGGTTCCAAGAAAGTGCCTCACCTATGCAGAAGCTTTACACCTGGCTTTTGAAAAGATAGACCAGAACTCTATAGTTTCCAGTTGGAAGGATGCATTGAACAGAGGTTATTTACATACCGATTTCATGGATCAAATCAAGGTTCCGCAAAATGGAACTTTAGAATACAAGGTGAAAATGAAATTCGACCGCAAAGCGGAGGAAGTTTTTGAAAACATTTGGAGTATAGGAGGAAACAGGGGATGGTACTATATGGACTGGCTCTGGCAATTTCGAGGTTTTCTTGATAAAATGTTTGGAGGGGTTGGTACCAGGCGGGGCAGAACAAACAACACCGACTTGCAGGCTGGAGATGTTTTGGATTTCTGGCGGGTATTGCTGGCAGATAAGCGAACCAAAAGATTATTGCTTTACGCCGAAATGAAAGTGCCAGGGGAGGCCTGGCTGGAATTAAAATTAGTAGATTTTCATGGTAAAGCTTACCTGTCGCAAATTGCAACCTTCCGGCCACGTGGTTTATGGGGCAGAATGTACTGGTATGCGATGTGGCCATTCCACCTGGTGCTGTTTAAAGGAATGGCTAAACAGATTACGAAATATCGGCCTGATAAATAATTAATTTTAGCTATTTTTGGCTCTCCTAAATTTGCGGAAATGCCAAATCAAGATCATGACTATTCTTTCTGGACAAAATACAAACGTTTTGCATCAACCGAAATCTTAATGTATTTAATTATGATTATTGGAATTGGGCTCGGTATTATTATTTTAAGTTAAGTACCAGCTTCAAATGGTCTGCAAGATTCACATCATTGATAAATTTTGAGAATTCAACATATTTCTGAGCGGGATAGGTACCATCGTTAATAACCAGCTTTCTATAATAAATCAATTTATTTCCATTTTTGCTCACCTTTCTTTGGTATTCGCCAAAAGCGTTATTGAACGCTTTATCTTCTAAAAGCAGCGTTTCGATTTTTGCATTTTCTGGAAGCTGAAACGCAATCGTATCTTCATCAGTAAAGCCTCGGTTAATATAAACAGGCAATAAACGGCTTCGAACTTCCTGTGCTGTGGGCTGTATATTAAAAGGATTTAACTGGAGAAACATCTTATTGCCGTTTATCGTTGCGTAACGTTTCACACTTAAATCAAGGTCTTCGCTCAGCTGTGGTTCTATTGTTCTTGTCTCTTTAAGAGATACGTGCTCAAAGCTGATGTTATCCACATTATAGTAGTTTTTCAGCAGCTTCCGCTGTTCTGAATCAGGTTGACTAACAATAGATTCACGATTGCTAAACTGCGAACCGGAAAATATTGTATTCATTTTGCCAATAAGGTCTCCTTCAGGAGTAACGGTAAGGGATGCTTTACGAACTTGCAAATTATGCTGTGGAGTAAGCTTAGGTGTTTTAAGTAATTTTCCACCGCCCGGGGTGCATGCAAATACAGTTCTGTCGTCTGTAAAATCGCCTAAAAATCCAAAAGGAGTTTTCTGGTTCGTACATTCCAGCCAGGTGGTGTCTCCTTTTAGTGGAAGGCATAAAATGATATGGTTTCCCTGTGCCATACTGGCAAAATCTTCATCAAGATTTCTTTTTAATGAACCTGCTTCTACCACACAATAATAAGATTCGATGTCGGCGGCTTTCAACAAACTCTGCATGTAGTTTACCAGTGCCTTACAGTCACCGTAACCTAAGCGGTCAACTTCACTAGCTGTAACAGGCTGGAAACCACCGATTCCAATTTGCACACTGATATATCGTGTTTTCTCTTGCAGGAACTGGTAAATCTTTCTGGCCTTTTCCTTATCACTAGTTTCTGCTTTCACTAAATCTTTGATCGCTTGTATGGTGGATGAAGGTAGCGCTGAACGCTCTTTTAATAAATCTTCATAAACCCATTTGCCTAAATCCCCCCAGTTATTGTAGCTCCCTTTATGGCCGTAGTAATAAAACTGCTGGGGTGCAATTTGAACTTTAGTTAAGTATCCTTCTGGATCGGGACTGTATGGCTCTGATCTGGTGGCGGAAATATTGCTGATCAGCCACACCAGCTTTTTCTGCTTATCATCAACGGTTTCAGTAGGCTCGCCATTATAGTGTTGTGTCTTTACTCTAACCTGGTCTGTTGGTTTGCTAATGAAAGTATAGCAACTTCGCGCTACCGACACATTATTAGCTATCGCTGGTATCCAGTCCTTAATAATTAAATTTTGTTTGGATCGAGATTCAATCTCATACGAGATAGTGTAGGGGTACTGATTTACCGATGGATTGAAAAGTTTTACCCTACTGTCTATGAATAATGAAAATCCATCAACAGCACTTACATCAGAAAAGTTATTTTGGTTAAATTTACTGGTGATTATTCCTCCAGCATTATAGATTTCGCCTTTAATGCTTTTGATGGACGTATTTTTATCATACCCGACAATTATACGGGCATCATCATCTCCATTCTGATTGAAAACTGTAATCACTTTCTTATGTAAACGGATCACATTATCTGGCGCCCTCATGTCAACGGTTATTTCTTCATTTCGAATGCATGCATTTGCGCGGCTACGAAGTTGCGGAGTAATCAAGTCTGCATCATAACTAATTTGTGCAAATGCGAGGGAGGATAGCAACAGAAGTGGTAGAAATATAGCGATCGATTTCATTTAGTTTACCTTCTTAAGTAGATATTCGCTTTTTTGATTTTGGATAATCTTGCTGTAAAACGCTTTTAAATAAAGATATAACTCGGGCTCATAAATGGCATTATTAAACTGAAGCACCTGGCTGAACGACAAGGTGTTGTTTTCAAAATTAGTGGTAAGTAAATATTTGCCACCGGCATTAGGTAAGCCAATGGCCATATCCTTCGGTTTCTCGAGTAATTCATATTTATCAGGCAAAACAATGCTGATCACAATTCTCTCATCGGTAGCAGCTCCCAAATCAACAGGATAAGTTCTTTCATCAAGGTTGAAAGGGTTTTTAGTAATGGCATTAATAAAGAAGGGACTCATGTAAAACTGCTGATTATTGGTCCCGTCATTCACTGTAAACTCCACATCGTATATTTCGGTGAGGACGTTTTCAAGGCTGTCAACGTTGTTAATTTGATGTTGATTAATTTTAATTCTTGGCAAACGCTCATCAATCTTCTCTACGTATTCATCTATAGAACCGTATTTTTTAATTTCCTTCCGCTTATTGTAAGCGGCATAACCCTGACTATGTGTAGTTAGCGTGCCTGATAACTTACCGTCGCTGCTTAGCTTTCCAAATAAAAGGTAGCTGGTAACGGCTTTTTGACTAGCTTTTAAGTCGATCCAATATGATGCTTTCTTTAAGTTAATCACACGCCCCTGATCATTTATACATCTCAATGGTAACAATCCGAAAGGAAGAAGCGGTTCTGAAGCATCTAAAAGGTAACTTTTCTCGCCAATATTCACTTTGGCTACCACATAATTAAAGTCTGAAATAATGGGGTATAGCTTGTTGATGTTTCCATTTTCCCGGGTTGATAAGATCACCGCTTCAGTATCCAGGTTAGCGGCTGATAAGGCGGCAATCAAGTTCAGATTGATGTCTGCGATATTGCCAGATCTGGTTTCCAGAGACTTTTTAATGCTTTCTTCAGAGAAAGCACCGTAGTAGTTGTTCCATTTAATTTGTTTTTTAACGTAGTCAAAAATAGCCTTCGCTTTATCAATATTGGTTGAAGAGTTTTTAATAATGAGTGGGATCAAATCTTTATAAAGGTCTTTTCGCTTCATTTGGGCACCAAAAGATTTATCAGAAGTTAGCTCATAGTCTATGTCTTTCCAGGTTTTTGTATAGGATACTTTATTCCCGTTAGGATGAACGAAATCAGAAAGCTCGAAATAAATAGCAGATTTGAAATTGCTTGGCGCAGTCATGTTTTCCTCTTCAATAAATGCGGGAATATTTTTCATCAGGTAACTGATCTTAGAGCAATCTATATTAGCGCCGTTTATCCTTAAACATTCTTTTGAAATTTCAGATTTTTGATCGGTGAGTTTCAAAAAACCCCGTAATGACACGTTATAATTATAAATTCCTGGGATAAAAACAAGATATTCACTGGAGACTTTTGGAATATCTGATTGAAATTCCCAGGTTTTAAAATTAAATAATCTTGGTGATTTTAATTTGTAGGTATATTCAATAATAGAACCTTCCTTTACATTAGGTAGCGTAAATTTGGTGAGTTGAGTATATTTTGATCTGTTTTCGGTGAAAATTGCCCTTTTATCCATTACAGTCTCCACGAAATTTCCATTAATATAATTAAAGGTAGATGCTTTTAAATCGATGATAATTTCCTGCCGATTAGCATCCTTATACATCGGAATAGTGATATTTGCACTATTGAAACCATTTTTGTTATAGATTTTAATCTTAATGTGGTATTCAAAAACAAGCTCCGTCTGTCCTGTAATGTCATCTAACTGAATAGAAGCCGTTCCAAACTCCTTGAGCACAATGGCATTTGCATTACTGTCTATTTTATTTCTGTCAAATTCCAGATCATTATAGGTGGCCTGGCCGTAAGTGAAATTTTGAGCGAGAGAGGATAGTGCCAGAAAGCACAGCATGAGCGGTAATAAGAGGGTTTTCATTTGAAACGTAATTTTGCGCAATTTAATGTTAGCAAGAGTAACAATGAAATATTTTGAATTAATAAATTATGATGTACTCACAAATCAATCCTTTTTAGCACTTTTGAATAAATATATATTAATGGATGAAGCTCAACGCAGGATCATCTAAATCTGATATTAAAAACCGATGAAATTAAATTTAAAGCGTCCTTTAGCATTTTTTGATCTTGAGGCAACTGGTATAAATGTAGGAGCTGATAGAATAGTGGAAATAGCTGTTTTGAAAGCCATGCCTGATGGTAGCGAAATTGTTAAGACCTGGCGTGTTAATCCAGAAATGCCGATTCCTTTGCAGACGTCTTTAATTCACGGCATTTACGATGAGGATATTGCCAACGAGCCAACCTTTAAAGTTTTAGCTCAAGAAATTGCAGAATTCATTGGCGATAGCGATCTGGCAGGTTACAATTCAAATAAATTCGACATACCGATGTTGTTAGAAGAATTTCTGCGGGCCGATATCGATTTCGATATGAGTCAACGGAAATTTGTAGATGTACAGAATATTTTCCACCAGATGGAGCAACGCACTTTAAAAGCTGCATACAAGTTTTATTGCCAGGAAGATCTAGTGAATGCACATGCTGCCGAGGCAGACGTAATTGCTACCTATAAAGTATTGTTAGGTCAACTGGAAATGTACAAAGAAACCGAATTTGAAAGCAAACAAGGCGTAAAAAGTGTACCAGTGGTGAATGATGTAGATGCGCTGCATGTGTTTACAAATATCAATAAACCAGTTGATTTCGCTGGCCGTATGGTTTATAACGACCAGGAAGAAGTATGTTTTAATTTCGGAAAGCACAAAGGTAAAACAGCTCAACAGGTTTTTGCAGCAGAACCAAGTTACTACGCCTGGATGAAAAATGGCGATTTCCCATTATACACTAAGAAAAAGCTAGACGAAGAGTGGGCAAAGTTTAATGCCAAAAAGAATGAAAACAGAGCACCAAAACCGCAAGCTAATGCTCCGCAAGATCGCCCTGCTTTCAAGAAACCACAACCAAAACCAGAGAAACCTGCGCAACCAATCAATACCGATATGCTCGAACAGTTAAAGATGAAATTTGGTAAATAATATAACACTAATTAAAAGGGCACAAGATGATATTACTATTTCTTGTGCCTTTTTTAGTTTAACAACAAGATGAAAATATTTAAAATTATCACATTTTTCCTGCTAATCGGAACTTCGATACAGGCGCAAACACAATTGCCAATAGCACCTGTATTTGAAAATACTTACCAGAAAGCTACCAGGAGCCTGAACGGGAAGCCAGGAAAAAATTACTGGCAGAACAGTGCCAAGTATGATTTAAAGGTAGACTATAACCCGGCCAGCCGTTTACTAAAAGGTAAAGTATCCGTTGTTTACACAAACAATAGTCCCGACACGTTAAAGGAAATCTGCTTTAAGTTATATCCAAATTTGTATAAAAAAGGAACACCAAGGAAATCGAAATTTGCCGAATCTGATTTGGGAGAAGGCGTAGCGATAGAGAAGCTGAATGCTGGTGGAAATTTAATAAGTGATTATCAGATAGACGGTACGAATATGACCGTTAACGTTCCGGCGGTTTTGCCCGGAAAGACAATTACATTTGATATTGATTATCATTACACTTTGAATAAGGGCTCGCATATGCGAACCGGGCAGGTGGATGATGGTTCTCATTTCGTTGCCTATTTCTTTCCAAGAATTGCCGTTTACGATGATGTAGATGGTTGGAACAAGTTTCCTTACACCGGCGCGGAAGAATTTTATAATGACTTTGATCAGTTTAATGCTGAAATTACTGTTCCGGGTGGCTTTGGCGTATGGGCTACAGGAGATCTAAAAAATGCAAGTGATGTTTTTCAGGATCAGATCGTAACCAGAATTGCATCAGCAGAAAAAAACGATGCTGTAATTGATGTGATTACTGATCAGGATTTAACCAACAAAAAGGTAACTAAAAACAATGCTTTCAATACCTTCAGGTTTGAAGCGGTGAATGTTACCGATTTCGTTTTTGCGTTGAGTGATCATTACTTATGGAAGTCTACCAGTCTGGTTGTTGATCCGAAAACAAAGAGACGAACCAGAGTAGATGCAGTTTTCAATCCTAAACATAAAGATTATTATGAGGTCATCGATTTCGCTCGTAAAACGGTCTCATCCATGAGTTTTGTATTTCCTAAATGGCCATTTCCTTATAACCATGAAACTATTTTTGATGGGCTAGATCAAATGGAATATCCAATGATGGTGAATGATAATCCGGTAGATAGCCGCGAAGATGCCATAACATTAACTGACCACGAAATCTTTCATACCATGTTTCCATTTTACATGGGGATAAATGAAACCAAATATGGCTGGATGGACGAAGGCTGGGCTACAATAGGTGAGTGGCTGATTTCTCCCATGATTGATTCTACTATTGTTGATGAATATGGAATTCAACCAACAGCAGCTGCTTCTGGCAATAAAGACGATTCGCCGATTATGACGTTGACACCCGACTTAAAAGGTTCGGCATCGTTTACCAATTCCTATCCAAAGCCTGGTTTAGCGTATTTATTTGTGAAAGATTATTTGGGAGATGAATTATTTACTAAGGCGCTTCACACCTATATTAAGAACTGGAATGGTAAACATCCGATGCCATATGATTTCTTCAACAGCATAAATGAAGGAAGTGGTAAAAACTTAAATTGGTTTTGGAAACCGTGGTTTTTTGAGGGTGGAATCTTAGATTTAGGAATTAAATCTGTTGATAAAACCAATACAGGATACACTATAATTGTAGAAAATAAAGGAATAAAACCACTTCCAATCGACTTAACGTTAACCTATAGTGATGGGTCGACAGAAAAAAACCACAGTACTATTGGCGTTTGGGAGAAAGGCAACCAATCGGTAACAATTAAAATCAAAACAACTAAAAAGCTGAAGAAAGTTGTGATGGGAAGTAGCCACGTTCCCGATAAATCTAAAGGAGATAATACTTTTAATGTGAATTAGTAATTCGTCAATTAAAAATTAAGGCCTTTCCTGTGCGGAGAGGCCTTTTTGTTTAAACTCATTCCGGCTTAAGGAAATCTATGTTTCTTTTAAGTCCATTATACTTCGTCCGTTTTACCGCTGATCCCTTAAATACTTTTTTAAAAACTTCGTCAGTAATTTCTGTGAGTTCTTTAGCTGTCAAATCCAATAAGCCATTTTCAGGTTTAAAAGCTTCTTCTTTATGCGCCTTAGAAAACCGGTTCCAGGGGCAAACGTCCTGGCAAATATCGCAACCAAACATCCAGTTACTCATTTTGTCTTTAAATTCTGATGGGATCTCATTCTTAAGCTCTATGGTTAAGTACGAAATACATTTTGTTCCATCTACTACCTGAGGGGCGATAATGGCATCAGTAGGGCAGGCATCCAAACAGCGGGTACAAGTTCCGCAATGATCGGTTTGAAAAGGATGATCATAGTCAAGTTCCAAATCAATAATCAACTCGGCAAGAAAGAAAAAAGATCCTTCCGTTTTGCTAATCAGGTTTGAGTTTTTGCCAATCCAGCCAATTCCAGATTTTTTCGCCCAGGCACGATCCAACACAGGGGCCGAGTCTACAAAAGCTCTACCAGAAACTGCGCCTATATTTTCTTCAATGAAATAAGTTAAGGCTTTCAGTTTATCTTTTATCACCGTGTGATAATCTTGTCCATAAGCATATTTAGATATCTTTGGTGCGTTTGGATCTACCTGCTTTTCATCAGTGTAATAATTTAGAGATAAGGAAATTACAGATTTGGCGCCATCCACCAGTAGCCTGGGATCAAGGCGTTTATCGAAGTAATTCTCCATGTACTTCATCTCTCCGTGATGATTCTGAGTTAACCATTTTTCTAGTCTTGGCGCCTCATTTTCCAGGAATTCTGCTTTGGAAATACCAACATCCAGAAAACCAAGGCGTTTTGCCTCATCCTTGATCAGTTGACTATATTTTGCAGCATTATTGTACACAGAGATACAAAGATAAGCCTTAGGATTTAAAACATTTTGATTAATCGCGTGTTCTCCTTACATAAACTAAATTAATTAATTGTGTTGCTTACAGAATCAAAAAAATGATAGTGTGACGACTTCACTCAACTAACGACATATGGAAAATATAGATCCTAAGCATACGGAATCAGGAGAAGCTCCTAAACCAATTGAACAAGATTATGAAAATCATAAGGAAGATCCAGGACCAGCAAAGCCGGCTGTAACTGAAAAAGATGAAAATGGAGCAGGTTCTGTTTTGAAATGGATTTTGCCAGTTGCTGTAATCATCGGCTTAATCGTATGGTTTGCACTAAGAAAATAAGTAGCTTTAGATTAGATTGAATGCCGGTTGTTGATGCAACCGGCATTTTTTATGTCAACTCTGGAGAGAAGATCAATCTGTTTATTTTAACAATTTTGTTTGATACAAATCTGTGCGTCTATCCTTCAGCACTTTAACAGTACCATAGTGATGTAATTCATCAAGAAGGTGTAAGTCAACATCAACCACCAGTACCATTTCTGTGTTAGGCGTAGCCTCTGCTTTTACGGCATTGGTAGGGAATGCGAAATCTGAAGGCGTGAAAACCGCAGATTGCGCAAATTGAATATCCATATTATTTACTTTTGGGAGGTTACCAACACAACCCGCAATCGCCACATAGCACTCATTTTCGATGGCTCTTGCTTGTGCGCAATGTCTCACACGCGTATATCCATTTTGAGTATCAGTTAAAAATGGCACGAACAAAATCTGCATTCCCTGATCAGCGTATATTCTGCTTAATTCTGGAAATTCGACATCGTAACAAATCAAAATTCCTATTTTACCACAATCCGTGTCAAACACCTGCACTTTATCGCCACCGATCATTCCATAGTATTTCTGCTCATTCGGCGTAATGTGGATTTTTCTATATTCGTCTATTTTCCCGGTTCTGTGGCACAAATAAGTGGCGTTATATAGCTTTCCATTCTCCAACAATGGCATACTTCCAGTAATGATGTTCACATTGTAGCTCAATGCATATTCGTGCATTCGGTCTACAATCTCCTGGGTTTTTTCCGCCAGCTTGCGCATTGCTTCAATTTCCGGAAGGTGATTATAGGGTTGAAGCAAAGGTGTATTAAACAACTCAGGGAACATGATGAAATCTGATTTGTAACCGCTTAGCGCATCAACGAAGAATTCCACTTGTTCATAGAAAACATCCATGTCTGGAAATAAACGCATTTCCCATTGAACTAAACCCAGGCGTATAGTCATTGCAGATCTCGCAGAAGCATCCACTCCCTGGTAATAAATGTTATTCCATTCAATAAGTGTGGCAAATTCCTTTGATTCTTTATCGCCAGGAAGATAGTTTTTCAATACTTTCCGAACGTGGAAATCATTTGATATTTGGAAGGTTAGGGTAGGATCATAAATTTCTTTCGCCTTTACTTTATCTATATATTGTCTTGGCGTTAATGTTTCTGAAAAAGTATGATAACCTGGAATTCTTCCTCCAGCGATGATACTTTTTAAGTTTAAACTTTCGCAAAGTTCTTTTCTGGCTTCATAAAGTCTTCGGCCCAATCTTAATCCACGGAAATCAGGATGTACAAATATTTCAATTCCATACAATGTATCTCCATTTGGATCGTGCGTAGAAAAAGAATAATCGCCAGTGATTAGTTTATAGGTATGGCGATCGCCATATTCATCATATTCAACAATTATAGAAAGCGAGCAGGCAACTACTTTATTATCTACAGCAATACAAAGTTGACCTTCAGGGAAAATATTTAAAAGCTTAGCAATACTTGATTTCGGCCAGATGGAGCCACCCATACTATCATAGGCTTGGAGCATCGATTCTTTTAAATCAGCATAATCTTCGAGCGTTAGCTTACGTAATTCAATATTCATAATTTGTTGGTTTTACCCTAATTGAACGGTTTCGGGTGTTAAATGTTTGATAAAATTAAAAGAAACTTTGATGAAGATTAAAGTTTGATCAACACCAAAGAGGAATATTTTTTATATTTTGTTAGCTGACAGAAAATGAAATTTCATATATCATTAGGGGATCAATTTTTAGGGTCTATAATACATTAGGGCCTGGACTATTGGAATCAGCTTATGAAGCCGCGCTAAAGTACGAAATTCAGAAATCAGGTTTATTAGTGAGAAGTCAAGTAATTTTGCCAATGATATATGATGAGATAAGAATTGATGTTGGGTACAGGTTGGATTTACTTGTCGAAGAACTCGTAGTTGTTGAAATAAAATCGGTGGAAATGATCAGCAATTTACACCATAGGCAATTACTTACATACCTGAAACTATCTGGCTACAAACTTGGCTTGCTGGTTAATTTTAATTCTGGAAACATCGCAAACAGTATTTTCAGAAAAGCATATGGATTTGATGAATCGCAGTAACTTAGTCGCATGTTGCGGTTAGCCAATGCTAAATTAGATCAATATTAACTTTTCCCGCCGATTCTCGCAGAAAAGAAACGCAGATTTAAAAGGATGTTATAGGTTCATGCCGGTTAAGATCCATTTCGATCGGCGCCTTACATCATTTTAATCTGCGGTAACTAAACTCAGGTCAGGTTTAATGTCAATCTTTTAATGATTAGTAAGTTTTCTCACAAATTTGGCAGATAAGAGACGTAGATCTAAAATAAATTATTGTCCAATTTACCTTATACGAATAACGTTAAAACAACTTTCCAGTTTGTGCCGGATAATTCTTTTTCAAATGTTTGTATGCGGCTTCTGTTACCTCCCGGCCACGGGAAGTACGCATGATAAAACCTTCCTGGATAAGAAACGGCTCATACACCTCTTCGATAGTCCCTTCATCTTCACCAACTGCAGTCGCAATTGTTTTCAAGCCAACTGGTCCGCCTTTAAATTTGTCAATAATGGTTGTCAAAATTTTATTATCCATTTCATCTAAACCATGCTCATCCACATTTAGCGCATTTAAAGCATAATTCGCAATTTCAGGATCAATGCTTCCTGTACCTTTTATTTGTGCGAAATCCCTGGTCCGGCGTAAAAGCGCATTGGCAATACGAGGCGTACCCCGGCTCCGGCGTGCAATTTCAAATGCGCCCTCATCACTAATCGGGGTATTTAAAATATCTGACGACCTGAGCACAATCGTTGTCAATAGTTTTGCATCGTAATAAGCAAGGCGACAATTAATACCAAACCTGGCCCTTAGTGGTGCGGTAAGCAGACCAGAACGGGTTGTGGCACCAACTAGTGTAAATGGGTTTAATGAAATCTGCACTGATCTCGCATTTGGTCCGGTCTCAAGCATAATGTCAATCTTGAAATCTTCCATCGCCGAATAAAGATACTCTTCAACAAGCGGCGATAAACGATGAATTTCATCAATAAAAAGAATGTCGCCTTCATCAAGTCCTGTTAAAAGTCCGGCCAAGTCGCCGGGTTTGTCTAACACAGGACCAGAAGTTACTTTAATGCCGGCACCCATTTCATTCGCGATAATATAAGAAAGGGTAGTCTTACCTAAGCCAGGAGGACCGTGTAGCAATACGTGGTCTAATGCTTCGCCGCGAAGCTTTGCTGCCTGAACAAAGATCCTCAGGTTTTCCATTACCTTTTCCTGACCTGTGAAATCTTCAAAAGCCTGTGGCCTGAGTACCCGTTCAATATCTTTATCTGTAGGGCTCAGGTTGCTTGCATCCGGATCAAGATTTTCATTCATAACGCAAATATAAAATAAAATGCTAAAAAAATTAGGATTTTTTGAATTTATCGGAAACGATCAAATCCTTAGATCCTGCGGTATACTGGTAGAATCCTTCTCCAGATTTCACGCCTTTTTTACCTGCCGCAACCATGTTTACCAATAGCGGACAAGGGGCATATTTTGGATTTCCAAACCCATCATGAAGCACTTTCAAAATAGCGAGGCAGACGTCAAGGCCAATGAAATCTGCCAGCTGCAACGGCCCCATAGGATGAGCCATTCCGAGTTTCATAACGGTATCAATTTCGTAAACGCCGGCAACGCCTTCATATAATGTGTAGATGGCTTCATTGATCATTGGCATCAGGATTCTATTCGCAACAAAGCCAGGATAATCATTTACCTCAACAGGTGTTTTTGCAAGGTTGATTGATAGTTCCATAATGGTCTTAGTCGTTTCATCGCTGGTCTGGTAGCCTCGAATCACTTCAACTAACTTCATCACTGGAACAGGATTCATAAAGTGCATCCCAATTACCTGGTCTCCGCGGGATGTAACTGCAGCAATCTGCGTGATTGATATTGAGGAAGTGTTCGAAGCAAGAATGGCAGCCTTCGGTGCATGAAGATCAAGATCTTTGAAAATTTTTAATTTCAAATCAATGTTTTCAGTTGCAGCTTCGACTATTAAATCCGCATTTGATACGCCTTCGGCGATTGAGGTAAAGGTGCTAATGTTTTGGAGCGTAGCATTTTTTTGTTCCTCGTTAAGCGTACCTTTTGCAACCTGGCGATCAAGATTCTTTTCTATTGTATTTAATGCAAGATCAAGTGCTGTTTGTTTAATATCGATCAGATTTACCCGGTAATTAAATTGAGCAAATATATGCGCAATGCCGTTACCCATGGTTCCTGATCCAATAACTGCGACGTTTTTAATCATATACTATGTTGGTTAGCCAATACTTAAATCTTCGAGATTCCGAAGCTTGTTTGTTTAAAAAATTCTAAAATAAAAGCATTGCATTGTTAAATAAAATCTTGTCGATTCAATGTAAGCTTTTACAGATAACTGCATCTCCAAACCTTTTGATAGATAAATTTGATTCATTAAGCAAACAAAATTAAATTTTAATTGCTTTTTAAAAAATGCTATTAACCGTCGCAGGTTGCTCAGCGACGTTTTTTATAAAGACACTTCCTTGAAAATTAGGTTAGTTAATGATTAGTTAGAAATAGAGATCGGCTGGATAGCAGATCTCTATTTCATTGTAGAGCGAGTTAAGGTGCCAATCTTGATTTCACCCATTCATTTTTGATCCACTCGAAATTTACACGATCATGTAACCTGCTTCTTCGGCCTTGCCAAAATTCTATTCGGGTAGGCTTTACTACGTAACCACCCCAATGTGCGGGTTTAGCAATCGCCTTATCTCCACTTTTAGCCCTTAAATCTTCAAACTTTTCTTCCAGGAAAGACCTGTTCGGAATTACCTGACTTTGTGGTGAAGCTATTGCGCCAATTTGACTTGCGATAGGACGGGCTTTGAAATACTCTTCTGAGGTTTCTTTATCAAGCTTTTCTACCGTTCCTTCAATTCGAACTTGTCTTTCCAGCTCAGGCCAGAAAAAAACAAGGGCCGCATAAGGATTCCGTTTTAACTCTTTTCCTTTAGCGCTTAAGTAATTGGTAAAGAACCTAAATCCTTTATCATCAATCCCTTTTAACAATACAATCCGAGCATCAGGACGGCCAGATTTATCAGCGGTTGCTAAGGTCATCACATTTGGCTCGTGAATCTGCGCATCAACGGCATGGTCAAACCATTTTTTGAATTGAGTAATAGGATTGTTATCTACGTCAGACTCATCTAACGTGGCGCTTTTATAATCTTGGCGCAGGTTTTGTAGAAATTCATTAGTAAGTTGCATTTAACAAAAATAGGCATCTTTTATGGTGCTACAAATGATAATCGTCATGCTTAATAATATAAAACCGAAAACGGGCCGTTTATTGATCTCTGAACCCTTTATGTCTGATCCAAATTTTAAGAGATCTGTGGTTTTACTGTCTGAACATGGCGCCGACGGATCTGTGGGTTATATCTTAAATCAAGTTGCAAATGTTATTTTAAAAGATGTGATGCAAGACTTATGGCAGGCAGATAATCATATTTACTTCGGTGGCCCTGTAGCTGCAGATACATTACACTTCATTCATCGTGCGTATGATAAACTGCAAAGTGGAGAACCGATCGGGAACGGCCTTTATTGGGGTGGGAATTTCGAAACGCTTAAAATTTTAATCAATTCAAATGCTATAGAAGAGCATGAAGTTAAATTCTTTATGGGTTATTCTGGTTGGGAGAACGGGCAGCTCGATCAGGAGTTGGCGCAAAACGCTTGGATGGTAAGTGATGTATCAGATCTTGACCTCATTTTCAGTAATGATGACGAAAAACTTTGGCGTGATGTGATTGTAAATTTAGGCCCTAAATATGCTCACGTTAGTAATTTCCCAATAGATCCGAGTTTGAATTAACATATTTTTTGCTTAGAAATTTCTTTTGTAACCAGTTGCGAACAGGTTCATCGTAGAATTTTAAACTGAAGTAAGCTATCGCGATGCTTGTTGAAATTAATACTAATCCCATTGGAATACCTTCTTTTAGCGATATTTTGTTGTCAATTACCCAAGCGGTATAAACATAGATTAAGGGATAGTGTGTAATATAAATCGGGTAGGAGATATCACCTAAAAATTTGGAGATCTTGCTCGTTGTTCCACTAATAATACCGCTTCCTGCACCAATCGACACAATTAACGGGAAGATGAAAATGATTACTATGGATTCGTAGAGTCCGTTCATCCAAATGTTTTCTGATCCGCCTAATCTTGGGATAGATAATACCGTAACCAATAAAATGGCACAAACCCAAAAACCTCCCTTTATCGTGATTAGTTTGCCAAATCTCGAAAGTAAAATACCAGCGAAAAACGGAAATAACAATCTCGTTAAACCAATTCTAAGTTGTTCTGGTGTAACAGACCAACCGCCTATCACATCACCTTGTGTACCAAAAATGGTGTAATGGATAAGTAAGGCTGCGCTAATTAATACCAGAACTGACAAAGCAATTTTCGAAAACTTTCTAATGAATAAAGCGTACAGTATGTTGCCAATATATTCGAAAAATAATGACCAGGCTGGACCATTTAACGGGTGCATTTCCTGCCACCCCCTGATATCCATAGAAGGCAAAACGGGGATAACTGTAAACCCAATAAGCATAGTCAGTATTAATTGCCAAATTGCCGTTTTTGCAATAGGGGCAAAGGTAGCTCCTGCACTTTGATAGAATAATAACGCACCAATGATCATTCCGATAATTACCATTGGCTGCAATCTAATTACCCGGCGTTTCAGGAATTCGAATGTAGTCAATTTCTCCCAGCGATCATCGTAGGCATAAGCCACTACAAAACCAGAAAGTAAAAAGAAAAAGTCTACCGCCAGATAACCATGATTCAAAAGCAGTTCAAAGCGATTCCCCATCGAGAACGCTTCAAGCGTATGAAAAACGACTACAAAAAGTGCGGCAACGCCACGTAAACCATCAAGAATTTGATAATGCTTTTTTGGTTTGAGAACATCAGTTTGAGCGATCATTTAGCAGAAGGGAACAATTACATGCTTTCTGCGCTTTCTTCAACCTTCCTTCTTAGCTCATCTTTGTAGGCTTGCATTTTTACAGTTAATGATGCATCAGCAGTTGATAGAATCTGGGTGGCCAATAAGCCTGCGTTTTTTGCAGCATTTAGCGCAACTGTAGCTACCGGGATGCCATTTGGCATTTGCAAAATAGATAAGATACTGTCCCAGCCGTCTACAGAATTTGATGATTTTACCGGAACTCCGATCACAGGCAATGTGGTAATTGATGCTACCATTCCTGGTAAGTGAGCTGCACCACCTGCACCCGCAATAATTACTTTTAAGCCGCGCTGTTCTGCTTCTTTTGCATAAGTGAACATACGCTCTGGCGTTCTATGTGCAGAAACGACAGTAATTTCGTATTCAACTCCGAATTCCTTTAAAACATCAGCAGCATCTTGCATAACAGGCAAATCTGACTTGCTGCCCATAATTATTCCAACTTTAGCACTCATTTTATCTATTTTATTGCTTTATGATTTTCGTCCTTTAATCTTTACTCCTTGTTCTTTATTCCTTACTCTTTGTTCTTTACTTCTTAGTGCTTTTTGTCTAAGCAATTACCTTTAAGGTTCTTTGTACGTATCTTGCTTTCTCTATCGCTTTATCACGATCGATATCAACGATGGTAACATGACCCATTTTTCTGAACGGTTTGGTGTACTTTTTTCCGTAAAGGTGTACGAACACGCCATCGATAGCCAGAATTTTTTCCAGGTTTTCATATTTAGCCACACCTTCAGAACCTTTTTCGCCTAAGAGGTTGATCATTACTGCGTTTGTAATGCTTGTGGTGTCGCCCAGTGGTAAATTATAGATAGACCTTAAGTGCTGCTCGAATTGAGAAACATAATTTCCTTCAATAGTTTGATGACCACTGTTATGCGGGCGAGGGGCAACCTCATTTACCAATATTTCTCCATCTCTGGAAACAAACATCTCTACGGCCAAAATGCCCGTGATATTCATCGCTGATGCAATGTTTTTAGCAATATTTTCTGCCTTTTGCTGCAAACTTTCGGCATAGGTAGAAGGCGAAATCAGAAACTCTACTAAATTGGCCTCCGGGTTAAATTCCATTTCAACCATCGGAAAGGTTTTCATGTCGCCTTTGGAATTGCGGGCAACTATAACTGCTATTTCTTTCTCAAACTCAACAAGCTTTTCGATAATGCATGGTGCATCAAAAGCATCCTTTAAATCGTCAGCGCTATTAATTCTCATTACACCTTTGCCGTCATAACCATCTTTACGCAATTTTAAGATATAGGGAAAAGGAATGGGGCTGTTTTCAATATCCTCTTTGGTATTTACAATCTGGAAGGGAGAAGTTGGAATATCATTCTCTTTGAAAAACTGTTTTTGAACACCTTTATCTTGAATTAGACGGATTACTCTCGATTGCGGAAACACTTGTTTTCCTTCTTTCTCGAGCTGTTCTAATGCTTCTATATTTACTTTTTCGATTTCGATAGTGATTACATCGGCTTTCTTTCCAAAATTATAAACGGTATCGAAATCGGTTATGGAACCGTTTTCAAAATAATTTGCAATGTGTTTACAAGGAGCATCCGGGTCAGGATCTAAAATTAAAGAAGTTACGTTGTAATTGATCGCCTGTTGAATAAGCATTCTGCCCAGTTGTCCACCACCTAAAATACCTAATTTTAATTCGCTTATCTGTTTTGCCATGAGGGGTTGAAAATTATGCTAATTTTGTACAAAAGTAACAATTTAGGTTTAATGATGGATGCAGATGCGATTATTATTGGTGCTGGTGCCTGTGGGTTAATGTGTGCAGTGCAGGCAGGCTATCTTGGTAAAAAGGTTATCGTGCTGGAAAAGAACGAAAAGCCAGGCGCAAAAATTTTAATTTCTGGCGGCGGAAGGTGTAATTACACCAATCAATCTGCCACACCGGAACAGTTTATTTCTGCAAATCCGCACTTTATAAAGTCGGCATTTAATCAATGGACCGTTGATGATACGATCAGTTTCTTTGAAACTTACGGCATCACAGGTAAGGAAAAAACCCTCGGTCAGTTGTTTCCTGATGATAAAAATGCAAAAGATGTAGTGGAAATGTTCACCACAGCCTGTGCCGATTTCGGGCAAGAAATAAGAACAAAAGCGGATGTTACCAATATAGATGTGCTCCCGGAAGGCTTTAAGGTAACTTATGAGAAAAACGGGAAAACGGTCTTTTTAACTACCGAAAAGTTAGTGATTGCTACCGGCGGATTGCCCATTCCTAAAATGGGCGCTACAGATTTTGCCCTGCGCTTCGCCAGGAAAAATCAGTTAAATATCGTTGAAACGGCTCCGGCATTGGTTCCGTTAACCATCACCGGAAAAGATGAGGAATGGTTTGCGCAACTCTCTGGCAACTCTGTGTTTTGCGAAGTGAGCAACGATAATATTTCTTTTGAAGAGAATATTTTATTTACGCACTGGGGCTTAAGCGGCCCTGCTGTGTTACAAATTTCTTCATTCTGGCGGAGAGGTGAGGTGGTTAATCTGAACTTATTACCTAACGAAAATATTATTTCATTGCTGGATGAGGAGCGTAAAGTAAACGGAAAAACATTGGTGTCTACATTGCTCTACCGATTTTATACTAAGAAATTAACCGAGGCATTAGGTAAATTCCTTCCATTGAATAAGCCTGTGGCTTCGCTAACCAATGCAGAAATCCAGTTGATGCATCAAACCATTCATCAATTTAAAGTAAAGCCCGCCGGAGATAAGGGATATGATAAAGCTGAAGTGATGCGTGGCGGAATAGATACCAATGAAATATCTTCTAAAACGCTCGAATGTAAAAAAATACCTAACCTTTTCTTCGGCGGCGAGTGTTTAGACGTTACCGGATGGTTGGGCGGATATAATTTCCAGTGGGCCTGGGCGAGCGGTTTTGTTATTGCTCAACAACTATAAGCTTAAGCGTCATAGGTTTCAAGCAAGCAAACTCGAAATTACAAATAAACGTTCGGCATAATTTCCCATGCCCAAGGTTTTTTAAAAGTTTTAAAAGTTCTTAATTGAGAAAAATAAAGTACTTCGCTTGTTCTGCTGTTGGCAATATCGCGCCGATGTAAATTTCCAACAGTTGTAAATAACTCACGGGTATTGAAATCGTAAATTCTTTCCGTCATGTCTCCTGTATTCTGATTAAAATAAAGGTTGATCGCATTAGTCAGGAACCAGTCTTTATTCTGAAATTTAAAAGTATAGCCCAATTCCCACCTCCATTCGCTACCACCTCTAAATCTTAAAAAAAGTTGCTGCTCCTTTATCTCAATTTGTTGTAAAGGATCGCCCAGTTTTCCACCCTCTTCAGATCGTAAGATGAAGTCATTATTTTGGGTAGAAAGCTGATAGCCTCCAGTGATGGTGTTTTTAAAGTAGATAGCTAAAATACGTGGCTTCTGGGTCTCTTTGATAATTTCCGAATTATTGTCTCCGTAGGTTCTCGTTTCGTCGGCGGTTTTGTATGATTCAAAAATGACTGCAAGATCCTCATGCTGATCATTATTCAAATCGCCTTCTACCTGCGCTATAACTGTCCAGTTAGCAGGCGTGAGCTGCGACACGCTTGAACCCTGTTGTTTCACTTTAGGAAATACGAATGACTTTTGAGCGGAAGCGGTTTGAAGGAAAAGGATTGTGAAGATAACGGGCAAAAATTTCATGCGGTAGTATGAAGTGGATGTAGCTTTTTAAACGTGAATTAATGCTTTTAATTGCATTTTCGAAACATAAAAACTTGTTGTAATGAATTTTTTAAAAATCATTTTTGATCTTCGGAAAATATTTGCGTTTGGAAATTATTAACCAAATCAGCGTCGTGTAAATATTGCCCGCAGATCTAAGAAAAGATCACGCAGATTTAAATGAAATGATGGAGGGAGTGAAATGTCAGTATCATACATTAATTTCCATATGTGTTCATACGGCTATGGGTCTTCAATGATCTTACTTGCCTTATATGGTAAAGGTTTATGCAATATAAGGTATTTAAGACTATAAGCCGTTCAGCATGATGCAATTAAATCGTCTAAATAGGCGGAAGATTATTAACCAAATCAGCCTGGTACAAATACTGTCCGCAGATCTAAGAAAAGAACACGCAGATTTAAATGAAATGATGAAGGATGTGAAATGTCAGCGTCATCCATTAATTTCAATGAATGTTCATACGGCTATGGGTCTTCAATGATCTTACATGCCTTAAATGGTAAAGATTTATACCATATCATTGCAAGTGATGTATGGCTAAGATTATACGCTATTAGGCATTAAGAATATAGGCCGTTTAGTATGATAAAACTAAAATCGTCTAAATAGTCGGAAGATTATTAACCAAATCAGCGTGGTGCAAATATTGCCCGCAGATCTAAGAAAAGAACACGCAGATTTAAATGAAATGATGAAGGGAGGTGAAATGTCAGCGTCATATATTAATTTCCATGTGTGTGCATACGGTTAGGGTCTTCAATGATCTTACATGCCTTATTTGTAAAGATTTATACCATATAATTGTAAGTGATGTATGGCTAAGACTAAACCATATTCGGCATTAAGAATATCAGCAGTTCAGCATGATAAAATTAAATCGTCTAAAGATTATTAACCAAATCAGCGCGGTGCAAATATTGCCCGCAGATCTAAGAAAAGAACACGCAGATTTAAATGAAATGCCCAAAAGGAAGCAAAATATTCCCGTCATACATTAATTTATAGGCTGCCATCAACTTAGGTATCTTAGATGGTCAGGATTTATCCCAAATAATGGTAATAACTATCAGGCACTGTTAGTGCACTGGTTTTACATTTTGCTTTCGCGAACGCGATGATTTCACATTATTGACCTAATCACAAATTTGGATTTCCAATAACCCTGGGCAATGGTAAATACCACAATTCGTTCAGTCAATTCTCAGTAACTCACTTAAGCTAATCATTAAAAGAATGTAAGAAAACATCTTCAATGGTTCAAAATCTACAAAATCGATTACTTTTGCATTTTAAATATTCCTTTTGAAGACAGAACTTTTTATCATCACGCCACCTTTCACTCAGCTGAATACACCTTATCCAGCCACGGCGTATATAAAAGGATTTCTGAACACAAAAAACATCACGGCTACTCAAGCCGATCTCGGTATTGAGGTAATCCTCAAAATGTTTTCCAGGCAAGGCCTATTAGATCTTTTTTCTATAAAGAACGAAAAGCCAGTAAGCCCCAACTCCAAACGGATTCTAGCATTAAAAGATGAATATTTAAAAACGATAGATTCAGTAATCGACTTTTTGCAAGGTAAAAACCCTACACTGGCACTTCAGATTTGTGGCGATGATTTCTTGCCCCAGGCTTCAAGATTTGCACAGTTAGAAGAACTGGACTGGGCTTTCGGAGCCATGGGTACACAAGATAAAGCTAAGCATTTGGCTACGCTTTACCTGGAGGATATTTCTGATTTCATAGTAGAATGTGTTGATGAAAACTTCGGGTTTAGTCGCTACGCAGAGCGTTTGGGCAGGAGTGCTAACTCTTTTGACGAGCTTTATCATACCCTAGAACAAGCGCCAAGTTATATAGACAAAATTTTAATTTCGGTTTTGGAACGTTATATCGAAACCGTTCAGCCGAAGTTATTCTTAATCTCCGTGCCATTTCCAGGTAATTTATATAGTGCGTTCAGATCGGCGCAATGGGTAAAACAGCATCACCCTGAGATTAAGATTTCTATGGGCGGCGGTTTTCCCAATACCGAACTTCGCTCGCTTGCTGATCCCAGGGTTTTTGAGTTTTTCGATTTTATCACCCTTGATGATGGTGAATTGCCGATCGAATTACTGATTCAGAACATCAGCGGCGCTGTTCCACAAGAAATGCAGATGTATAAGCGGACATTTATGCTTCAAAATGACGAAGTGGTTTATCGAAATGATTCGTTTAGAAAAGATTATAAGCAAGCCGATGTCGGCACGCCAGATTATTCTGGTTTACTGCTAGATCAGTATATTTCTGTAATTGAGATCGTAAACCCTATGCATCGAATGTGGAGCGATGGCAGATGGAATAAACTAACCATGGCACATGGTTGCTATTGGGGGAAATGTACTTTCTGCGATATTTCTTTAGACTATATTAAAGTCTACGAGCCAGTTCAGGCCAAGCAAATTGTAGATCGCATCGAAGAACTCTCCCTTAAAACCGGACAAAATGGATTTCACTTCGTAGATGAGGCGGCTCCACCTGCGTTAATGCGAGAAGTTGCATTAGAGATTCTTCGTCGCGGATTGGCCGTAACCTGGTGGACCAACATTCGTTTTGAGAAAAGTTTTACGGCTGATTTATGCTTGCTTCTAAAGGCCTCTGGTTGCATCGCGGTTTCGGGTGGTTTGGAAGTAGCATCAGATCGTTTATTGAAATTGATTGAAAAAGGCGTAACCGTTGAACAAGTTGCCCGGGTAACCCGAAACTTCACCGAAGCAGGCATCATGGTCCATGCATATTTAATGTATGGTTATCCCACGCAAACCATTCAGGAAACGGTAGACAGCCTTGAGATGGTTCGGCAGCTGTTTGAAATGGGCATTTTGCAATCTGGCTTCTGGCACCAGTTTGCCATGACAGCTCATAGTCCTGTTGGCCTTTACCCTGAAAAGTTCGGTGTAATTAAAGATACTGAAACCATTGGCACCTTTGCGAATAACGATATTAACTATACCGATAAAACCGGGATTGATCATAATAAATTCAGCTTTGGACTAAAAAAATCGCTGTTCAATTTTATGCATGGAATCTGTTTTGATTATGAGCTTCAAGACTGGTTTGATTTTAAAATTCCAAGGACAAAAATACCTGCTAACTTTATTGAAAAAGCGTTAACTGAAGATCAAAGCTTTAATACGAAACCTACTGCTAAGGTAGTTTGGTTAGGTACTAAACCTGAAGCTGAGTATTTTGTAAAAACGAAAAAAGGAAATTCGTGGGAAATGGCCACACTTACCTTTCATGATAAAAAACAAACATTTACCATTCAGACGAATAAGAATGAAGGGGAGTGGCTCGTTTCCATTTTAGATCAGATCAAAGTTGCTTCAGGTCAAACTTATTCTTTTCAGGAAGTTAAAACTGATTTCGAAAAAGAACTGCAAAATTTCGAGCTGTTCTGGTATTCCAAACCCATCAATACTTTAAGAGATTTCGGGCTATTGGTGCTGTAACTTTTGAGATTTGATGATTTAAGCCGTGCTTATCTGATGGCTTGATTTCAATTGTCATTCTTATCCAAATATTTCAATTAGCACTTCAAAATTAACGTTATAGAATGAGTAATTTACATCTTCATTTTAAAGAGTGAGATGAAAAGGATCATGCAAATGATGATCACCGATGTCAAAATTGCTACAATCCAGGCAATGACTGATTTGTTATTTTTCCGCAGTGAAATAAAAGCCGTGATAGCAGTTATAACAATCAAGACCATGAATAAATTCACTGTAGGAATTCCGAGTAAATAATAGTCTCTATAGGAAAAGACGGCGCAACTCAGCAGAAGGAAAACGACAGGCGCTATGTTGTATAAGTTGCTTTTTTTCATGGATAACAAATTAGATCTTCGGAAGATAATATCAGTGCTCTTCCGAAGTTCTGATTATATAGTTAAATAAATAGTGGATTAATCACAGTGTGGAACCGTAAAAGTCCAGGTTTCAGATTCAGCATTTGGAACGATATAGCCATTCCCTCTGGCGTTTTCAAACCATAATTTTCCGCGAAGTTTGTCTCTTGTTCCCACCTCGTTCATGGTTGCACTGTCGTATAAACGGCCGTTTATCATTACGTATTTAATTTTTTCAGAATTACGGATATCATCCAAAGGATTTGCATCCATAATAACTAAATCAGCAAGCTTACCCACTTCTAATGAACCCAGTTCTTTGCTCATCCCCAGATAACCAGCGCCGTTTAGTGTTGCATTTCTAATGGCTTGCAGTGGCGTAAATCCACCCTGAACAAACATCCATAATTCCCAATGGGCACCCAAGCCCTGAATCTGACCATGCGCACCTAAGTTTACCTTTGTGCCACCATCTGCAATTTTTTTAGTCGCTTTCGCGATGTCAATATGGTTGTAATCGCTGTATTCTGAAGTAGTTCTCCTTCTTGCCCTAGCATCAATAATGGCGCGAGGCGTGTAGGCCATTAATTTTTCATTCTCCCAAACGTTAGTGCGATCGTACCAATAATTTTCGCCCCATTGACCACCGTATGCCACAATCAAAGTGGGAGTGTAGCCAACGTCGGTATTATTCCAAAGTGTAGTAACATCTTTGTAAACCGGTAAAACCGGGATGCTGTGCTCAATTCCGGTGTGTCCATCAGCAATCATATTCATGTTGTGAAAAAATGTAGAGCCGCCTTCTGGTACCACTTCCATTTTGAGCTGACGGGCCGCTTCCAGAATCTGCTGACGCTGCTCTCTCCGCGGTTGATTGTAAGATTTAACAGAAAATGCACCTACTGCTTTCAATCGTTTTAAGTTCGCTAATGCATCGTCCAGACTATTAATTACCACCTTGAAATCACCATCAGCGCCGTACAAAATAGAACCGGTAGAGTAAACCCTGGGGCCAATCATCCTGCCTGCTTTCAGCATCTCACTCTGACTAAAAACCATCTCTGTGTTACTTGAGGGATCATGAGATGTGGTTACACCAAAAGCAAGATTTGCCAGGTAGCTCCAATCGCTTTGAGGGGAAATACCATCTGGGCTGGTGCGCAAATGCGCATGAACATCAACAATACCAGGCATAATGGTCTTACCATTTAGATCAATCACTTTTGCATTAGCAGGAATGGTAACAGCATCAGCTTTCCCAATCGCGGAGATTTTATTTCCATCGGTTAAAATGATCCCGTTTTCAATCACTTCATCACCTTTCATCGAAATGATTCTTGCGCCTTTCAACGCCACTATTCCACTTGGCTTATCCGATTTTAAAACCAAATTAATGTCTACTGAAGTTGCTTCGGCCTTATGCATGCTAGCATCGAAATTGAAAGCGCTGTTTACATCAATCGTGAAATATTTCGGACCCAATGTCCAGTGTAAGTTTTTGCTATCGGCACTCCATTGCATGTATGTTCCACCATCAGTAGTTACCTTCGCAACAGGAATAGATTTGTTTCCTGCAGATGCATCCTGAGCAGCACCTACATTAATCATAGGGGTAATGTAAACGTTGAATAGCTCATTAAAAGCGACCCATTTATTATCAGGACTAATCACAAATTGATTGGCATATTGTGATGTGAAGTGCGTTCTTTCGTTTCCACCATTTAAATCAATACTTTTTAATGCTTTTTTCCCGTCTGCATAGCTCTGGAAGTAAATCCGAGAATCCGTATTGTTAAATTGTGGCCGAATGCCGTTATCTGAAACTAATGTTTTTGCACCGCCGTTCGCAGCCATGGTGAAAATTCCTGTACCGCGGCCATAGTTATAACCCAGAACATCGTTTCCGCTCCCTTTTCTGAAAACAATTTTATCACCCTTTGTAGAATATTGCGGGGAATAATAAAATCCTTTTTCATCGCTAAGCGTAATGGTTTTTCCTGATTTTAAATCCGTTTTTTTAATAGATCCGCGAAGTTCATCGCTCCAGGTGGTGTAAATTATAAACTTTCCATCAGGACTAAATGCAGGTTCAAACTCGAAATCCTGGCCGTTGGTTAAACGCTCCGGTGTTCCATTTGGTAATTCCTGTCTATACAAATATCCTGCTGCATTAAACACGATTGTTTTGCCGTCAGGTGAGGTCGTCAATTGTCTGAGCATTTTTGCAGAAAATTCACTATCGAAGACTTGTTGTTCGAAATGCAAGGCCTGCTGTACCGTTTGAACGGTATTTGCCTGAAAAGGAATAGTCGAATTGATTAATGTTCCTATCTCAGTTTTCCTGATTTTACCTTTTGCGTAAAAAACCAGGCTTTTACTATCTGGCGTCCAGGCGAAGTTAGGGTAAACCCCGAAAATCGCCCAGGTTTCCTGCTGGTCATGAGAGAGATCTTCATTTACCGGCCACTCTTCGCCGGTTTTGATGTTTTGCACCACCAGGGTTGATTTCAGCCTAACACGTTTTACAAAAGCGATTAAATTTCCATCCGGCGAAACCTGCGGACGGCATGCACCGCCTTGCTCGTTAATCAATGTGATCAATTTGCCTGTAGTTAGATCTAGTTGGCGAATGGCATAAATTGTTCCGTTTGGATCTTTACTGTATTCAAAATTTGGCCCAGGCGTGATGTCTTCGCTAAAGTAAAGATATCTACCATCGGGCGAAACGTTAGGTTCCCCCGCATCTTGCTGGTCATTTTTGCGTTTGGTAAGTTGCACACCCTCGCCACCATTAATGTTGTACATCCACATTTCCCCCGCACCCAGGGAGCGACCAGCGGTATAATGTTTACGCGCAACTAAATATTCGCTGTTAGGCATCCAGGTAGCATTATTTAATAGCCTAAATGTTTCCTTAGTTACTTGTCTTTTATTTGATCCGTCGCGGCTCATGATCCAGATGTTATCTCCACCGCTTTTATCACTGGTGTACGAAATGTATTTTCCATCCGGGCTGAATCTCGGCTGTACGTCATAAGCAATGCCACCGCTAATTAGTTTTGCCTGCCCTCCACTCATTGGCATGGTGTAGATATCGCCCAGCAGATCAAAAACTATTTCTTGTCCATCCCGACTCACATCGAGGTTCATCCAAGTACCTTCATCTGTGTTTAACGTGAAATTTTTTGTGGTACCCTGATATTTTTCTACGTCCCATTTTTTTTCCTGGGCAGTTGAAGTAAAGAATAGGATGGAGAGCGCACAGAGGAAATAGATTTTTTTCATTTTATATTATCGGAATAGTTCGTGTATTTTTCGTTGAAGAAGTTTTTTATCTGGAAGTTGAGTTTGATATTCTGAAACCATGGTGGGTGATAAACTTCTGCTCAAAGCATATTCCGCCACTTCGTTGTCTTTGTCTTCTAAGTTCAGGAATGAAGTTTTTCATCTCTTCTATCAAATTTCTTTGTAACTCACTCTCAGTATAGTTATTTGAAAGATTTAAAAATTTGAATATATAGCTGTCTTTGAAAGCTTTTTCGGCAGAGGGATAAATTTCTCCCACCAGTGATGAGAGTTTTGGAGCATCGTTATAATTCTGATAAAACTGTCTCATTGTCCAGGGATTTTTATCTGAAAATCCTTTAAATCAGGCTCGTTAAGTTGAAGGTAGTCGGCTAATTGCTTTACAATTAATTGGCCACAATCAGCGTCGCTAATGCGTTTATCAATGTACTCACCAATACGCCAATATATATCAATAAGTTCCTTATTTACAGCCTTAATAGCATTTGTTCTTGATTTTTTAATCAAGCTTACTATTTCTATAAATTGAGTTTCTAACATGTAAATATATAAGTACCAAAGTTAATAATCTTTTCCAAAAGGGTTTTGCGACAATTGTAAATATACTATTGCTTTACGTATAAATTTTATAGTTTTGATCCTGCCGATTTATGACAGCCATAGAGATTTTACAAAGGTACTGGGGTTACGCTGCTTTCCGACCGCTACAGCAAGATATTATTACTTCCGTTTTAGAAGGAAAAGACAGTTTAGCACTTCTACCTACTGGCGGAGGCAAGTCCGTGTGTTTTCAGGTTCCCGCTCTTGTAAAAGAGGGGATTTGTATCGTGGTTTCTCCTTTAATTGCGTTGATGAAAGACCAGGTGGAAAACCTCAAATCGCGAGGGATTGAAGCCATAGCCATTTATGCCGGAATGGGGAAAAGAGAAATTGATATTTTACTGGATAACTGCATCTACGGCAAAATTAAATTTTTGTACTTGTCTCCCGAAAGACTCTTATCTGAGTTGGTAAAGGTGCGCATTTCCTACATGAATGTAAACCTGATTGCTGTTGATGAAGCACATTGCATCTCCCAATGGGGATATGATTTTCGACCGCCTTATCAGCAAATTGCCAAGTTAAGGGAAATTCACCCTAACGTTCCGGTACTTGCACTCACTGCCACCGCCACTGCTTTTGTACGAAGGGATATTGTAGAGAAGCTGGAGATGACTGACCCACAAGTTTTTGTTAAAAGTTTCGCAAGAGATAACCTAAGCTATGTTGTTTTTAATAAAGAAGATAAGTATAAAAAGCTCATTGAAATTTGTAGAAATGTTAAAGGCACTGGATTGGTCTATGTTCGCAACAGAAGGGAAACTGCGGAGGTGTCTAATTTTTTAAACCGAAATCAAATCAAGGCAGATTTTTACCATGCTGGCTTAGAACGGGATAGCCGCTTTCAAAAACAGGAAGATTGGAAGTTAAATAAAATCCGCATCATGGTGGCTACGAATGCCTTTGGAATGGGCATTGATAAGGCTGATGTAAGGACAGTAGTACATTTAGATTTACCTGAAAGCCTGGAAGCCTACTACCAGGAAGCCGGACGGGCAGGCAGAGATGAAAAACGAAGCTACGCAGTTTTGTTAGCCAATCAGTCTGACATCATGAATCTCGAAACCCGTTATATCAACAGCTTTCCATCTCCAGAAGAAATTCGGAAAATATACCATTACCTTGGGAATTATTTTCAACTTGCTTTTGGCGCAGGTGAGGGTTTAACCTTTACCTTTGATATAGCTGATTTTTGTAAACGGTTTAACATTAGTGTATTAAAAACATTATCTGGTCTGAAGTTTTTAGAGCATGACGGTTACCTCACCTTATCAGAAAGCATTTTCCTGCCTTCCAGAATGATGTTCATTGCCAGCCATGAAGATATTTATCGCTTTCAAATTGAAAATAAGGCTTATGATAACATCATCAAAACCATTCTCCGCTCACATGGAGGTGCTTTTAATGGCTTTGTAAATATTAAAGAGGCTGATTTAGCACAGCGAACGGGTCTCTCTTACAAAGAGATTGTCGCCCTGCTGAACAAATTACAATCGATAGAATTACTTACCTATATCCAACAAACCGACCAGCCACAGTTACAATACGTTCGCCCTCGTGTGGATATGGATCACTTCGATTTAGATGTGAAATATCTTGAACTTCGAAAAGAGATCCTGCTTAAGCAAGTAAATGCGGTAATTGCTTACGCATCTACCAAGATCTGTCGAAGTATTCAGTTACTTTCATATTTTGATGAAGATAATGCTACCAAATGCGGAGTTTGCGACGTTTGTCTTGCCGAAAAGAAAGCTGAAAATGAAGAGCAGATTGACGATGAGATCGACTTTGAGATCATTTCCTTACTTCAACAGCAACACTTAAATTTGGATGATTTGGTAAGCAGAATTAAAATGGGGACCGAAAATGAGCGCATCAATGCCATTCGAGAGTTATTAGATGCGGGCAAGATTAAAACAGATGGGAAGAAATATTATCTTTAGATTAAGGAAGTAGGAAATAGAGAATAAAAAACAGAAAATGTAAATAGAATTAGGGAGTAGGGAATGATTAATAAAATATTAGTTTTGTATTGTCTATATCAATCTGTTTAACTCAATAATCTTTTAACCTCCGCGAAGCGAAAATATAAATGATAGAAAAAAATAACAAGAAAACCATTCGTTCCTGGGCTTTCTTCGACTGGGCAAATTCTGCCTATAATCTCGTAATTACCTCTACCATTTTTCCAGCCTATTATACCATTATTACAACAACGAAAGAACAAGGGGATCAGGTTACCTTCTTTGGGAGAACCTTCGTTAATACTTCACTATCCAATTATGCTTTGTCTTTTGCCTATCTGATTATGGCTTTAGCGCTGCCCGTTTTATCCTCCATCGCAGATCGAAGAGGGAATAAAAAGTCATTCATGAAATTCTTCACTTATATGGGTGGTATCTCTTGTATGGCACTTTATTTTTTTAAGCTTGATACACTTGAAGTAAGTATCATTTTCTTTGCCCTGGCAGCGATGGGCTATATAGGCGGCGTGCTATTTAGTAATTCTTATTTACCTGAAATTGCATCAGAAGCACATCAGGATCGGGTAAGTGCACAAGGCTTTTCTTATGGCTATATTGGTTCTGTGCTCTTGCAACTGGTGTGCTTTCTGTTTGTGCTGAAGCCGGAATGGTTCGGAATCACCGATGCTTCGTTTCCACCGCGGTTATCGTTTTTGTTAGTAGGCGTATGGTGGATCGCTTTTTCTCAGATTCCTTTCTCAGTTCTTCCAAATGGAACACCACAGGCTGATAAAGTAAAAACAAATATTATTAAAGACGGCTTTAGCGAACTATCCAAAGTTTGGCAACAGCTTAAACAAATCAAGAGGTTAAAAGGATTTCTACTTTCATTTTTCTTCTACTCTATGGGCGTGCAAACCATTATGTTGGCAGCAGCAGGTTTTGCAGAGAAAACGCTAAAACTTGGAACGGCTAAATTGATTGCTGTGATTCTGATTATCCAATTAGTTGCTATTCCGGGCGCCTTATTGATGTCTTATCTTGCTAAGAGAATAGGAAATGTAAATATTTTGATCATGGTGGTGCTGGTATGGATCGGTTGCTGCGTTTATGGTTATTACATCACTAATGAAATTCAATTCTATTCATTAGCCGCTATTGTGGGTTTGATTATGGGCGGAATCCAATCTCTATCGCGCTCTACCTATTCTAAATATCTACCCGTAAATACACCAGATAGTACCTCATTCTTTAGCTTTTATGATGTTACTGAAAAACTGGCCATTGTAATTGGTCTATTTAGTTTTGCATACATAGAAGATTTAACAGGAAACATTCGTTATTCCATTATTGCCTTGGCATCATTTTTCATTGTTGGCTTAATCTTTTTGCTAATCTTAAGGAAAAACGAAAGCAAAGAAGTAGTAAAGTTGTAAGTTTGTCCCTTAAGTATGATGAAAGTAGAATTATTTATCCCTTGTTTTGTTGATCAGCTCTATCCGGAAACCGCTTTTAATACCATGAGGTTATTAGAAAAATCAGGCTGTAAGGTGGAGTATAATTCGAAACAAACCTGTTGTGGTCAACCAGCCTATAATGCCGGTTATTGGGATGAAGCCAAGGAAGTAGGGACAAAATTTTTAAATGATTTTTCAGAAAACACCTATGTAGTTGCACCATCCGCTTCTTGTGTGGGCATGGTAAAAGGTGGTTATAATGATTTGTTTACCAACACCATAGTGCACAATAAGTGTAGGAATTTACAATCAAATATCTGGGAACTTTCAGACTTTTTAATCAACGTAGCGAAGAAGGATTACTTTGGTGCTGAGTTAGAAGGTAAAGCCGTTTACCATGATTCTTGCAGTGCGCTTAGGGAATGCAAAATTAAAGACGAACCCCGTCAGTTACTTTCAAAAGTTCATGGCCTAGAAATGTTAGAGATGCAGGATACCGATATGTGTTGTGGCTTCGGCGGAACATTCGCAGTTAAGTTCGATGCCATTTCTTCTGCAATGGCTGAGCAAAAAGTAAATCATGCGCTGGCTCAAAACGCTGATTATATCATCTCTACAGATTTATCATGTTTGCTGCACTTGCAAGGGTACATTGAAAAAAATAATTTGCCTATCAAAACTATGCACATTGCAGATGTTTTATGCAATGGCTGGCTGGAAAGCACAGAATATTAACCAGATCGTTTTGATGGCTTTTTAAGTTTTAGCGAATCTGTAAATCCTGATTAAACCTTTTGACTACGCCTACCTCTAAAACCAAAAGAACAAAACATGAAAAAGATAATTTTCGCACTGTTAAGCGTTTTTTCTATAGTATCTGTTGCAGATGCGCAAAAGAAAACATCGGGTGCCATTCAATTTGAAACAACAGTTGATCCGGCTGCAATGGCTGCTGCCAGTGGTTTCCAAATCCCCGAACAAATGAAAGCCAGAATGCCTTCATCCAGCAAAAGCAACTTCGAGCTATTATTTACGGCTACAAACGCGAGTTATATGCCCGTTGAAGATATGGAAGATAGCAATGGTGCAGGCGGCGGTGGCGGCGGAATGGGGAGAATGATGATGCGTTTTGGCGGTGGTGCTGGGAACCGCGAATATTATTACAGCTTTGCTGATCAGAAACTGACAGAAGTTTTCGATCTAAGTGATACCACTTACTATATGCCAAGTAAACTCACTTTATCAACTTCAGGTCCTGTTGGATCATTTAGAATGGGTGGTGGAAATTCAGGTGACACCACGAAAGCTAAACCGGTTGCAGCTCCTAAAATTGAAGTGGTAAAAACAGACGCTACAAAGAAAATTATCGGCTTTGATTGCAAGGAAGTGATTGTGAAATCTACCAGGTCTGTTAAGATTTTAGATATGGATAAGGAAGTAACTGAAGAAACACACATCTGGTACACCAATGATTTAGGTTTCAATTTTTCTCCAAATCCTAAAATGTGGACTGAAGGCGCCGTATTGGCAATTGAAGGCAAGGGCAATTCAACCATAGCGAAAAGCATAGAATTTAGAGGAGTGAGCAGCAAAGATGTTATCCCACCTAAAAAAGCCAGGTTAATTACAGAAGGTGAATATAAAGTCAAAATGGATAATATGATGAAACGTTTCAGACAAAATAGACCAGGTGGTGGAGCGCAGCGAATCGCAGTTCCAGGGAACTAGTTTGATAATATAATAATCTAAAAGCCTTTCGAATCATTCGAAGGGCTTTTTTATTGATAAGCATTTTGCTACTTCCAGGGTAATTCTGCGCAGAAGCTGCAATGCATCGCTTCCATGGAGAGTGTCAGGAATTATTGATGCGTTTTTGAGCTATTTACTTTCTTTTCACAACCGCTTTTTAAATCATTAGCGAAGGGAAAATAACTTTTATTCAACCTTTTCCATCCAAAATACCCAGACTTAAAATTCCATAAAAATAATTTCCCGGGTAAAATAACGCTGAAATAAATTTTCTTATCTTCGCGACGATAAAAGATCACTTTGTATGTGATTTAAAGTATATTTTTTTTTAAACCGTTTCGACACGCTAAATTGAAGCACAAGGAACAAATCATAGTTGTAGATGATTAATATTACCTTACCTGACGGCTCCGTTCGTCAGTACGAACAGGGCACATCTGCCCATCAAATTGCATTATCAATTTCTGAGGGCTTAGCCCGTAACGTTTTAGCTGCCGAAGTAAATGGTGAAGTTTGGGATTCCACACGTCCAATCGACGCTGATTCTTCAGTTAAACTATTAACCTGGAATGATGCAGCCGGCAAATCAACTTTCTGGCATTCGTCTGCCCACTTAATGGCAGAAGCATTAGAAGCGTTATATCCAGGCACTAAGTTTGGTATCGGTCCGGCCATTGAAACTGGCTTTTATTATGATGTAGATTTTGGCGAAAAGGAGTTTTCTTCCGATGATTTCAAAGCCATTGAAACCAAAATGATTGAGTTGGCTAAGCAAAAGGAAACTTTCACCCGTGAAAGTGTAAGCAAGGCCGATGCCGTAAAATACTTCACAGAAAAAGGTGATGAATACAAATTAGACCTGATTGATGGTTTGGAAGATGGCAAAATCACTTTCTATTCTCAAGGTCAGTTCACAGATTTGTGCCGCGGTCCACACATTCCTAATACTGGTTTTGTTAAAGCAGTAAAACTGATGAACGTTGCTGGCGCCTACTGGCGTGGTGATGAAACTAAAAAACAGCTAACCCGTATCTATGGCGTAACTTTTCCGAAGGCAAGCGAACTAACAGAGTATCTTGCAATGATCGAAGAAGCTAAAAAACGTGATCACCGTAAGCTGGGTAAAGAATTAGAACTCTTTATGTTCTCAGAGAAGGTTGGCATGGGGCTACCGATGTGGTTGCCTAAAGGAACTGCACTTCGAGAACGTTTAGTTCAGTTTCTAGCAAAAGCACAGGCAAAACACGGTTACGAACAAGTTGTTACGCCTCATATAGGTAATAAAAACTTATACATCACTTCTGGCCATTACGAAAAGTATGGTAAAGATAGTTTTCAGCCAATAAAAACGCCACAAGAAGGAGAGGAGTTTTTATTAAAGCCGATGAATTGTCCGCATCACTGTGAAATGTACAAGTTTAAGCCAAGATCTTACAAAGATTTACCTGTTCGCTTTGCTGAGTTTGGTACGGTATATCGTTATGAGCAAAGCGGTGAGTTACACGGCTTAACACGTGTAAGAGGATTTACTCAGGATGATGCACACTTATTTTGTCGCCCTGATCAGGTAAAAGAAGAATTTAAAAAAGTTATCGATTTAGTGCTTTATGTATTTAAATCCTTAGGGTTTGATAGTTATACGGCACAGGTATCACTTCGCGACCCTGATAATAAATCAAAGTATATCGGGAGTGATGAGAACTGGAAACTTGCAGAGGAATCAATCATCGAAGCAGCTGCTGAGAAAGGATTAAATACCGTTGTGGAATATGGTGAAGCGGCTTTCTATGGCCCTAAGCTAGATTTTATGGTTAAAGATGCGTTGGGTAGAAAATGGCAGTTGGGAACCATTCAGGTAGATTATAATTTGCCTGAGCGATTTGAACTTGAATATACTGGTAGTGATAACCAAAAGCACAGACCTGTAATGATTCACCGTGCACCTTTTGGTTCTCTGGAAAGGTTCATCGCCGTTCTGATTGAGCATTGCGCCGGGAACTTCCCATTATGGCTAAGTCCGGAGCAATTCATAATCCTTCCTATTTCAGAAAAATATGAAGAATATGCAAAAAAAGTTTTAGATGAGCTAAATAATTCCGATATTCGCGGGCTGATTGACTTTCGTGATGAGAAAATTGGTCGTAAAATTCGTGATGCCGAAGTTAAAAAGATCCCTTATATGCTGATTATCGGCGATAAAGAGATGGCAGAAGGAAAGGTTTCTGTACGGAAACATGGTGAGGGAGATTTAGGAGAAATGACGTTGGAGGAGTTCAGCGATTTATTAAAAAAAGAAATAACAGTTTAAATTAAATAGTTACACATTTGGCATTAGGAAGACCAGGATTTAACAGGGGACCGCGTCCACCTTTTAAGAAAAAAGAAGCAGAGCATAACATTAATCAGTACATTAAATCGCCTGAAGTGCGTTTGGCTGGCGATAATGTTGAACCGGGGATTTATCCTTTGGCAAAAGCTTTGGCGCTTGCTGATGATTTGGAATTGGATTTGGTAGAAATTTCTCCAAATGCAGTACCACCAGTTTGTAGAATTATCGATTACAGCAAGTTTGTTTACGAGCAAAAGAAAAAGCAGAAAGAAATTAAATCTAATGCGAAGCAAACTGTAATCAAGGAAATTCGTTTCGGTCCGAATACGAACGATCACGATTTCCAGTTTAAATTGAAACATGCGGTAAGCTTTTTAGAGAACGGTGAAAAAGTTCGTGCTTATGTGCATTTTAAAGGTAGAGCAATTGTTTACAAAGAACAGGGAGAGATTTTATTATTGAAATTTGCCCAGGCTTTGGAAGATGTAGGTAAAGTAGAATTATTACCTAAGTTAGAAGGTAAACGTATGTTCTTGACAGTTGCGCCTAAAGTAGCAAAAAAATAAAAATAGGTTTATAAATTAAAAAACAGGTTATGCCAAAAATGAAAACCAATTCCAGTGCTAAAAAGCGTTTTTCGCTTACTGGAACAGGTAAAATCAA